>QFCD01001061.1_pt1 | contig 96719 bp, 102 predicted proteins | sample 5346081 | NCBI WGS metagenome assembly QFCD01 (sample SAMN09062251, study PRJNA434731) | Human gut metagenome, whole genome shotgun sequencing project. | isolation source: stool timepoint A gemcode assembly | host: Homo sapiens | collected 2015 | reverse complement strand
GGGATCGATGGCTTTGTACAATTTCAAGGTTTCCTGTGCTGTGCTGAGGAACGGACTGGCTACACGTTGTCTGTCCAAAGGTACTCCGGCTTTATAATAAAGCTCGTACATTTGGTTGAATGGCCATTTGAAACGGGCGTATGCTGTCCATATATCTTCGGTAGTCCAGTCATAGATAGGGTAGGCATTGTATAAATCGTATCCTAGTCTGCGGGTCCACATCAGGTTGTGATAGCTGTTCAGACGATTGTTACCGTGAATAGTTCTCCATCGGTCTAGGCTCTCTTGAGTTCGGATGCCAACCAGGCAGCAAGTGCGTACTGCATCATGCTTTTTATGGTACCACGAGGCGAATGAAGTTTGGAAGGTGTAGTCCCACATTTCCTCATTGTAGAATGGGAAATCTTCTTTCTTATAACAGTTTTTAGGCATAGGCCTTACCCAGTGGGCGTGCATGCTTTCGTCCCAAGGGCGCCAATAAGTTTGGAACATAGAAGCACAAGTCACTACTTTGAAAGGGACACAGACATGGTAGATTTCCAATATATCCTGATTTTCTCTGAACGTTTGTTCCACATACTCTGTGGTCATTTGATACTGTGCTTCATAGTCCATGTGGTATACTCCGATTTTCCTGTCCAGATTATGCTCTCTGATATATTGGATACATAAATTGAGCAAGACACCACTATCTTTTCCTCCAGAAAAAGAAACATAGATATTATCAAATTCGTTGAATAAGAATTTGAGCCTCTTTTGAACGAGTTGATAAACATTTTCCCCTTTAGTTCTTTTATTATTCATTTTTGTTCGTGTTGTAAATCATTTTAATATAATTAGTCCAGCGGTGTTCGGTTTGAAAACCACAGTTGGAAAAAATTGCTTCGTGTTTGGTTTGAACAATTGCATACAAATTGTTTTTAGGCTTTACTGCTTCCAACAATCCAGCTAACACTTCCTGATCATCGTTATGGACATAGTAGTTGTTAATAACATAACCGCCACTTTTCTGCTCTACAGGGACAAAACCGGTTACGTCACTATCTTCGACAGCAATGTACCATTGAAAACGTTCGGTCGTTTTAAAGGGATAATTGTTATTTGCCCTCAGGACTTTAGGATTCATAGCCAATGGTCCAATTAAATTAAATAATTGAGGTTCAAGGCCATCTAGTTGTAATATTTCCATAACTTAAATTTTACATACGTTTACTTGAAGCTACAAATGTATAAAAAAGATTGGATATACCATAAAAAAACGCTGCCATACCTTCACAGGCGGGCAGCGCAAGCTACAATACAAAATACAAATACAACTAAACGAGATATTTTTATGCTAATAGAATGCTTTTAAACAATTCCTTGGGCCATCATGGCATGAGCTACTTTCATAAAGCCTGCAATATTTGCTCCTTTTACATAGTTGATATATCCATCAGGTTCAGTACCATATTTCACACATTGTTCATGAATACCATACATAATTTGATGTAACTTATCATCTACTTCTTGTGCACTCCAACTCATATGCATCGCATTTTGACTCATTTCCAAACCTGAGGTAGCTACACCTCCGGCATTTACGGCTTTACCTGGTGCATACATTAGTTTGTTTTCAATAAACGCATCAATTGCTTCCGGAGTACAACCCATATTAGAAATTTCTCCAATGCAAAGAACGGAATTTTTTATTAAATTACAAGCATCTTCGCCGTTTAATTCGTTTTGAGTTGCACACGGAAGTGCAATATCTACTTTAACTTCCCACGGACGACGTCCGGCAACGAATGTTGAGTTTGGATATTTCTCTGCGTATGGAGCTACGATATCATTGCCTGACGCACGTAATTCCAACATATAATCAATTTTATCGCCACTTACACCGTCCGGATCATAAATATAGCCGTCGGGTCCGGAGATCGTGACTACTTTTGCACCTAATTCAGTTGCTTTAGTCACGGCACCCCAAGCTACATTACCGAAACCGGAAACAGCTACCGTTTTACCTTTAATATCAATTCCTTTTGCTTTCAGCATTTGGTTTACGAAGTAAAGACCACCAAAACCGGTTGCTTCAGGCCGAATTAACGAACCGCCAAATTCCAAGCCTTTACCAGTGAAGGTACCTGTAAATTCACGGGTTAACTTTTTATACATACCGAACATATATCCTACTTCACGGCCACCTACACCGATGTCACCGGCAGGAACATCCATATCAGGACCTACGTGGCGCCACAATTCAAGCATGAATGCTTGGCAGAAACGCATGATCTCAGCATCGCTCTTACCACGTGGTGAGAAATCGGAGCCACCTTTACCACCGCCCATAGGCAATGTGGTCAGTGCATTTTTGAATGTTTGCTCAAATCCTAAGAATTTCAGAATGGAGAGGTTTACAGAAGCATGGAAACGGATACCGCCTTTGTACGGACCGATTGCATTATTGAATTGAACGCGGTAACCTAAGTTTACCTGTACTTTTCCTTTATCATCTACCCAAGGCACCTTAAATGTAAAGATACGGTCGGGTTCCACCAATCTCTCAATCAAGGACGCTTTCTCAAATTCCGGATGTTGATTGTATATATCCTCAATAGAAAGCAGGACTTCTTTTACAGCCTGCAAGTACTCTGATTCACCAGGGTGTTTTGCCTCCAGGGAGGTCATGATTTGATTAATATCCATAATTATTATGCATTTAAGGTTTTGACAAAATGAAAATCATTTCTGATGCAAAGGTATGTTTTTTGGTGAATTGGCAAAATATTTTGGGCTAAATTTTAGTTTGGTGGTGATAAAAAGTTAATCGTTGTGGTAAGACCACTCTACCCAAAAGTTCTTTTTTATTGCGAATAAGTTGCATAAAACAATATTATTGACGTATTTTGCTATTACATTATCCATGTAAATCGAATAACCATGCTCAGCAAGTTAAAATTAAATCAGTTGTATTTCAAGGATACCTCGTTTGTAAACCTCATGACCAAACGGATTTTTAATGTTCTTTTGGTAGCAAATCCGTATGATGCTTTTATGTTGGAGGATGACGGGCGTATAGATGAGAAGATATTTAATGAATATATGAACCTCAGTCTTCGCTATCCGCCGCGTTTTACACAAGTTTCTACTGAGGAGGCTGCCTGGAAGCAATTGGAGAATACTACATTTGATTTGGTGATTTGTATGCCCGGATCTGATAACAGTGATACATTTGAAATTGCACGCAGCATAAAAGAACAATACCCTCATATTCCGCTGGTGGTACTGACCCCGTTCTCGCATGGTATTACGGCACGTATGGAGCATGAGGATCTGAGCATTTTTGAATATGTGTTTTGCTGGTTGGGGAATACGGACCTGTTAGTATCTATCATCAAGCTGATAGAAGATAAGATGAATTTGGAACATGATATTAAAGAGGTGGGAGTGCAGATGATTTTATTGGTGGAAGATTCCATCCGGTTCTATTCTTCCGTGTTGCCTAACTTATATAAATTTGTGTTGAAGCAAAGTCAGGAATTTGCCACAGAGGCTTTGAATGCTCACCAGCGTACATTGCGTATGCGGGGACGTCCCAAAATTGTATTGGCACGTACTTACGAGGAGGCGATGGATTTATATAATAAATATCAGAATAATGTATTAGGTGTGATTACGGATGCACGTTACCCACGTGGTGGTGTGGTGGATCCAATGGCAGGTATTAAATTGCTGGCGGAGATACGTTCCAGGGATCCGTTTGTTCCTCTTATTTTACAGTCGGCCGAGGTAGATAACAAGGTGTATGCTTCCCGGTATGGTGCTAGCTTTGTGGATAAGAATTCCAAGAAGATGAATATAGACTTGCGTGAAATTGTGTCTGATGATTTTGGTTTCGGGGATTTCATTTTCCGTAATCCCGATACATTGGAAGAAGTGGCCCGTGTTCATAATTTGAAGGAATTACAGAATGTTATTTTTGCTATTCCTAAAGAATCTCTTCTTTACCATATCAGTCGTAATCACGTATCCCGCTGGCTGTATTCTCGTGCCATGTTTCCACCTGCCGAGTTTTTAAAGCAGATAACTTGGGATTCTTTGCAGGATATTGATGCTCATCGCCGTATAATCTTTGAGGCTATTGTGAAGTATCGTAAGATGAAGAATCAAGGTGTGGTGGCTGTGTTCCAACGTGATCGTTTTGACCGTTATTCTAATTTTGCCCGTATCGGTGAGGGGTCATTGGGGGGGAAAGGACGTGGTTTGGCTTTTATAGACAATATGGTAAAGCGTCACGTGGAATTTGATGAGTTTGAAAATGCGACGGTAGTCATTCCTAAAACGGTGGTGCTTTGTACAGATATCTTTGATGAATTCATGGATACCAACAGCCTATATCAAGTAGCATTGAGTGATGCGGATGATGACACGATATTGAAGGCTTTTCTTCGTGCCAAGTTGCCCGACCGTCTGGTGGAAGATTTCTTTGCTTTCTTTGATGTGGTGAAATCGCCTATAGCCATCCGTTCCTCTAGCTTGCTTGAAGATTCTCATTATCAGCCTTTTGCTGGAATATATTCTACTTATATGATTCCTTATTTAGATGATAAATATGAGATGCTCCGTATGTTGAGCGATGCCATAAAAGGGGTGTATGCTTCTGTTTTCTTCAGAGACAGCAAGGCGTATATGCAGGCAACCAGCAATGTGATAGACCAGGAGAAGATGGCTGTTATTTTGCAACAGGTGGTCGGTACACAGTATGGTGACCGTTTTTATCCTTCTATTTCGGGGGTGGCACGTTCGCTCAACTACTACCCCATAGGAGATGAAAAAGCCGAAGAGGGAACTGTGAGTCTTGCTTTGGGGCTGGGTAAATATATTGTAGACGGAGGGCTGACTCTGAGGGTGTGTCCTTATCATCCTAACCAAGTGTTGCAGACCAGTGAGATGGAAATTGCTCTTCGTGAGACGCAGACTCAGTTTTATGCGCTTGATTTGAAGAATACGGGGCATAACTTTTCTTTGGATGACGGTTTTAATTTGTTGAAGCTTCCGGTGAAAGAAGCTGATAATGATGGAGCCTTAACTTTCATTGCTTCCACGTATGATCCGTATGATATGATTATCCGTGACGGAATTTATCCGGGAGGTCGGAAGGTGATAACATTTGCCAATGTGTTGCAACATGATGTATTTCCTTTGCCTCGTATTTTGCAATTGGTACAGGAATACGGGCAAAGTGAGATGAGGCGTCCTGTTGAGATAGAGTTTGCTGTGACATTGAACCAGCAAAAGAAGAATGGTACTTTCTATTTATTGCAGATTCGTCCGATGGTCGATGTGAAAGCCAATCTTGAGGAGGATTTGAACCTTATTAAGGATAAGGATGTTCTTTTAAAGAGTAATAATTCACTGGGACATGGCATTATGGAGGACATTCAGGATGTGATTTATGTGAAAACAGATGGTTATACTGCTTCCAATAATCCGACCATTGCTTATGAAATAGAAAAGATGAACCGTAAATTCTTGGATGAAGGGAAACATTATATATTGGTAGGTCCGGGACGCTGGGGAAGCAGCGATTCGTGGCTGGGCATTCCTGTGAAATGGCCCCATATTTCGGCCGCACGTGTCATTGTGGAGGCGGGGCTGACTAATTATCGTGTGGATCCTAGTCAGGGAACTCACTTCTTTCAGAATCTGACTTCCTTCGGAGTCGGTTATTTCACAATCAATGCCTATATGAAGGATGGTATCTATAACCAAGAGGTACTGGATACCCGGCCGGCTATTGAAGAAACCAGGTTCATTCGTCATGTACGGTTTGATAAACCATTGATAGTGAAGATGGATGGAAAGAAGAAGCTGGGGGTAGTGATGTTGCCGGAATAATGTTCTAAATTACGTAAAATGTGTCCTAATTTTCGATAAAAATAGTTATACGCTTAACTTTTTGGTATATTTGTTGTAATCAGGTAGGTTTTATTTGACTATCAACAGATTGGATAAAACTCGCACGAGAACGGGCAATGGATAAGAAAAAGCCGGACTGTTCCGAACCGCCATATTTCTCATGCTTTCAAATAACTCTTTATCTCACTTGCAAAGATAACACCTTTTTTCTGAAAAAACAGCAAAACAAGTCACAATCAGTCTGGATACATAATCACGAGTCATGACTAAACCTTTAAAATAACAACCTGTTCAATAACTTTATTTTGATACGCTCAAAATATTATTTATGAAAAAACTGTGCTAGCAAAGTTGAAATTAATTCTTTACTGGCACAGTTTAATATACATCCTTCATCATTAGTATCCAATGACTAAGAATAGACGCTATTAAAAATAAAATGTTTTATACTCAATGAACATATACTGCTCATTAAAGTATATACTGTCCTCACGCAAAAGATAACCTATTGCGATAAGTACCATTTCATGCGGATAATGAATTGTTTTCATTATATCATTAATACTTATCCGGTTTTCTTTATATAAAAGCCTTTTTATTTCAGCAGTTATTGTTTCAATTGAATCTGATTTCATAAGCCACCAATAGAATTTAAGTATTTAGATTTTGCAATATGGTAATTGATTTTTGCAGATATAACCTCAAAATATGCTTTCTGCCAACTGGCTTGTGCTTCCAGAAAATTAGCCAATGTTTCCATACCTGTTTCAAAGCTTTTGCTGCTTTCCTGCAAATTCTCCTCTGCATAACTGAAAGCATTTTCAGTAAGTTCAACCTCCAGTTCAGCTTCATTCAGAATATTATAGTTTCTTGTAACTTCCAATTGCATCTTTTCAATCATTTCATCCCGCATGACCTCTGCTTTCTGCAATTCAATTTTTGCAGATTTTATTTTCCTGTGTCCTTCTCCCCAATGGAAAAGAGGAATCTTTACAGCCAACATTACAGAAAATATGTCATCTTTCAGAAACTTATGTCCGTTCATTCTAACTCCATCTATATAATTATATCCGGCTACAAGTCCTATTCTTGGCAAATAATCACTTCTTACAGACTTTATCTGCTCTCTCTTCAGATTGATATTTTCAGACAACAACTTATATTCAGAACGGTTTTCTATTATGAATTCATCATTTCGGAATACTGCCGGTTCAAATTCTATGGTTCCTGAGATTTCAATATCATCACTCAGAGGAATTCCCATTATATGACATAAAGCCATTTTCGACAGTCTGATTGCATTTTCGCTTCTTTTCATGGAAAGATTGGCTTCGTTCAGTTTCACCTGTACTTTGAGCAATTCATTTCTGGGTGACATACCAGTTTTATTCATCTTTTCAATATTATTAAAGAGCTCTTCCACAAGGTTCTTGTATTTGATTGAAACCTCATATAGTTCCTTGGCCTTAATTACATTCCAGTATGCTTCTTCCGTTTCTATACGGATTTCGGAATCGTTCTTTTTCCGGTTCAGTACAGCCATATTTGTGCCAATTTCCGACATATTCCTTGCCGCAATAATTTTGCCACCCATATAAACTGGCTGTTCAAGCTGTACACCTGCAAAATAAGTATTGCTTATATCAAGGGCCGCAGATAAAGAAGGGGCAAGTTCCATCGAAAAATCCTTATTGGCATAAAGATAGCCTCCCGATGCGGACAGTTTCGGAAGAAAACCTGCTACCACATTCTTTTCTTGAAGTTCTGCCTGCTTTATCGAAAAATCTGACAGTTTCATCTTTTTATTGTTCTCTACCGCAATCCTGCAACAGTCATCAAGAGTGAATACTCTTTGGGCATAACAGAACGATGATAGCAGGATTATAAATATGCCTGATAAAAGTCTTTTCATTTTAATCACATTTAATATTGAAGAATAAAGCATAGAATACAGGAATAATCATTAATGTAATGATTGTACCAACAAGAAGGCCTCCCATAATGGCTACAGCCATAGGACCAAACATAGCATCTGAAATCAGAGGTATCATACCGAGGATAGTAGTTCCTGAAGCCATCATTACCGGTCTTAATCTGGATGAAGAAGCTGACAACAGGGCTTCAACAGGCTCAACGCCAGTCTTGATCTGAGCAGTTATCTCATCTATAAGTACAACTCCATTTTTTATCATCATACCTATCAATCCCAAAGCTCCTACAACAGCAACAAAACTGAAAGGCTTTCCACTGACGAAAATGCCCATTACAATACCTATGTATGCAAGCGGAAGACACAGAAAAATAATTAACGGTTTCTTGAAATCCCTGAATAGAAATACCAAAACCGCAAACATGAATATGACCGCTATGGGCAGACTTCTGAAAAGATACTTGTTAGAATCTGTACTTGCCTTATACTCACCCAGCCATTTCATGGAATAGCCGTCAGGGAACTCAATTCGTTCATTAATTTTCTTTTCAAGAGCAAGGCGTGTATCTTCAGCAGTAAATCCGTAGGCATTATTACACTGGACTATGACAGCACGCTGTCCGTTATAACGGTAGGCGACTGGATCTTTCCATTCAAAGCTGATACTGTCCGATATTTCTTTAACAGGCCTTCCGGATGTCAACCTGTCTATTAACAACTGTTTCCGTTCATGGTCCATAAGCATTCGCTGGATACTTTCCTCTTCTGTCACAGCAGTAATATTAGGCAGCATAGAATTGACAGTAACATCTTCGAGACTGTTATATCCTATGTTCTTCAGGAAAATATTCTTTGATATACTGCCATCATATAAAGAACCTACAGGAATCCCTTCTGTTACCGAGAGCAATGACAATCCAATATCTGTTTTTCCAAGTCCTGCTCTTCGGGCATTATGCTGGTTGAAGTTAATGTCCATGTTAATGACAGGATCATCCCAATTATCTGTAATAAGCATTGCAGAAGGTTCCTCCCGCATAATATCCTGAATTTTGTTTCTCAATTCCTTCAGAACTCCCGGATCTGGGCCGGAGACCAGAATTTCTATAGGAAATTCCATATACATAGTGTTATATTTTTTTAGCCGGATAAAGGCATCAGGATAATGACGGTTCATATATTCCTGTAAATCCTGCATACAGTTGTCTATGTCCTTATGGCTTTTGAAATCGATAATCAATTCTCCGTATCGAAGACTTGGATCAGCTACTGAACGTACAAGGTTGTATCTCGCCGGCGTGCCTCCGAGAGATGTGGTTACGTGCGTTATGGCCGGATTTGTCTTGAGATACCTCTCTATTTCTTCCAGATCTTTTTCAACCTTCTCGATACGTGTCCCTTCAGGCATCTTATATTCCATATAAATCTGGTTGTATGTCAGATCCGGAAAAAATGTCTGTGGTAAAAAACTGAAACAGCAAACACTGACAATTAACAGCAGTACAATTCCGATAATAGTCCCGGCTTTATGATGCAGCAGGAAAGTAAGCATACCGCGAAATTTTCTGTATAATGGTGTATTGAAAATATTTGTATTGTCATCTGCCGTCTTAATCTTCAAATAATGTTCTGAATGAATCGGGACATGTACCAGTGCCAGAATCCAGCTGAGAAGCAGAGATACGGCCAATACGATAAATAAGTCGCGGGCATATTCTCCGGCCATATCCGGGGACAGCGAAACCGGCATAAAAGCTATGATAGCAATAAGGGTAGCTCCCAAAAGCGGACGTGCCGTGATATTAGCCGTGTGAACAAGTGACTGAGGCTTTTTCATACCACGCGCACTGTCAACCAAAATACCATCCACAACCACTATTGCGTTATCCACAAGCATACCCATGGCAACTATAAATGCCCCTAAAGACACTCTCTGAAGAGTTCCATCAAAGAAATATAGGACTACAAAAGATCCCAAAACTGTAATTACCAGTCCTGTTCCTATGATGACACCACTTCTGAATCCCATGGTAAGCATAAGAATAACTATAACGATAAGTACTGATTCTATAAGATTTACAATAAATGTATCAATGGCATCACTTACACGCTCAGGCTGGTAAAAAACCTTGTTGAACTTGAACCCTGACGGAAGTCCGTTTTCCAGCTCTTCAATCTTTTCGGTTACAGTATTTCCGATTTTTAGAATATCATAGCCTGATTCCATGGCTATTGCAATACCATAAGCCCTTTTACCGTCATATTTCATTTTGTTACGCTGCGGTTTCTCATAGTCCTCCTCGATATCAGCTATATTTCCAAGAGTGAACGTATTACCGTCATGACCTTTCAGAACCAGATTTCTAATATCTTCCAGATCTCGAAAGTTTCCGGGTACAATAACCTTCATACGCTCATCGCCACTATTAAAGAAGCCACTATATACTGTCCTGTTCTGATCTTGCAGTGTCATCAGTATTTCAATTGGAGAAATTCCCAGACGGGCCATTTCTTTACTATCTATATTGATATTTATACAAGGTGTTGCAGTTCCATATATCTGGACATTTCTTATACCTTCTATGTTAATAAGTTCACGCTGAATGAAATTTGTGTATCGTATCATATCACTGTCTGAAAAACCATCAGCCGTTAACGTATAGAACATTCCATAGACAGCACTGAAGTCATCAAGTACCATTGGTACTGAGGCACCGGCAGGCAATTGGGTATGAACATCGACAATCTTTTTTCTCAATATATCCCATTTTTGTTCCAATTCGCCATTGGGTACAGTTGTTTTCAGAACTACCTTTATAAGAGACAGGTCGTTCAGTGATTTTGATTCAATATAGTCTATATCTCCCATCTGACGTATTGCCTTTTCCAGCTTGTCAGACACTTCAAGTTCAACCTGATGCGCAGTTGCACCAGGATACACAGTCATGACCAAAGCCTGTTTGACCGTTATTTCCGGATCTTCCATTTTGCTCATGGAGTAGAAAGACCATAGACCGCCGATAACGAGGAAAGCTATAAACAGCTTGATCAGGGCCTTGTTTTCCAAGGCATATTCCGCCATACTTTTCATAGCATTCCTCCTATATTGGTTGATGACACTTCTTTCATTTCTTCCACGGTCTGCCCTTCAGACAAACTATGGATTCCGGTTATGGCTATTCTGTCGTGAGGTTCCAACCCTCTTACAAATGCCGTTTCTCTTTCTATCCGTATTAATTTAACGGGTGTACAAGCAGCCTTCCCATTATTGATCTTCCATACGCATGTGTTCCCTTTATCCTGAAATAAAGCCGATGCAGGCAATGATAATGATGGGGTTGTGCTTGAATATGCTAATCTTATATCTACATTCATACCGACTGACAGGACTTTGGAAAATTCTGATGGTATGTCAAAGGAAACATTGTATAGTTGTCCGTTTGATGCATTGCGGTTTTGGGCTTTTAATGTTATTGCGGTAGATAGATTACCGCACACAAGTTCTGCATATATAAGATTTTTCAATCTGTTATAATCTTTTAATGCCATACTTATGTCCGCCTTGTACCCACCTTCCTGTTTCAGAAGCAAAACGGGCATTCCGGCAGAAACTATCTCTCCGCTGTTTTTGAAAATATCTGATATAAAGCAGTCAAATGGAGCTTTTATTTCCGTGTATCTCAAAGCATCTTCAGCAGCATTGAACTTGGCCTCTGCCACTTTGTTTGCAGCAATGACTTTCTCATAATCGTTTGGAGAGACTGTGTTATTCTCAAACAAGGCTTGTATGCGTTTCGTCTCTTTTTCCGATTGTTCGAATACAGCTTTTGCAGCATTATACTGGACTTCAAAATCATGCTTGTCCAATGTTGCTATAATACTGCCTTTACGGAAACTCATTCCTTCATTTTCAGGTAAGAATGCAATCTGGCCATTGACCTTAAAAGCTATGGTCACTTCTTTCTCCGAATTTATAACTCCAGAGTATTTGACATACTCAACGCTGTCTTTATTTCCTACTGTTAATGTTTTAACCAGTACAGAAGAGCTTTCTTTTCTTCCTGAATCTGTTTTACAGGAGGCTGATGCAAGAATAATAATTCCCGCACTCAAATACATAAATAATCTTTTCATTGTCTTAAACTTTAGCTTTTGCAAATTTCATCAAACCCAATGAGAAACACGTTTCCATTTACACATGCGGAATGTTCTAAAACCCCTTTTTTACTATGTGATTTAGAATAGTAGTTGCTGGATAAGGGAATATTATATTCATTTTTCCATTAAAAATGTTCTATTAGTAAGAAATTCTTTGATGGAAATATGGATACAATTATATTTGTAATAAAAAAATATGAACCAATTTAAGAACCTGGATATAAGAATAGCAAAGAATCTTATAGGCGATATAGATTATGTAGATAACGATTTTATTGTACTGGATGATCTCTCTAAATTCAATATTCCCAATGATTCACCCATCAGACTTGGTGCATTTACAATAAGTTTGTGTCTTAACGGACATATAACTACTGATATCAACATGATAAGGTACGACGTACAGCCGGGAGATATGGTAATAACACTTCCTAAAGATATAATAGAACACAAGGATGTTTCGTCTGATATCAGAGGAATTTTCTTTATTGTTTCACAGCGTTTTATTGAAGAAGCTTTTCCGAAAATAGGAGAAATACTTCCAATTTTTCTTTATATCCAAAAATACCCTAAAATTGAATTGACAGCAAATCAATGTTTCAATATACAGCAGTTTTATGATTTCTTTATCCAAAGACTTAAAGACCAGTCAGTATATAGAGATAAAATGATAAGCTCGATACTGCAGGCTCTGATTTATTATATCACCGGCTTATTGATTAACTCTGATAAACGGGAAAAAAAGGAGAGAAAAGAAGAATTGCTGAGTAAATTTATTCAGCTGATAATAAAACACTACAAGGAAAACAGAACACTGGATTTCTATGCAGAAAAACTGTTTATTTCAACAAAATATATGTCAGACATTATAAAAAAGACAAGCGGACTGACAGCTCATGACTGGATAGACAGATATACCATTCTGGAAGCTAAGATTTTGTTACGGTCAACCAATAAGACAATCCAAGAAATATCCAATGAGCTGAATTTCCCTAATCATTCGTTCTTTTCAAAATACTTTAAGCATCACATGGGTATGACTCCTAAGGCTTACAGGCAATCTTAAACATATAATATCTAGAAACAAAAACATATCGGGAAAACGAGCATACCGTAGCCGAGTCCCCATAACCACAGGCAAAGGTAATTCGTGTTCTTCCTGTACAAGCAAGGCCAAGCCCTTCGGGTTCGTGGAAAAAATCATCCTCGCCCCGGAGGGCTTGCGGTATTTTTTCCCGAAGCCTTGCATGTACGGAACACGACCTTTTTAAGCCTGTAGTTATGGGAACTCCGGCCCCAGAAGCCGGACTAACAAAAAATCAAATGTTATGTTACAGGCAACAAAGAACAAGTACACGGTGGAAACACTCAAGCCACTGAACATTCTGTACGATCACAAGCACTGGCTGACACAGCAGGACGTGGATATGGCCAACGGTTATGTGGAACTGATAGAAAGGACACGCTCTGAAAAGATTCCGCAGGTCGGAGACAGACTCATCTATGTGGACAGATACGGGAAATATTACGGCAACGCCCTCATCGAGAAACGCAAAAATACGGACGGACTGATTTCCATCTGTGAAATCCCCTATGTCCCTTTTATCTGGGAAGAGTATGACGGTATAGGTTTAAGCGTCAGCGGAGGATCCTTCCATCATATTGACCCCCGCCAGTTAAAGTTCGTCAGATGGACGGAAGGGGTATTCCAAGACTGGGGCAACTGCGGTGCGTGCGCCAACGGTGCCGTCGCATTCACGGCAAGAGTGCCGTTATGGTCCTATTCCGAACCTGACCCTCTCTACGGCGATTTCACCACGGAAACATGGAGACAGTATTATCTGACAAAAAACACGGGTCCGGACGCACGCAACCTGTACCAGGGCTACGACATAGCTTTCAGGACCGAAGATGACTTCCAGCAGTTCCTGAAGGACTATGAAGGGACCGTGTTCAAGGGCAACCAGGAAAACCAGATTGTACTCTGGTGTTTCCGTCATGAGAACCAGTTCCTGCCGCAGCACGAATGGGACAAGATAGATGCCCCGGCCGTGGAACGGCGTCTCAACTTTTATCCAGAACAGGTCAAGCTGGTCAAGGACATGGACAGCCACATTACCTGCTGTTACCGTATCAAACCCGAAATTGACAATCTCTAAAACAATACAGTTATGCAGACAACAGCAACAAGAACAGCAGGCAACCACACTGACCTGCTCACAGGTATCCTGAACGTACAAGTGAGAAACGAGGACAAGATTACAGAACAGGACAGGCAGTATTGCCAGCTACAGCAGGACCAGCTCTACAAAACGCTTGACCGTATCGACCGATGGTATAACATCTTCAAGGAAGAAGCGGAACGGTACCGGGAAACAAAGAACTTCAAGTATGAGGATAACGGTAAGGTCACTATACGGAACTTCCATTTCAACTACAGCGGGGAGGATGACTATACCCACAACGAATTCAAGCCGTTCGATCTCATCAACGAGCTTGTGGACAACAACTGCAATGCCAACGCGAATTTTGCGAGTCGCATCATTTCCTATTTCAACAGGACCTACAATGTAGATGTCCCCGTTCCTGTAATCGACGAGAAGGCCATGCGCATGGGGTTCCGTCCGGTCTACCAGACTTACGTGGACACGGTCATCGAACACCTCGGCGGAAAAAGTTTCCGTGAGACCGCAGAGGAAGAACTGCTGGCCCGTTTCCTGAAAACGGTACAGCCTTCCCGCTGGAGCAAGGTGAAGCCCGAACTGAAAAAGGACAAGATAACTTTTCCTGACATCGTATCCTGGGACAGCATCCATCTGAAGTACCACCGGGAATACGAGTTCTCGTATGACTGCGAAAGGAAGGTGGGCATTTTCTGCGAAGGTATCGCATACGGGGCGGATGACGTGATAAACGGTTCAAGCGGTATGGTCATCGGCCTTGACAGACGCGATGTGGATATAACCGAATGGTACGACCTCACCCTGACCAACGCAGAGCAGATCAAGTTCTACAAGAACGGACGCATCGACGTGCGCTTCAAGGACAGCCAGGCCGCAGAGAACTGCTACAGAAGTCTGCGGCTGGATGAAATCACACTCAGAGAAGACTGATTCATGAAATACTTATTCAGACACCCCGTAAGACATCCTTGCGGGGTGTCTTCGTTTCCAACCATTAAAAAAGAAAAGACATGTATGCCATCATACCCCAACAGATTCCTCAGGACAGGCGTGCCGAGATCAACGAGAAAATCCTATTCGCCATAGACTCCGGCAAGGACCTCGTTCCGAAGGAAAGCATCTACAACTGCTACACGGGAATCGGAGGACTGCACAACCTCAGGCAGGCGGATTTCACCAGCTACCATGAATACGCCGAGGCCAAGAAGGAATTCGAGATGGGACAGTTCTTCACCCCGCACGACATATGCCGGAGCATGGTGGAGACCCTTTCTCCGACATCGGCGGAAATGGTACTTGACATGTGCTGCGGCATGGGCAACTTCTTCAACCATCTGCCCAACCTGCACAATGCCTACGGATTCGACATTGACGGCAAGGCGGTGGCCGTTGCCAGATACCTCTACCCGGAAGCTCATATCGAGAAATGCGACATACAGCTGTACAATCCCGAACAGCGTTTCGACATCATTGTCGGAAATCCGCCCTTCAACCTGAAATTTGATTACAGGCTGTCGCAGGAATTCTACATGGACAAGGCCTATGACGTGCTCAACCCTGCCGGAATCCTGATGGTCATCGTCCCTCTCTCCTTCATGCAGAACGAGTTCTGGGAAAAGACACGCGTGGCGAAAATCAACTCGAATTTCTCCTTCATCGGCCAGACCAGGCTGGAACATTCAGCTTTCTCTACGGTGGGCGTGCAGAATTTCGCAACAAAAATCATGGTATTCCTCCGCCGTTCCCTCCATATTGAAATGCAGCCGTACAACGCGGAAGAGTTTGTCAGCATGGATGAGCTGAAGAAACGCATAGCCGAAGTGCGGAAAATGAAACACCGGCTGCGCCTCCAGCTGATGCGGGAGTGCAACCATATAGACAAAGAAGAGCTGGAACAGTTCGAGTACAGGCTCGCCAAATACATGTACGAGCTGAAAGCCCATGCCGTGCTGAACAGGCATGTCGAAAAGGCGGAGGCGCTGGTGTCCAAATTCCGCAACCAGAAACCGCCGGAAAATGCCACCCGGGAACAGATAAAGGAATGGGAACGCAAGAAGTTGACCACCGGCAAGGTTCTCGGCATCATCCGCAGGTACATCACCTCGCAGAACGTGGTGCAGCGCAAGGAAGTGGCATTGGTGAAGACATCCTACGGCTTCAAGCTGAAGCAATATGCCCCACGTCTGCTTGACAAGGTCACGCACAAGGCCGCAGGCATCAACGACCTCATACTCGGAAGGGCCGAACTCCCGATGCCGGAAAACGTCACAGAAAAGAACATGCGGCAGATCCGTGCCGCCAGTAAACTGATACGGCGCAAACAGAGGCAATACGAGACCCAGAATCTCCAGTTTGCGGAAATGCGGGAAGATGCCGGCCTGAAGGAATACCTGGACCGCACCACATTCATCAACAAGGACGGTGAAGTCTGCGAATTCACGGACTTGCAGAAACACGACCTGAACCTCGTGTTGCAGAAACGCTACGCCCTGCTGAACTGGCAGCAGGGTTCAGGCAAGACCGCCGCCGTCTATCACAGGGCGAAATACCTGCTCAAGTTCAGAAAGGCAAAGAACGTCATCATACTTGCCCCGGCCATCGCCACCAACATGACCTGGATACCGTTCCTTACCATAAACAAGGAACGCTTCCGTACAATACAGACCGCCGGCGACCTCAACAACATACCGGAAGGGACATTCCTTGTCGTCTCCACCTCCATGCTCCGGAAACTGAAAAGAGGACTGATGCATTTCGTGAAACGCACTTCCGGCAAGCTGTGCCTTGTCTTCGACGAGTCGGACGAAATCACCAATCCCACATCGCAGCGTACAAGAAACATCCTGTGCATATTCAGGAGGCTCAGGTACAAGATCCTCGACACGGGAACAACCACCCGCAACAACATCGCGGAACTGTACAGCCAGTTCGAACTACTCTACAACAACTCCGTAAACATGATATGCTGGAGCCCGCAGGTCTACCACGAAAACAGGGACCACGAGATAGAGGAAGAGAACAACCCGGATTACGGAACACCGTTCCCCGCCTTCAGGGGGCATGTCCTTTTCCGTGCCTGCCACTGTCCGGGGAAAGCCACTGTATTCGGCATCGAGAAACAGAACCAGGACGTGTACAACAAGGACGAACTCTCCGAACTTATCGGCAAGACGGTCATCACGCGTAAATTCAGGGACTTCGCAGGAGAGAAATACCGGATACGGACACATACCGTCCGTCCCTCGGAAGGAGAACACGAGGTATACCGTGTCATCATCGAGGAATTCTGCCGCATCTGTGAGCTGTACTACAACAGCACGGGAGACACGAAAAAGGATGCAGGACTGAGACTCATGAGGCAGATCAAGCTGCTTATCAAAGCCTGTTCGGTACCTCACCTGATAGAGGGATATTACGGTGACAGTTATCCTTCCAAGACCCGCTATATTGAAAGGCTCATAAGGACAATACCGGGCAAGGTTGCCATCGGATGTACCACATTGGCGGCCTTCGACCTCTACGAGAGCTATATCCGGGAACATTTTCCCGACAGACCTGTATTTGTGGTCAAGGGAGATGTAGCCTTCAAGAAACGGCAGAGCATCGTGACCGAATTCGACTCCACCATCAACGGCATCCTGATATGCACACAGCAGAGCCTGAGCAGCTCCGTGAACATACCTACCTGCAACGACGTGATACTGGAATCCCTGCAGTGGAACATCCCCCGTATGGAACAGTTCTACTTCCGTTTCATCCGTCTCGATTCCAAAGAAATGAAGGATGTCCACTATGTCACCTACGAAGATTCGGTCGAACAGAACCTGATGGCACTGGTACTGACCAAGGAGCGTCTGAACGAATTCATCAAGACCGGTGAGGTCAAAGAACAGTCAGAAATCTTCGAGGAGTTCGACATCACAATGTCTGTCATCGACAGCCTGCTCATCCGCACGCAGGACAGTGAAGGCAAAATACACATCAGCTGGGGAAGCCAGCGCATAACAGAATAAATATGAACCGTATGAAGAAGACCGGGAGTTCCATTCCCACCGACAAAGGTAAGCCGCGTCCCCATCGGCTGAGCAAGGTCAGGCCGCAGGCGGTTTTCAGGAAAATCATCCTCGCGGAGCTGCGGTATTTTCCCGAAAAACCCTGCACAGCCGGGACACGGCACCTTGTCGAGGTCGGTGGAATGGAATCCCCGGCATCCACATACATAAAAGACAAGTAATATGGATCTGAACAATGCAGAGATTGCCGTGACCACACAGCATCTCATTGACATAAAGGATTACAGGGACTACTGGCTGCACCTGTCCGACTACAGCGACATGGGCGAGTTCCTGAGTGCCTGTTCCGACCTGTTTCCCGGAGAAAAGGAACCGGAATACCGGTATCCGAAATGGGAAATCATTCCGGACACACTGATTAGCCGTGAATGGCTCTGTCCCAACTTCTTCGAGATCAGGGATGCCCTTGAAAGGCTCGAAGAGGAAGAAACGGAGTTTTTCATAAGCTGGAGCAGAAGTTACGGATATGACATCACCACGGATGACCCGCACATGATGGTATCACACTACCATGACCTGTACGGGGATACCGTCACGGAAACGGAAGAAGACGCGGACACGGGAGAAGATGCCCTGATATACACGGGCGTATCAAGCTACTACTGCGACATGCTTCCATTCCGTTACGAAATATTTGATGACAATTATGACTAAAAGACAAAAGATATGGAAATCAACTTCAAAGGACCTGTAATGCCTATCGACCCATACTCGCAGCTGGCATTCGTGGAAATACTGAACATACTACTGACGGCGGGACACATCGTGGACGTGAACCGCTTCCTCATAAGCAGGAATGTCAATCCGCAGTTCGGCTCACTGTCAGGCTATTTCAGATGGTCGTTTGCCGGAGACCATTTTACCCTCTGGCAACGCACGGACTACAATTCGACGCTGTGTTTCAACCACAGGATACTCGACCTGCCTTTCGGTGTCCTGGCAGCGAAAGACAACGGAAAAGACATGGAAACGGCAAACTGAAAATGAAACGATATGGAAACTACGGTAAAAATACCCAACCGGGAAATCGCGCTCGCGGCATTTGACAGGCTCCGCAGGGAACAAAGGAAGGATGCCGCACTGAGGCTGGCCGGGTGTATGCTCAGAGGGACATACATATCCCTCGGCATCGGTGATACCGACTGGGAAATAGACACCGCACTGCACAAATGCGGCGGTGAGCCTAAAACCGGATACGGTCATACGGCACATTTCCACTTCGACGGCGAGACGGAAATGGAAACAGAGAAATATGAAAGGCTCAAGCAAGAGTACGAATGACAAGGGAACGGCCGAAAGGTCGCTCTTCTCATTTATAAACGACATGTACGGGAAACAGAATCCTGCCGTACACAGGTAACAGAAATGGAAGAACAGGAAAGACTGACAATGGAATTCGTGAAATCGCTCATGGACAAGTCCTACACGCTGGTATGGGTGGACTACAACGACAATCTCGACAACTGCCGTGACACCATCCAGAAGTGTCTGGAAGAAAGGAGCTGTGAAAGTCTGTGGGAGAAAGTGGACGAATGGTACGGTGACGCCGAATGGGAAGCTGTCCGTGAAATCGTCTCAAAGCTGAAGGATGAATGTATCCGTTTCCATGATTTCGGGGAAGAGAAAGTGGACAAGTTCTTTCAAGAACACGAAGACGAAATCAGGGAAGAAATCTATGACAGAAACGACTCAGACACGCTGAAAGAACTTCTCAAAAACACGGATGACATCCCCGTGCGTATCGAGATGCTGTCAAACTACGACTGCATCAATTCCAACTGGCTGGAATCGCAGGAAGGATACCGGTACAAGGAATCCTATTTCGGGGATATGATAGACGCGCTGAACCTCAATCCAGCCAAAGTGAAGAAAATGCTGGTGGAGAAAGGCTACACGGTATATGGCCGGTTCCCCGACAAAAAATACAGGGACGGCAAGGAACAGGTATCCTATGAACAGTTCTACCATGAACTCATCAACTCCTGCTGCGGTGCCAACCTGCTGACCTATATCGGCAAGGTAAGCCTGCAGGAACTTTATGATGCCGGATTCTCGCTTGGGGAAGTCATTATTCCCAAAGGCAACTGCTGCGGCATCTTCAGCTCCATGTACGGCGGTGGAAGCCTCCTGGAAATGGAACTCCTGAAAGATGTCAGACTGAAACTGGAAGTCAGGGACTATCACGGATTCCGCTTCCGTCTTGACAGCGAGAACTCAAAATATGAATGCTCCATCAAGCATGTGTACGGGGTATGCGATTCCTTCTTCGGTGAAAGGATAGCTCTTGTCGCTTCATAAATCAAGTATGGTCACTTAAAGATATCAAATCATGGAAAAGAAATATGCAATCATCCTATTCAAGGGAAAAGAATACCTGTGCGGACACGAAGACAGCTGCCATTACGATGTGTCCTGCCCGGTGAGGACATTCACTGAAGGAGAAGACGACTTCAAAATTCAGGAATCCGGGAAAAACCGGTCTGAAAGGACATTCCGGTACCATGAAAAGGAATTCAGGCTTGTCACCGGCTTCTACCCGAACGGATGGCCGGTTCTGAGTCTGGAATCACCGGACAACGGGGAACTATACACGGTACTTACCGTCAATCTGGAAGACTCTCCGGCATTCGGGATTCCCGACCAGGCATTCATTGACATAAACAACAATCCGGAAGCGATGGAATTCCTCATAAGGAACAGCCTTGCCGAAGATACGGGATACAGACGCAAAAGCGGATGGGTAGAATACCCGATGGCCAAACTGAACCTGGCTGAACTGTACCGGTTGTCACCGGAATCGTTCGAGAACCAAGAATAAGAATCAACAATAGAAATCATTAACCAAATCATAGGAATTATGGCAAAGTACGATGTAAGAGTAAGGTACACCTTCGAGGGTACCTACAAGGTCGTGGCGGAAGACCGCGATGAGGCGGAAAGAATTGTAACGGAAGACTGCGGTCTGGTATTGGGCGGAAACATCCACACTACCCGCGATGATGACGAGGTGACAGACTGGAGATTCAGCAGTCACCCTGACATGCAGATCCTTTCTTTCAGGGAACGGGTTGGCAAAGGCAAGGTCAGATACACGTCCATGTGTTTCAGCGACAGGATTGAAGAACTGCGTAAGGACATAATCGGAGCCATCAGGGAGCTGCTTGATACGCACGGACTGAAAGAAATCTCATTCTGTGACAGCAATGACGATCCGGTATGGGTCATCTGGTTCGGGAAAAACGGCGATCCATATGAATGCCGGGTAACGAAGCTTAAAGTTACGGAGGATAGTATGACAGTAATCGCATTGGAGAAGGAAAGCGGGGACGAAGTGGCCTGCTACACTCCCTACGACCTTGGAGCCAGCAACATTGATTGGCTTAATCAAATGTACGAAGCAGTAAGGCTTCAACTTGAAAATACAAAAGGAAACTCTTGAAACAAAAGACAATATGGCAACAAAAATCAATATGGACAGATACGTCTGGGAAGGATGGACTGTCGGAGCGTTCATCAGGGAACTGGCCCCGCAGGTGGAAATGATCATGAGCGGGCAAAGCTGGAGGGAACCTTTCAGGAACAAACAAGAACTGGCGGACTGGTGCAGGGACAACCAGCCCTATTACAAGAAAAGGATCCCTGAAGTGAACAGCTATTTTGCAAGGATGTATAACCTTAAATAAAAACAACATTATGAAATATCAAGCGGAAAATGCAGTCTCCAGCTTCTTCTATTACATGTGGAATGCCTGGTGCGAGGAAGAGTGCAGGACAGTATTCAAGGAAATGCACCCACACTTTTGGGAAAAATGGTCTCTGATGACGGACAAGGGAATATTCGGAGCAGCCGAACGGTTCTATGCGGAACTGACGGACCGTTACAGGGAAAAGCTGGTGGAACGGGCCGTCAGCCTGTATGACGGCAAAACCAGGCGCAAACATCCGGACGATTCCGAAATCAAGGTGTGCAGTGATTGCGGTTCAACAGAGATTGAAATCCAGGCATGGGTGGATGTAAACACGAATGAATACCATAGTGACGTGGACGATGACATCTGGTGTTCCCGGTGCGAGGACAATGTGGAGACCTGCTCCAAACAATCCTTTCTGGAAAAGATGCAGGAATGGTGGAAATCCAACAGCACCGATAACCTTGAATACCTGACCGGATTCAAGACATCCGATTTCCCTTCAGCCAATTCCGGACAGACATTCGCCGAGGCCGCCGACGAATGGTGGAACGACAAGAACTATGACGAGAAGAGGAACATATACCTGACAAACAATTAAAGACAACGGCTATGGCACGGAACATCATTGACCTGATCTGCAACTCATGCAGTTGCGGCAAGGAAGAGGCACAGGAATATTTGGACGACGAGATAAGGAACCTGCAGGAACTTCAGGCAGACAACGACCTGAGAGGCGAAGACTTCGAAATCGCGTGCAGCAACCTCGGACTCGACCAGGACTGGCAGATATATTTCATCAACCGTCTTGCGGGACTTTAATATCTACAACTATGACTTATTTTCAGAACATACAATCACTGGCGGACCTGAAAAAGGAATACCGCCGTCTGGCAATGCTTCACCACCCGGACAAGGGTGGTGATACTGCCCTCATGCAGCAGGTGAACACCGAATTCGGAAAGCTGTTCGAGGTCTGGAAAGACAAGCCCTGCGTTTCCACAGCCCCGACAGGCTACGAACACGACTTTCAGGGTGCCACCGCAAAGGAATACACCGAATACGTGTACAATGAATACCGCAGGAAAGGGCGCAACTACAACGGGCAGTCCGCGCCGGAAATCACGGAACTGGTCAGGGCATGGCTCAAGGAGACCTATCCGAGATACACCTTCTCGGTCCGCAAGGACGGATACAGCTCAATCCTTATCCGACTGATGAAAGCAGACTTCGAGGCTTTCACCAGAGAGTCCGGAAAGGTACAGGGAGACATCAACCACTACAACATCCAGGCATCGGACAGTCTGACCGACCGGGCCAAGGAGGTGATGACAAACGTCAGGGATTTTGTCATGTCGTACAACTTTGATGAAAGCGACCCCATGACCGACTATTTCCACACCAACTTCTACCTCACGCTCGGAATCGGCAGCTACAGACAGCCGTACCGGATGGAACTGCCGAAGATTACGGGAAAAGACACTCCTGAAGTGTTCAGGTATCCTGAAGGACCTGCACACAAGGCTATGCGACAGGCACTGGGCAAGGCGCGTTTCGGCTTCATCGAGAGCCGGAAGCATATCGGGGAAATGATACTCGGAGAAGACTTTTACGGCTCACAGGGAGAACATTATTTCTGGCCCAAGGAGTATTCAAGCGCGAAGACGGCACAGAAACGCATCGGAAAACTGGAGGCAGCCGGAATGCGCTGCGAACTGACAGGCTGCAACGGCGGATACATACGCCTGCTCGGATATACCCCGGAAACGGAAAGCAATCTGGAACGGGAAAGGCAGGAATATGCCACTGCATACCGCACATGGCAATCAAGGCGGAATTTTAAAACAACTTAAATCAAAATTTATGGATACGGAAAATTTGAACAAATGGTGGTACTCGTTGCCGGAAGAAATCAGAAAAAAACTATATGTACAGGAAGGTACCGATGTATGGAATGACCTTGACATGTCGGCACGGGTTGCCATGTTCCGGTATTGCCGGATGAAAATATTCGGGATAGGGAAAAACGGGGATATGGAACGGTCGCTGCTTATCGAAACGGTATGCGGACTGGCGGATATCGCCCTTGTAAAAGAGAACGGTCTTCCACTTGAGGACATGTGCGATGACGAGGGCGAATTCCTTGAAGAATATCAGGATCAGTTCAACACGGTTTATGACCGTTATGAGGCGGTGCTGGCAAACATGGACTGGACAAACTGTTGTACCGACATGGAAATATCCGTCCGGGAAATAATTGAGCAGCTGGAAAAAACAGGCTACAGCCGGGTGGACATTGATACGGACAAAAGAACCGCAAAGACTTTCTACACTTACCGGGGCGGGCTTCATATCAACGGTACGGGAAACCTGTCATTCCATATCGTACCTCCACAGGACAGTCTCGGACTGGGACGGTTTGCAATATGCGCCACTCGGAACGGGGAAAGCTCACAGCTGGGGACAGACCAAGCCCCGTTCTTTTTCGGGCGGCTGTTCGCCTTCCTCAAAGGTGAGAAAAAAGAGAATGAGATAATAGATGAAATATGTACCGACAGAAAAACAGAATAGAAATATGAAAACAAAAGTATTGAAATACAAGTTTGACGGCAACACCATCGTTGCCCCATACATGGAACTTGAGCCGTATGCGGAGAATGTATTCATCTCGCTGGCAAGAAAAAACGAATACGGAAACGAAAGTGAAGACTGTTTCCATGTAATCTGCAAAATAGGTGATGTCCATTTCTCCTGCGGACAGTATTCACGCAGAACCCTTGACAAGGAGGGGCACCGGGAAGAAACGGCGACCTATTGCAAGAACTGGATTGAAAACACCCTGAAGGATGCGGAGGATGGAAAAATCATCCCCCTCTTGTCTGTCCATGTATTCAATGCCCTCGGTCTTGACTCCACCCCTTTGATACAGGCCCGTGAGGAATATGCAAAAAGGCAGGAAGAAAAGCGGCTGGAACGGAAAAGAAAAGAAGAACTGGAAAGAAAGGAGAAAGAAACCCGATGGCAACAGCTGCTTGACGAGAACAAGCGGAAATTCCTGAACGGTGAGAAAATAACAGCAGAAATGTTTCTTGAAATCACCGGAAGGGACGGCTTTGACATCCATATCAGAACCAAAGGGACATTCAACAGGCATGTGGCAGCAATCGACAGGAACGGAACCGTCAGTTTCCGAAAATGCAAAGGCCGCCGTACTCCCGACTTCACCGGATGCCATAAGGCTGTAGCCGACTATCTTGATTTCCTTGCCGGAAATGAAATCAGCCAATAAAATCCAAAGCGGTAACAGCCATCCTATGCAACTGTTACCGCTATTATCTGAATTTTACAGCTTCCTGTTCAGTACCATCGCCAAGGGATAGATAAACTGGTTATAGACCTTGAGCTTCTTCAGATCCAGCACATAACCTGCATAGGGATTGGTACAATCCGAATAGAAAAACACGTCGGTAAAACCCGCATGTTCCTTTATGATTTCACCTTCCAGGGGAATCTCGTCCACATCAAACTCCTCCAGAGGCAGTTCCTCCAGGCGGGCATGTTCCCCATTGCCCAACACATTGAGGTTACGGTTGAACAGCACGTATCCCTGCTTACTGTAATCCACACGCATACCATACGGACGCTCCACAAGGAAAGCATCCGCAGCTTTCTTTATATATTCTTCCATGATTTTTCAAATTAGGATTTGCAAAAGTACACCATTCCTTTGTCAAAGACGAACAAATCAATAGGTTTCTCACCGACATAGCTGCAAGAAAATACGACGCCACACAACCTGTATATTTTATTTTCCTCCAGCAAAGGTAGTCCCGTGTCCAACGTACCCGGACAAGGTCAGGCCCCTATGGGGTTGGCTGAAAGAAAATCATCCTCGCCGGTGGCTGCGGTATTTTCTTTCGCCAAACCTTGCGGGTACGGTCACGGGACAGTCAGGCAGGCGAAAAATAAAAAATACCGGCTCCCGAAGCCGGACGTGTTTAACAGATAAAATACAATGAGTCATGAAAATCCTGAATGAAGAACATTTCCAGAATGTAAAGCGTTACGCCGAATCCATCGGTGACACCTCACTCCAGAACTGTCTGGACAGACTGAAAAAATGGGAGGAGAATCCAGACCATCCAAGCGAAATCTCGCTCTATTATGATCATGCCCCGTACTCGTTCGGCTTCACGCAACGCTATCCCGACGGAAGCATCGGCATCGTGGGCGGTCTGCTCTACCACGGAATACCCGACCAATCCTTTGCTGTGACACTTGAACCGTTCCACGGATGGCAGATACATACCTGAAAAAAGATAGACAATCATAGTATTAACTTTATAAAATTCAAGATTATGGAAGCAATGGCAGTATTGGAAAAACAACAGCAGTTTGATTTTCAGAACAACGGAATCGAAGTAATGAACTTCGAGACTCTCCAGCGTACCTACAAGGAAAATGATATCTACGGCAAGCCAGTCCAGGGCATTTATCACTACCAGGTCCTACAGCGTATGATGGACATCTGCGAGAAATACAACCTCGATTACGAGGTGGAAGAAATCTTCGCGGCACAGAACAGGAACAAGACACAGCCGGGAGTAAGCATTCTCCCGCAGGTGGAACAGACACTTGGTGAAAAAGCAGTGGAAGCCCACATCCTCCGACGCATCTTCGCTACCATCCGTATCAAGGACTGGGAAACGGACGAGCTGACAACAACGCTGGTCGTCGCCTACCATCAGGACGGCATACAGGCTGCCATAGGCCCGTGCGTGAAAGTATGCCATAACCAGTGTATCCTCTCGCCGGAAAGGAGCATCTGCAATTACGGAAAGAACAAGGTGACAACGGAAGGGGTATTCGAGACGGTGGACGGATGGCTGGCAAACTTCGAGGTGAACATGAACGAGGACATCGCAAGGATTCAGCGGCTGAAACGCAGAATTGTCTCCCTGGAGGAAGTGTATATGTATATCGGGCTGCTGACAGCATTGCGCGTCTCCCATGACAGTTCGGACAGGAACCTGTCATCCTCCGTGGAAACCTACCCGCTGAACCAGAGCCAGATTTCCATCTTCACGGAAGAGGTGCTGAAACTGGTCCGCGAAAAGGGACAAATCACCGCTTGGGACTTGTATAACGTAGCGACTGAGATATATAAGCCGGGCAGAACGGATTTCCCGGCACTGATTCCACAGAATGGGGCAATGGCGGAACTCCTGCTTTCCCGTCTTCCAGCAGAGGTGGAAATACAGGATGCGGTTCTGGTAAGCTGAACGGCTACAAAATGAAATATTCATATTATTTTTGCATAGAAACAAACCAATGACATATCAACAACCCGGACAGGCGTTCATAATCGACGCCTGTCTTTACTATATAATCTTAACAATATGACTTGGAAAAAAGCAAATATCATCATAGACGGTCAAAAAATGGAAGTTCCGGCTCCCGACATCATATCGGCAAGCCGCAGCACGGACATCCCGGCATTCTATGCGGACTGGTTCTTCCATCGGCTCGAAACCGGCTATTCCGTGTGGAACAACCCGTTCAACGGAAAAAAGAGCTATATCTCTTACCGGAATACAAGATTCATAGTGTTCTGGTCGAAAAATCCCAAACCTCTTCTTCCTTATCTGCCGATCCTGAAAGAAAAAGGTATCGGCTGCTATATCCAGTTCACTTTGAATGATTATGAAGAAGACGGACTGGAAACCGGTGTCCCTCCGCTGACAGAACGTATTGCAACATTCAGGACTCTTTCAGATATATTGGGTAAAGAAGCCGTAATATGGCGATTCGATCCGCTGATACTCACAGACAACATATCCGTGGATACTCTGATTGAAAAAATCGAACGTGTAGGAACGGAGATACACAATTGTACGGAAAAGCTGGTTTTCAGTTTTGCAGACATAGACTCGTACAGAAAGGTCAAAGCCAACATGACAGACAGCGGAATCCCGTATCATGAATGGAATAAAGGAAAAATGGAGGAACTTGCCGGAAAACTGACGGTGCTGAACCGTAACAGAGGATGGAATCTGGAGCTGGCTACCTGCGGCGAAAATCTGGATCTTGGCAAATACAGAATATCCCGTAACCGCTGCATCGACGGTGACCTGATAGCACGTCTGGCATGGAAAGACAAGGAGTTGATGTCCGCATTGGGAGTCACTATACAGGAAATGCCGTCTCCAGCCTTTTTCGACATGAATGACCTTCCTTACGGTGCTGTGCTTCTCCCTGGCAACAAATACTTCGTCAGCAATCACAAAAAGGATCCGGGGCAACGTACCTCATGCGGATGTATGGCAGCCAAGGATATCGGGGAATACAATACCTGCCCTCATCTCTGCGAATACTGCTATGCAAATTCAAGCAAAAAATCGGCAATCATGAACTGGGAAATGCACCGGCAGAACCCTATGGCGGAAACGATAACCGGAAAGTAGAACAACAGACGAGGAAGAAACTGACAGTCAAAAGACTGAAAGATTCTTCCTCGTTTTTTTACTCTTCGAAGAGCAGCATATATTCCACCTTCCTTCTCCGTTCAATGCTCGGCACTACCTTGCCTTTGTAACACCGGAAAGAAACATACTCCTTATAGATATTCCGGTCTCCGGCCTCCAGCTTCTTCAACAATTTGCTTTTGGGCATCTTGCCGTAACCTTTCAGACGGTATGCCCCCACATTATAGCTCAAAACAGCGGCAATCAATGAATCACGTCCCAGATAACTGAACATACGGCACAGCTTGCGTAAATCCGCTCTCAGGATTGAATCCCCCTGTTCTTTTGTAATGTCATTGGTCAGCCTTTCCCCGGGAAGGACCTTATGCCCGTACCCGACATAAGGCCAGTGTCTTTTTTCTCCATGCCAGCCCTCATATTTATGAGTAGCTTATCATAAGTTCGATTATGACAAGTAATATGTTATGTAAAGTGCAAGACTTATAAAGTGAGCAAACTTATTGAATATTAAAGAATTTATTTAGTCCCTTCGTATAAAAACTTCTCATTATATTGCATTCTGTATATATCCTAATTATTAAAGAATGATTTTATGGAAAAAGTAGAAATTAAAAAGCTTATTGAGCAATGTATCAATTATTTTTATGAAAGTGGTTATGCGAAGGGCACTATTGACTATTACAAGTGTTTGTGGACAAAAGGCATTTTACAGTACATGTCGGACAAAGGGATTGATATGTATACACCTGATGTAGGTGCGAAGTTTATAGAGTCCACTCAACATCAAGACATGAGTAATCATGAATGTGAAAGGATACGTAGTATACATGCTCTTAATGACATTATGACTGTCGGATATATTAGAAAGCAATGTGTTAGAGCAGCTTTCTACCCTCTTGATGGTGCTATTGGAAAACAGATGGAGAAGTTGGTTCTACATTTGATTTCTTTACGCCGTGGCAAAAATACGTTAAAGCACTATCGTTCATGTTTGGGTAATTTTTTGTATTACTTAGATATGATTGGAGTACAAAATATAAAGCAGATAACAGAGGAACATGTTATACGGTTTCTTTCTTCCCAACAGCTAAACAGGGAAAAGACTTTGTCTATTATTCGATGCCTCTTTCTTTTTTGGAGACAAGAGAACATTATAGATGGACGATTTGAGGAATTCTTCGCTACATATAAATTACGAAAGAAAGAACGCATACCATCATATTATACAACGGAAGAGATTAAGGTTATAGAAAATTCTGTATCGCGAAGTAGTGCTTTGGGCAAGCGCAATTATGCAATGATTTTATTAGCATCAAGATTGGGCTTGCGTGCTTCAGACATTATGAGTTTGAAGTTCTCAGATATAGATTGGGATAATGATCTCATTAAATTGAGGATACAAAAAACAGGTAAAACCATTGAACTTCCATTATTGGCAGATGTCGGTAATGCCATAATAGACTATCTTAGATATGGACGTCCAGCATCTACTTCCCAAAACATATTTCTATCAAGTCGTGCCCCGTATATTGCTGCCACTCAGTCTATGGTTTGTGGTAATATCAATAAAATAATCCGCCTGTCTGGTGTAAATATTGATAAAAAACGCCATGGTCCTCATTCTTTACGGCATTCCTTAGCAAGTAATATGCTTGAAAATGGGGCTACCATGCCTATTATATCAGAAGTTCTTGGACATCGCAACACTGAAACAACGATGACTTATCTAAAAATAAACCTTGTAGCTTTAAGGAAATGTGTATTACCTGTACCACCTATTCCAGATAGTTTTTATACGCAGAAAGGAGGAGCATTTTATGGCTGAACAGTTCAATTACAGTAGTGTTTTATCTCCCTACATTAAACGAATGTTGGAAATCCGGAAATCAATGGGTATTGTTGATTCTCGTGTAAGATGGATACTTAAAGAATTTGATGATTTTGCTAATTCCATAGGATTGCAGGAACCACATATAACAGAAGAGTTTGTTAAGAGATGGCATAAATCACGGATATCAGATAAAGAGATCACTATTTATGGCAAATATCTTGTATTGCGCCAACTGACCTCATTGATGTGCCGCAATGGATGCGTATGTTATATACCGATTATACCAAAGCAACCAAAATCGGAGTTTACACCTTATATATACACACATGACCAAATATCTCAATTGTTTACAGCTGCCGATAGCAGCTGTTTGTTTAACAATTGTATGAAAACAGCTATCATTTCCATGCCAGTCATTCTTCGATTACTTTATAGCACAGGAATGCGTGTGTCCGAGGCTTTATATATGCGTAATGAGGATGTGAATCTTGACTCTGGATACATACATCTCCGCAAGACAAAAAACAGATGTGAACGCCTTGTTCCTATTGGTGAATCTATGGTAATTGTGTTAAAACAGTATATAGAATATCGGAATAGAATGCCTATAGAAAAAATTTCTCATCCCAATCATCTGTTTTTTACTAAATTAGACGGGACAAGCTTCAGGGTATGTACTCTTTATGTCTTTTTTCATAAACTGCTAAAAATATGCAATATACCATATATAGGAAATCGACAAGGGCCACGTATCCATGACTTGAGACATACTTTTGCCGTACATTCGCTTGTACAAATGGGACATAACGGTATGGATTTATACACAGGGCTACCAATACTTTCCGCATGTCTTGGGCACCGTTCTCTTTCATCTACTGAAAAATATGTACGACTTACCTGTATGATGTATCCGGAGTTTGAAAAACAGTGTTCTCCTATAAATGCTTTTGTTTATCCAAAAATAACAACAGATTATGACTACTAGGACTGATTTTGCAAAATATCTAACGAGATTTTTATCTGAATATTTGCCACATCAACGAAATGTGAGCAAAAACACAATTGCTTCTTATCGTGATTCTTTCGTACAATTCATCAATTATATGAAAGATATCAATGGAATACCCGTTGAACGACTTCTATTGAAACATCTTACACGGGATAATGTCATCAATTATCTACAATGGCTTCACAATACTAAAAAGAATACTTCAGCAACATGTAATTATAGACTTGCTGCAATCAGGTCATTCTGTTCGTATCTCCAATATATAGTAATAGATAATATGGTAGAATGGCAAAGTATATTGTCGATAAAGGCAAAAAAAACAGAAATAAGCCCTCCTAATTATCTTTCAATGGAGGGAATAAAATTATTATTGGCACAGCCTGACACAACTTCATGGAAAGGACGTCGTCATTTAGCATTATTGTCATTAATGTACGATACTGGTGCAAGAGTACAGGAAATCGCAGATCTCACAGTAGATTGTGTACGTATTGATACAACACCATACACTATACGATTAACAGGGAAAGGACGTAAAACCCGTATAGTCCCCTTGGCAGAAGCACAAGTTGACATTTTGCGTAGTTATATGGAAGAAAACAATTTGAATGATCCCAACATGATGAAAAAGCCTTTATTTTTCAATGGTAGGCATGAAAAATTAACAAGAGAGGGTATTACGTATATTCTGAAAATCTATGCAGACATGGCAAATAAACAGCAACCGGAAATTATTCCAAAGAAAATAAGTTGTCATTCTATTCGACATAGTAAAGCAATGCATCTTTTACAGGCAGGAGTAAATTTAGTATACATACGTGATATTTTAGGGCATGTTTCCATACAGACTACTGATATTTATGCACGTGCCGACTCCAAAGCAAAACGTGAAGCACTTGAAAATGCCTATACCAGATTAACCCCTAATACTATAACAGAAAAAGAGTGGGAACGAAATAAGAACCTATTAGAGTGGTTAAAGGGACTTGGACATTGATAATATTATGTAAAGTGTAAGTGACAAGTTGGTTCATAACAACTTGATTATAAACCAACTTTTACTCGCACTTTACATAACATATTACTTGTCATAATCATAGCGCTTGATACACTCTACGGCAAGGCTGAACCTGTCCTGTTTCTCCTTTACCGGATTCTCCGCCCGCAACGGTATGCTACCGAAACAGGCTATGGCGAAAAACGCCGCAAACAATCTTGCTCTTATTCCCATAGGCAGGTCAGGTTCATTGTGATACGATGACGACAGGCAGTTCCTTGCCGCCGGAAGTAACCACGGTATCCTCGTCCTCCGTTTCATTGTTGAAATCGAAGGTCAGCTGGAAAAGCTGTGCCGGCTCGCTGTTGTCCTCAAAATAGATGTCGATGCTCTGCTGGTCCTCACACTCCGAGGTGTAATAAAGGCGGAACACCTCCCTGTCCAGAGGATAACGGTCGTTGGGCAGCAGCACCATCCCGTCGTCCATGCGCAGCTTGCCTTTGCCGTCCGGCTGGAAATAACGGATGGTATATCGGGCATCAGAGAACCGTCCTTCCCGTTTCAGTTCACAGCGGATTTCCACGGTTTCACCCTTCACAATACGTGTGGGAACCGGCATCGTCTCCACCGTAAAGGGATAGGACTGCTGCACGTCAAGGTCATCGCTGCACGAGGTCAGTATACCGAAGGTCAGGCCCATCAGGGCGCATACAAGGGCATACAGCCCTTTTCTGTTCATATTAGGTTTCATATTCATTTCTTGTTTTAACGGTTTATAAAAAAATTACTGTTCAGGCGGAAAATTGCTTTCCAGGTATTCGTTCAGGTCCTTGCATCCGGCATACAGGTCGGAACAGTCGTCAATCCTGTCACCGTAGCGTTTCCGGAGGACGGCCAGCGTCCTTCTTCCGGCATCGTCATTGTCCAGGTAGCACCGAATCTTCCCGTAATTGTCCAGATAAGGGAACGAGCGTTCAAGCAGGGAGACCGAATTGAGGACCAGATAATCCTCACCGCGGCTGATGCCGAGTACCTTCCATGAAAGAAAGTCGATAAAGCCCTCAAAAAGGTTACAGGTAAGCGAACCGTTACGGATGAGGGAAATGTCCTTGGGCGGCAGACACCATTTCATGAACCTGGTCCGAAGCTCATAGCCTCCGCCCATATTCCTGAAACCGACGGCAAAATACCGCTTGCCGTACAGCCGGAACCGTACTTCCTCGCACTCCGCACGGGCGATTTCGGCGGGAATGCCGCGTCCCTTCAGATAGCCGAGCAGGACATTACAGTGCAAGGGACCGCAAACCACCTCCTCAAAGCGGGAAGGCTCCTTGCGCCTTTCTGTCCTGACACTTTCCTTTTCTCTTTTCTGTCCGGCATATTCAGGTATTGTTCCTCCATATACTCCGGCGATGAACCTCGCCTGCGTCATGAAGCCGTCACTTCCTGAAAGCTCCCCCGCAAGGGTGAAGATGTCGCCTCCATGTCCGGTACCGAAGTCATGCCATACACCCTTACGGGTATTCACATGGAACGAAGGTGTCCTTTCCTCACGGCACGGGGAGAGATACCAGCATTCGTCGCCATGCCTTCTGACGGGCTCATGTCCCAGACGGGACAGGAATTCCTCAATGGGAATGCCTCTGATCATCTCTATATCCATAGGCGTCTAATTGATGATGAAACGGACTCCAAGCCCGAACTGTGTCGTGAACTTTCCCAGAGAACTGCCCCATAGCACTCGTTCGCGCACATGGGCAAGCAGCACGATACGGTCCGTCACATAGCTTTCCAGCTCCAGCGTCAGGGCTCCGCCATAGACGAAGGCATCCCGGTGGGAAAGCATGGAACCGTCATACAGAACCTTTTCTCCCCAGTTCAATGTCTCATATCCCACCAGGGCGGAACCGCCAACAGAAAGGAAGAATATCTTCGCCGGGTCGGACAGGAACTTTAGGTAATAGCCGCCCTCGGCAGTAAACTGGGCCCGTGGGACGGAAGTCCCGCGATAACCGTAGTTCTTCAGCAGGTATTCCACACCAGCCACCCAATGGTTGGCCCTTTTCGTATATCCCGAAACGGCAAAACCCGTGTACCAGTCAACCGGTGATTTCAGGTTTCCGGCAAAGCCTCCCCTGAGTTCCACGCCCTTCATTCCGGGAAGGTAACGCTGGGCGTATGCCTGCCCCGATGACAGGGCAAGCGATACGCATACGGCAAAAAGGAACAGATACTTCTTCATGGTCATTTCACTTTAAGTTCATTGATCACCCTCGCTCTCACGATGTCCTCACTCTCCACGGTGAAGGTCTGGTGACGGCCTCCGCTCTTCTCGTGCATCTCCACCACCAGCATCTTGTCGGCGGGAATGGTGAACTTGTCAAAGACAAAGACGGTACGCTCATCCTTCTTTCCGGCGACAGCCGTGGCATAGTTGTAGGCACGCAGTGGAAATATCACCTGCTCCTGGATAGCCGTGCGCTTGAGTACCTTCTTGTCCACAATCTTGAACGTCACGAAATCCACCTCATAAGGCACGTTCGACGTGTTCTTCACCTGGGTGTGGAAATAGAGCAGCCCGTTGTGGGTATAGAGCCCGCGCAGCAGGTACTGGATGCCGAACGCCTTGCTCCCGATATGCTTGATATGACGTCTGTTATCCTTGTGGATGGCCTTGGATATAAGGTGTACCAGCTTGGGCGACTCGCTGCCGAGTTCCTTCAGGTAGATGTCAAGGGCATTGTTCGGGCGGTTCACCTCGCTGCCGTCATGAATAAAATCGGCCATCTCGATGTTGAGCAGCAGAGGCTCATCGGCATACTTCACATTGAAGGTGTAGAAACTTCCGCTTTCGGTAATCACCGACATGTTGGTCTCCTCACGGAAGTTCTTTCTGGTAGCCTTTACCCTGATTACATTCTCAGAACCGTCCGCCTTGCCCGCAATCAGATTCGGAGAACCGAGATCCACGTAACGGACAGCCGAGGGAAAGATGATATGGGTCGTCTTGTCATACGTCACTTCCAGACCGTAAGGCGGAATCATCCGGTCAAAGGTGAGCTTTCTGGACAGCCCGTGATAGAGGTCGCCGTCCTCCTGCTGCGGATAGATATCCGCCTTCAGGGTCAAATCATTTACGGCCGTGGTATCAGCCGACTGTGCATGTGCACTTGCAACGCCGCCTGCGAGGGCAAGCATCAAAAGAATCTTTTTCATGTCTTTACTGTTTTAATGGGTTATTGATTGTTGTTCTGATAAAGCATCAGTCCGTAGCCTGATTTGAGGTGTACCTTCTCCTCGCGCATCTTTTTGGAGATGTACTGCGACACGCCTTGTATGGCCCCTCGTCCAAGCTCGGAGAGAAGCTGGTCGCCTGCCGACTGGTTGGTGATGGAGATGGTCGTGCCGAGATTCTGTCCCATGTTGGCGGCCACTTCCCTTACCGCATTCGCTTCCGTCGAACCGGGAATGAATATCCCGGCCTGTCCGTCACTGTCCAGCACGGTCAGTTCCACGGGAATGACATTGCCGTCATATTCGACCTGCAGGATTTCAATGCCAAGCCGCTCGCCCTGGATACGTCCCTCACCGGTCAGCAGGGTATTGCGGGGAAGCACATATCTTCCCACACGCATGGCCTCCAGCAGCCTGAGACGCACGCTTTGTCCGCTGATAATGGTCTGGTCGCCATGCACGCAGGCCCGTATGGTATTCCTCGTCCTCTGTGTCCCGGCACTGCCCACAGCCGTATGGAAGCCGATATCCGCACCGGAAAGCAGCCTCGCGAACTGCACCGAATCGGTAAGAGGCTGAGGAAGGGACGACACGACCGGAGAAGACACCAACCCGACAGGAACGGCTTTCGCCTTCCTCTCCCTTGAGGGACTTTCCGTCTCCTGACAGTCCGTTGTTCCCGTGCTGCCGCCCGAAGGCATATATTTGGCGGCAAGTTCATAGGACTTCTCCAGCAGAGCCACCTGTTCCTCGTAGCTCGGTCCGGCCGTCTGCGCTGCGGCAGCCTGTCTGAGCTGTTCCACCTCTGCTTTCAGGGCTTCCTTTTCCGGGTCTTCCTCAGGACTCTCGTAAAAACTGCCGAGAGTGGCGTTGATGTCGTTGTAAGCCGAGGCTGAAGAGGCGAAGGCTCCCGTCCTGCCGTTTCCTCCTGAATGGTACGCACGGCTTTCATTTTCACTTGCAATGTCCTGCGCCGGTTCTGTTTCCGGGACATTATCCTGTCTGTGTCCATCGGTCAGGGCGGAGAAGTCGGCCAGCGTACGCTTCTTCTCCTCCTGCCGGCGAATCATGTCCGCCTGCTCATAGGCAGCCATCTTGTCCGCCTCTATACCCGTACCTTTCGGATCGGGAAGTTCGGCATTGAAGCCCGTCTTCCTTTCCGCCTCCTGCCTGTCTTTCTTGGACGGGGCGAAAATTAGCCACATGCACCCGAGGAACAGCAGGAACATACCTGTGAAAACCAGATATTTCCTGATTTTCTGCTTCTGTTTCAATTTTTCTGCATCTGTACTCATAATCTTACTTGTTGAACTGGTTAAAAAACTCTTCCATCTCACGGACTTTCATATCGGAGAGGGTATCCGCAGGTACAAAGTCGGGAACCTCAAGCGGGGTTATCCTGATGATGTCCTGCCGGGCATCCTCCCGTCCGATGTCATAAATCGCACGGAAAATCATGTAGAAATTCACCAGCGCGAAAAGGGAAACCATCACGATGACGGCGATTGCCCTCTGACGGGGTGTGAGTCTGTCACAAAGGCCGCGCAGCCTGCCCCCGATACATTCCTTGAACTTTACATACATTTTTCTCATACATACATTGTTTTATCTGTCATACATTCTGATATCCCTGTTCTCCAGCACGTGGAACCCTTCCAGGATGAACCCGTGCGGATTGTTGTCACTGCGGGTGGAATTCCGCAACCTGCCATGCGTGACAAGGCTGCGTTCCGTCACGCTCTTCTCACGGATGATGAAAAGACGTGCGTATGTCATGACATCATACGGATAGGTGTTGAAGTCGCATTTCACGCTGTCTATCTCGATACGCTGGCTGACATTGCCCGAAATGATACGGTTGTAGTAACCCTGTTCGGCCAAGTCACCGTAATGGGAGTAGGCGGAACGGTCACTCAGGAACATGGCACGCTGCACGTTCCCCTCGATGGCACTCTTGTCAGGGGCCAGCGTGAAGAACAGCTCATGGAAACGTCTGACATGTTCCCTTGCCTCTACGGGACGGTTCTGCTCCAGGTCCTGCGAGAGGGCGAGCATGAGCGACTTCCCCTCATCCAGCACATAGATCTTCTGACGCTGGGCTTCGGCAAAACTGTATGCCTTCCACACGGAATAGCCCACAAGCAGGGTGCAGACACCCAGATAGACTATTCCGAACAGGCGCAGATGCCGGAAGCTGGTCTCGATATTTTTCAATGATTTGAATTCCATTCTTATTCGTTTTATGATTGTTACTTGATTAGTCTTCCGGCCACATTTCCTACAGTAGCACCTGCGGCACCGCCCACAATGGAGCCTGTCTTGGAAGCAGCCTGATTCACGTTCTTGCCGTAATTTCCTGCACCTCCACCGGCCTGCACGATCCAATTGGCTACGGTCGGAATCGTGAAATACCCGATGATGCCGATAATCAGGAACGTGATGTACACAGCATTGGAACTGTCCGGAATGAAGTTGGGGTCGGACAGCTGCTCGATGTCCCTCTGAAGCATCAGGGTCTGTATGCGTGCCAGCACGCTGCTGAAAAGATCAGAGACGGGCAGCCACAGATAGATGCTGATATAGCGGACAAACCATTGGCTCAACGAAGCCTGGAATCCGTCCCAGCACGAAATGGCAAAGGAAATCGGTCCGAGAATGGAAAGGACAATCAGAAAGAATGTCCTTAGCGTGTCCACTACAAGCGCGGCCGCATTGAACATCAGTTCCAGCAGCTCACGGAAAAAATTCTGCACGGACTTCTTCATGTTGTACATGGCACGGTCCACATACATACCGCAAGCCTCGATAGCGTCCAGAGCTCCCAGTTCATCCAGTTTGTTGTCAAAAGCCTCCTTGTCCACCAGGTAGGCCGTCTCGGGATTCCTCCGCATCGCCTCAATCTCCAGCTTGTCCTTCTGCTGCCGATACTCATTCATGTCAAAGGTCTGCGTCTCCAGAATCCTGTGCGTTCCGGTCACGACGGGTGACAAAATGCTGTTGAGCGTACCCAGCACGATGGTCGGAAAAAACATGATGCAGATACCCAGAGCAAACGGACGCAGCAAAGGGAACACGTCAATAGGTTCGGCCCTGGCCAGTGACTGCCAGACACGATACGCCACATAAAAGAGGGCTCCCAATCCGGCAAGGCCCTTGGCCACGCCGGTCATCTGCGAACAGAGCGGCATCATGTCCGTGTACAGACTTTGCAGGATCTGGTGCAGATTGTCAAAATTCACAGCCAACAATACCATAAGCAATCCTCCTTGAAATTACCAGTAGCGTTCGTTGGGTGAACCGTACAGAGCCATCACACGGTCGAGATCATTCTGTTTCTTGGCACGCAGGTACGACACGCCGATGTTCTTGTTGGTATAGTACTGCACCAGACTGCGGTATTGCAGCATGTCGGTATAACAGCGGTCGATGATGTCCATACGTTCCTTGTCGTTCATCGAAAGGCCGTTCTCGTTGACCACCGTCTTCAGGTCCGTCAGCAGATTGGCACTCTCCTCCAGCAGCTTCGTGTAGCCGAGGGCGATGGCACTCAGTTCCTCAGGGGTGAAATAAGGGTCACTGAGCATACGCTCATAACTGGTCACATAGATTTCCGTAATGTCGCCGACCATCAGGATGGTCTGCTGCACCTTGCGGGCATCGCGTACCAGATTCTTCACTTTCCTAAGGCCGTCATAATACTCCTTGCCCTGCTTGTAAATCTTGACCGTCTCCTGAAAATTGTTGAGCATGTTGCCAGCCGTCGAGGACGTGTGGACGATATTCTTGGCGGCATTGATGATGCCCTGGGCAAGATTCCCGGGATCGGTCACTACCCATTGGGCGTGTGCCCTGCCTGCCGAAAGGAGGCAGATACAGCATAAGGCTGTCAGAATTCTTTTCTTCATGTCGTTAATCTTTAATGGTTGATAAATCTTTTCCATTAGTTCAGAGTCCCATCTTGCGGCCTTTCGGCTTAGGACGGACGGTGATGTGCGGTTTCCTCCGCAGTGTTGTTTCCGAGGAGACCGTGCGGGCAGGCCTGATATTCCTGAAGAACTCGTCCGCATAAGGACGTCTGCCGGTCATCCTGACAAATCGGGCATCCAGTTCCCGGTAAGCCTTCTCCGCCTGTTTCCGTATCACATCCTCCGGACTGCTCCTGTCAATGCCGTATTTCACGAGAAAATCCGGGCGGATATGTATCGGGTCATGTACGGAACCCGGCGAGGCGGCAATACTGCCCAGCCTCTCCAGTTCCCCGTTCAGCTTGTCAAGGTATTCAGCCGGAGGACGGGGACATACACTTTCAAAAATCTTCTCCACCGCGTGTGTCAGTCTTGCATCCACCTCCAGAATGTCGGGTACTTCCCCCGTCTGCCTCTTCCGCAGGTATTCGTCAGGAGCCATCCCTTCAAGCTGATGGAACAGACGGTAATCCTCCGTGAGCCCGTAATAGTCCTGTATGGAAAGAGGAATATTCCAGCCCTGCATCAGGGACCAGTAGAGAGATGACACGACCTCACGGCGTTTGCTTTCATTAGATTCCAGATCGCTATACATAAATTCAGAAGTTTAATGGGTTGATAAATGATTTCACTTTTTCCTCTTGCTCTCGGCCAGCTGCTTGATTGCCAGCTCGATATTGCCACCCAGCTTCCGGGTAAGCCGCATTACTTCAAGCTTTTCCGTCTCCTCGGTCGTGTAGGTGCAGTACTCTTCCGGCGAGACCTCGGTGGCATAGACCGCCGACTGTGTTCCGCCGAGACCTATCCACACTTCCTTGTACTTGCGGGACGGGCTGTTGGCCATGTTGATGGAGAGAATCTGAGCACGTTCCTTGTCGGTCAGGCCCAGCAGGGACTGGATTTCATCGAACTTGTTGACATATTTCCTCTGGTCCAACAAAATCTTGCAGTCGCTGTTGTTGATGATGGTTCCCTTGACGATGGGTGACGAAATGATGTCTTCCACCTCCTGGGTAACGACAACAGCCTCTCCGAAAAACTTTCGGACGGTCTTGAAAAGGTAGCGGATATAGTTGCTCATATTGGCGGATGCCAATGCCTTCCAACATTCCTCAATAAGTATCATCTTTCGGATACCTTTCAGCTTTCGCATCTTGCTGATGAAAGTTTCCATGATGATGATGGTGACAATCGGAAGCAGCACCTTGTTGTCACGGATATTGTCCAGCTCGAAGACAATGAAGCGTTTGCCAAGCAAATCAAGCTGTCTGTCGGAATTCAACAGGAAGTCATACTCGCCACCCTTGTAATAAGGTTCCAGCACATTCAGGAACCCCCACACGTCAAAATCCTTCTCCCGTGTACGCTTGGTCTTCAGGATTTCCTGATACTCGTCTCGGATGAACTCATAGAAGGTGTTGAAGGACGGAACCACGGTACTGTTCGTGCGTATCTTCTCCAGAAAGAGATTGACCGCGTTGGAGAGCGCCACCTCCTCGGCACGTGTCGGCGGCTCGTCGTCACGTTTCCACAGGGTAAGGATAAGCGTCTTGATGGACTCCTTCTTTTCGATATCAAACGTACCGTCCTCCACGTAGAAAGGATTGAAGGCTATCGGATCGCTCTCCTCATAGGTGAAATAGATGCCGTCATCGCCATGCGTGCGGGCATGGATAAGGCTGCACAGCCCCTGATAGGAATTTCCCGTGTCCACCAGCAGCACATGCGCTCCCTGTTCGTAATACTGGCGCACCATGTGGTTGGTGAAAAATGACTTTCCACTGCCCGAAGGTCCAAGGATGAACTTGTTGCGGTTGGTAATCGTACCGTTCTTCATCGGAAGGTCGGAAATGTCCAGATGGACAGGCTTTCCGGTCAGACGGTCCACCATGCGGATGCCGAACGGCGAGAGCGAATCCTTGTAGGACGTTTCCCCGATGAACAGGCACAGGGCCTGCTCGATGAAGGTGTAGAAGCTTTCCTCTGACGGGAAATCACCGGCATTGCCGGGAATGGCCGCCCAGAAGAGTGTCGGCACATCGACCGTGTTGTGACGGGGCTTGGCCTCCATCAGGGCAATCTGGCTGCCCACATCATTCTTGATACGCTTCAGCTTCTCCCGGTCGTCGCTCCATGCAAAGACATTGCAGTGCGCACGGATGGAAGTGAGTCCCTTGCTGTGCGCCTCGTTCAGGTACTCCTCAATCCATTCACGGTTGATCTGGTTGGAACGGCTGTAACGGGACAGCGAGTGCATGTTGCGGGCGGTCTGCTCGAATTTCCTCAGGTTCTCGGCCGAATCGTCTATGAAGAGATACTGGTTCACGATATGGTTGCACGTGAGCAGTATCCCTATCGGTGCGGCAAAGGACAGGCGGCAGTCGCTGCGGTCCGTGGAGAGCCGTTCATAACGGCTGTCCGTACCCACGGATGACGGCAGGTCTTCCGTTTCGGAGAGGGTATGCAGGCAGAGCAGGTTGTCGCCGACCTTCATTTCCCCGGCTCCGAGAGTGATGTCCTGCAGGCTGGTCGTATCTTCCTGCGAAAGCGAAAAATACTTTTCGATAATGCCCGCGGAGGTTTCCGTACCGGTAATCTCTTCGTCCGTCAGCCTGACCATGCGGAGCAGACCGCTGTCGTTCACGATACGCTCGAACTGCCCGCAGCATTCCAGGAAGCGTGCGACGGTATCCTTGTCCTGCATCTCCTTGGGGATGATGAACCCGCGCGTGAGGGCATTGAAACTGCTTGTCGTGCGGCTGTGTTCCTTCGTGGTCTTGGTCAGGAACAGATAGCAGGTATGGTTCAGGTACGGCCGTTCGTTGAAATGTCTTTCAAAGCTGCGGCTGAGGAAACTCAGGTCATCCCGGCAGATATCAGGTCTGTAGCTCTCCTCAATGAAGATGTCCTGCTTGTGGACGATGCTGTAGTTCGGCAGAACCCGGACAGCCTTCGCCCATGTGGAATGGAGGGTCTCGTACTCGGCGCGTGTCAACGTGAACACTTCCGGCAGCTCCACCCTGTAGGCCACGGTGATGTCGGCATCCTTGCTGATGATACACCCGTGCTCGACGGCCATCAGCGGAAACCGGCTTTCCAGCGTGGCGGCTTTCATTACATTTCTCATACGCTTCGTTTTTTGGGGATTGGACAAATCAACCGGAGGAAACCCTTCCGGCTGATGATGTAGCGGGGATGGCGGCGCAGCGCCTGCAATTTCATCAGTCCCCATTCACCGTATTTCGCGTTCAGGCGGAAAGTCACCCAGACAAGCACCGAGGCGCAGGTGACACCGAAACCGATACATACCCACTGGTCGATGCCTGCCATGTACATGATGACAAACAGGACGAACAGGGTGAGCAGTCCGCCGGCGAAGATGAACAGGTACTGGCTTTTCAGCCCCTTGAACTCAGGACTGCGGCCGATTCCCTTGTTGATAGGATACTCCGCCATAATCAGAGGAAGAATGAGCGTAAGATGGTGGCGGCCACGATTAAAAAGATGCAGGCGCCGAACCAGCTGGCTGCCGTCTTGGAAGTGTCGGGATCTCCCGAGGAAAACTTGGAATAGACCTTCACGCCCCCGATAAGGCCGACCACGGCTCCGATGGCATAAATCAGTTTGGTTCCCGGATCGAAATAGGAAGTGACCATGTTGGTGGCTTCAGTGATGCCGCCGATACCGTTACCCTGGGCGAAAGCCCCTGTCGTTGCAAGCAGCGCCATGGCTGCAAAAAAGAATCTTTTTTTCATGTGTCGAAACTTTTATTTGGTGAGACAAAAAATGATTTCGACCACGAATATATAACGCTTAATTCATTGATTTACAACGCTGACGATGCGTGACATCGGGTGTCATTACGTTACATCGTAAAGGGATTGCGACAAAGAAAAAACAGCGGAAAAACGGCATTTGATTCTTCCGGCAAAGGTAGCCCGTGCCTTTACGGAATCTGCAAGGCAGGCCGTTCCGGTTGCCCGGGAGAAAATCATCCTCGCTGCGCTTGCGGTATTTTCTCCCGACAAGCCTTGCAGTATCCAGGCACGGGACAGAAAAGCCTGCAAGAAATCAAACTCCGGCATATACCGGACACATGTAGAACAAAAAACAGAACATCATGAAACAGGAAGAAAAAAAGGTAGCGGCATTCACGGGACACCGGAAGCAAAGACTGATGCAGGAAAACAAGGACTACCGGAACCTCAGCGGACAAATCAGGGGAAAGGTCATAACTATGATAAAAAACCTCTATGAAGAAGGTTTCAGAGAATTTTATTCGGGCATGGCAGAAGGGTTCGACATGATAGCGGCTGAAGCTGTCCTGCAACTGAAAGAACAATATGAGGATATGACACTGGCGGCTGCTATCCCTTTCAGAGCCCAAGCCGAATGGTTTGACCCGCAAGACCAGCTGCTTTACAGGGAACTGCTTAAGAAGGCTGACCGGGTAGTGATGCTTTCAGAAAAATATTACAGGGGATGTTACCTGCGCCGTGACACCTATATGGTCAGCAGGGCTTCAATGGTAATAGCATATTGGGACAACGTGTGCAACGGAGGTACATACCATACCGTGAAAAAGGCCGTGGAAACTGGACGGGAAGTCATCAATCTGTTTACTGGAGAAGTGATAACGGACATAACTGCATTGCAAAACAATCATGAACCAAATAAACCGAATATAAAATGGACAGATTTAAAAATAGGAACTTATGAAATCAAAGAAACAGATTAAAATCCCTGACCATACAGGGAAAAGAGAAACACGATTACTCGCTTTTGTATGGAACTGCGGTTTTTTCAGCAGAGACGTTTCTGATGAGAAAATCATTGAGATGTGGAGGAAATCCCCCGCCAGAAGTCTGGATGATCCTGAAGACGAGACATTCTACGATGTGGAATGTCTGACACCCGATGAACTGGCTGGACGAATCAATGACGAGTCTTTCGCGCATACGGAGGATTATGTACGTTTCATCAATGTCAGTCCCGACCTTTTGTACCCGGATAGGAAATAGGATATCCACCGTCTCATATCGCATACCCCCACTTCCCCCTAAATATTAAAAAGGGAAAGCAGGGGTATGAAACTAAAGTTATCCTGTATGTATCACTCTTTCAGATTCAACCAGAATCTCCTTCATCTGACCGTTTCAGGATGGCCACGTTTGAACTTCCTGATCACGCATACTTGTCTATATCGAAAGGCTCATCTTCCTTACTGCCTTTTCTTCCTGATACACCCCTCCGGTTTCCCAGATACTTGTCAAGCAAACCGTTCACCTTCTCCAGATTGCTCAGCTTGTCGGTCAGGAAAGCCAGTATCTCCGTTTCACTCAGTTTGTAATGGATGGTTCTTGCGGCACGCAGGGCTTTCTGTTCGTCAACAATCCCGGAAGTAAGTACTTCCGCCACGTTGTTTATTTCCTCGATTGTCAATGCCGTGTTGAAATCCGGGTCGGGTTCGGCATCTACGGGAGCCATCAGTTCCTCACGCTCTTCTTCTGTCAGTCCTTTGTTTTCCTGCTCCACATCATCAGAACCGATATCCTCGTCTTCCTCCAATGGAATTTTCTCCATCGGCTCGGAACGGGTTGGAGTCATCCTTGCTACTTTCGGGTCTTCCAGATAGATGACCTTTGTCTTGCCTATCACATCATCGTCATCCGAAGAAGAGGACGGAACAGCCGTTTCGGTTTTTCCTTTGGACTTATCCGTTTCCGGCTTTCTGCGCCTTGCCTTTCTGCGGGCACGACGCTCCGCCTCTTCCTTGCGTTGTCTGCGGTATCTCCACACTCTGACACGGGCAATCCGCATCAGCCTTAAAATGCGGTCCCATATTCCGTACATACGTCTGTGGAAAATAAATGTCCACAAATGGCACAATATATAGACAGCACATACTGCCTTTACGGTAAAATAAAATATCGCAGTCATAATTATAAAGGTTTGGTGATACATTCCGTGTACAGCTTTGACATCTCATGCTCGTACTTCTTCAAATGTTCATCTATAATCCTGTTTACAAAACCGGAAATGGGCATCTCAGGAGCGGTAACTGCCAGAAAACGCTTGATGTAGGCATAACTCTCCCGGTTGATATATACTTGTATCCGGTTGCCTACAGGATAACTTACCAAATAGGAGGATTTATAAGAACCGGTTTCCGAAGATTTGAAAGCGGATGTGTTTTCCAGTACCTCAAATGTTATTTCGGAAGTATCATCATCCCCATTGTCATGTCTTGTGATGTCTGCCGTTTCTACAGAAACGTCGCGGACATCCTTTCCGCTTTTCCTGCCCTTGAACAGCCTACGGAAAATAAACAATGACAATCTGTAAACAGTGTAAATGCAGCAACAGGCAACAATGGCCTGAAAAATAATCTGTGTCATAATCAAAATGGTTTTAATGGTTTATAATACTCTTTGTTATACAATTCGTTGATTTCGTCCCAGTGTTTCTGTAGATGGTCCACAAGGATATTGCTGATAAAGCCGGATATGCTCATCTCCGGAGCGATGACAGGCAGTACCCGTTTGATGCACTCGGCCACTTCACGGTTGATATACACATGGGAACGGTTTGACGCGGGTATATTGACCAGAAACCTTTCCCGGTATCCGAAGGATTCATCCTTTTTCCTTTTGGGCTTCTCCACGGAGGGCTTTTCCGCTGGAGTATCTGCCGGTACGGTTGCGGCGGGGCTTTTCGCTTCCTGATGTTCCACGGACTTTTCTTTCGGGGCGGGGCTGTCCTTGCCGAAAACAGGTATGTCACCGACAATGATTTCCTTCAGGACATCTTCGTCCACCTCTACGATTTTCTTTTTCATGACTGTCCGAGTTTAAGTTTGACCATAAGTTCTTCCGCAAGTTCCACCAGTCCGCTGCCTTCCAGTTGTCTGGCCGGAGGCGGCAGCAGCGTGCAACGGAAAAAGGCACGCTTGGCATGGGTAATCTCCTTTTCATAACGGCACAGGTCAGGAAGCGTGCTGTCGAGGACTGTCAGATGCAGCTCCCTCATAACTTCCGAATATGACCTGAGAATCTCCACATTGGTACGTTTTTTCAACTTGTTCCAGAAAAAGAAGATGTCCTTGAGTAACGGGGTATTTTCCATCTTCTTGATATGGTCAAGTACAGTCGTGGCAAAGGACAGCGTACTCTGCATCACAATCAGGTCCGGAACGGTGGGAGTAAGCACGTAATCCATATTGACAATCGTACGGAATACCCCGGTGGACTCGACCGTTCCGGGAAGATCCACGAAAATAAGGTCGTAATCCCCGCTTGCCGCAATCGCATCAGCCGCCTCCCTTGCCTTTTCAGCGGTGGAGCCTACAATGGGATAGGCCTTTTTCTGCACTTGGTTCCACTGCTGTTTGATCAGTTGCCGGTAATAGGCACTGTTGGAAACAGCCTTTTTGTCACGCTCCCTCATACGTACGAGACTGTGTTGTGGAGAGTCACAGTCAACGATAGCCACGTTCAGTCCCTTCTCGAAATGGAAGTAACTGGCAAGCACTACGGACAGGGCCGATTTCCCGACCCCTCCTTTCTGGTTGCTAATCGCAACGAACAAAGTTTCTTTACTCATAAGTCTTTCTTTTTAATTGTTATTGAATAAATACCGGTGTCATCCACTAATCCGTGAATCCGCAGACGTTTCTTTCCAACCATCCAAATCCGCATCCATTAACGGTATCATCCAGTGTCATAACCTTTGATGCTACTGTTACCGCATCTTTCCGACATCGCTTCCATCCGCGGTCTGTCTGTTGGTCATGACAATCCGTCAACGGTCCCGTCCGATATTGCTTCCATCATCCCAACCGTTACCGGAATCATCGGATAATATGACCATTATTCCGCTATCAGAAGGCTGGTTGCAACCGTCCGCACTGCAAATAAAAAAGGATTTTCCCGAATAATCGCCATCATCCGGAGACGGTGACGACACTTGTCATCGTATGACATCTTGTTACATATAACATACTGTTTTATAGGTAGATATACCGCCGTAACTTTGCCACCGACAACGGAATGGATGCCGGATGGAGTTATCCCGAAGCCGAAGAATGAGGCTGAAGGTCAAAACTCAATTTGACTTCAGGCAAATTCATGTTCAAGCGAACATAGCAAGTTGTGTTTTGGGCAGCCCGAAATGATTCGGGCATCCCAAAACAAACTTGCCACTCGCCTGAAGGCTCGGGAGGGATTTCCTCCAAAGTCGGAAATCCATGACGTAAAATCAGAAACAGAAAATCTCAATGCGTATGGAAGAAAACAGTAAAAGAAGAACAAGAAGAAGCACGGGCAGAAAACCGAAGACCGACCCGGCAGTATTCCGCTACGGTATCAAACTGACTTCGGAAGAGAACGGAAATTTCGAGCTGCTGTTTGAAAAATCCGGGATGAAACAACGGGCAAGATTCATCAAGGCGATGATTTTCGGACGTGAAATGAAGGTCGTCAGAATCGACAAGGCTGCGATGGACTACTACATCAGACTTACAAATTTCTATCACCAGTTCCAGGCCATCGGCAACAACTACAACCAGACTGTGAAGGCAGTCAAGTCCAATTTCGGCGAGAAACGGGCGTTCGCCCTGCTCCGCAATCTGGAAAAGGCCACCATCGACCTGGTGGTGCTGAGCAAGCGGATCATCATGCTTACCCGGGAGTTCGAGGAGGAATACCTTATAAAAAGAAAGAAGGAGGAACAGCAGAATGGTGGCTAAGATCAACAGGGGTGTATCACTCTACGGGGCGGTCATCTACAACCAGCGTAAAGTGGATGAGGCAACCGCCCGTATCATCGCGGGCAACCGCATGATTACCGACCTCACCGGAAATCCCCACAATGTCATGCAGCAGACGCTATGGGCTTTCGAGAGCTACCTCGCCGCCAACAGGAACACGGAGAAGCCGGTACTGCATATCTCCCTGAACCCATCGGTGGACGACCGCCTCACGGACGGGCAGTTCGCGGAACTGGCACGCGAGTACATGCAGAAGATGGGCTACGGCGACCAGCCCTACATCGTCTATCTGCACGAGGACATCGACCGCAGGCATGTCCATATTGTCTCCACCTGCGTGAAGGAGAACGGCGAGAAAATCAGTGACGCATACGAATGGAACCGTTCGATGAAAGCCTGCCGGGAACTGGAAAACAGATTCGGACTCAAGCCTGTGGCTGACAAGCGGAACGAACTGTTGGAACCGTATCTCAAGAAGGCGGACTACCGGGACGGGGACGTGAAACGTCAGGTCGGCAATATCCTCAAAAGCGTGTTCACCGCCTACCGCTTCCAGACATTCGGGGAGTTCAGTGCCATGCTCTCATGCTTCAACATCGAGGCCAAACAGGTTCGGGGAGAATTTGAAGGCTCACCCTACAACGGTATCGTATATACCCTGACGGACGATGCGGGCAGGCCGGTATGCACGCCCATCAAGTCTTCGCTCATCGGCAAGCGCTTCGGCTACGAAGGGATAGAAAAAAGGATTGCCGTCAATGTCCGAGATTTCAGAAACCGGAAGTGGCAGCCGAAAATCCATGATGCCGTCACGCTGGCCATGCACGGCTGCCGAGGAAACCGGGAAGATTTCATCCGGCTGCTCGGGGAAAAGGGCATCGACGTGGTGTTCAGGGAAAACGAGGAAGGCCGTATCTACGGCGTGACCTTCATAGACCACAGGAACCGTGAGGTATATAACGGTTCCCGTCTGGGCAAGGAGTTTTCCGCCAACGCCTTCGAACAGCTTTTCAACAGGCCGCAGGAATTTCCGGAGCCGGAATCCACCGGACAATATGCCTCCACACGGGAGAGCCTTTCCGACAACATGGAAAGCGCCATCGAGCAGGCTTTCGGAATATTCAGTCCCGACATCAACGGACCGGATCCGCAGGAGGAGGCACTCGCCCGCAGACTGCAACGCAAGAAAAAGAAGAAACGCCGTTCACGCGGCATATCCTGATTGTCAATTACCAACCATCAAAATTTTTACAGTTATGCAACAAGAAGATGATTTGAGAGGACTGGCCAAGGTCATGGAGTTCATGCGTGCCATTTCCATCGTGTTTATTGTGATCCATGTCTACTGGTTCTGCTACGAAGCGCATCCGGCTGATGGGGCGTGAACATCGGCGTGGTGGACAAAATCCTTCTGAACTTCGACCGCACGGCGGGGCTGTTCGCATTCCATTCTCGTACACGAAGCTGTTTTGCCGTCCTTTTGCTTGCTTGTCCTGTCTGGGTACGAAAGGGTGTCAAGCGAGAAAATCACTTGGGGGAGAATCTGGACAGCACTTTGCCGTCGGGGTTCGTGCTGTTTTTCCTGAACTGGTGGATGCTGCCCCTGCCGCTGCCGCTTGAAGCGGTGACGGGACTGTATGTCGCTTACGCATTGGACACGGGCTATGTCTGCCTGTTGATGCGTGGTCTGTGGATGAGCCGCCTGTTGAAACACAATCTGATGGAGGATGTTTTCAACAACGAGAACGAGAGTTTCATGCAGGAAACGAGGCTTATCGAAAGCGAGTATTCGGTCAATCTGCCGACACGTTTGCTATTACAGGACGCTGGGAACAACGCTGGATCAATGTAGTTAATCGTTCCGTGCGTCCATCGTGTTGGGTACGCCGGGCAGCGGCAAGTCCTATGCCGTGGTAAACAATTTTATCAAGCAACAGATTGAGAGGGCTTTAGTCAGTACATCTACGACTTTCAAGTATCCCGGACCTATCGTACTATAGCCTACAACCATTTGCTGAACCACCCGGACGGCTACAAGGTAAAGCCGGAGTTCTATGTGATCAACTTCGACGACCCGCGACGCTCTCACCGGTGCAATCCCATCACCCGGATTTCATGGAAGATATTACGGATGCCTACGAGAGTGCCTACACAATAATGCTCAACCTCAATAAAACGTGGGTGTGACCTGTAAAGTCGCGTAATTGATTGTTAGACAGTGATATTAGTTGCATGATTTAACCCGCTGTTCCGTCAGCGGTAGCCTACTATAAGGTGCATCTCCAGTGATGGGTTGTGCCAAGCTTATAGGACAAAGTACACTTTCCGAAAGGACAAGACTGAACCGTGAGGGAATGTCAAGGGCGGTTAGTATCATACCGTTGAGTGGCGAGGCTGGATAGCATGGTTAACGTAAGTGAACTGACTTTAGCCGTCGTAAGGTTTGAAGGAGCGCAAGATACTTTAGCTCTCACCAAAAGGTAAGCAGTCGGATAACCCTTGCCCATGTTGGGGTTACACGGACACAGCACTGCCGGCGGACTTGGCAGAACCTAAACTATCCGTTTGTCAATTACGTGGAACAGGGCAAGCCTGTATCTCTCTCGTAAGAATGCGAGTAAGCGAACCGCAAGGCAAGCCGAATGGGGTGCAGGTATGAGATAACGGAAAAAGCGAATGCCACCCTGTAATGGGGTGGATACGGATTGAATCAACATCACGGGTTGTTATTGGTGACATCATCCGACACGAAAGTGGGCAGACTTCCGTATATGGTAACTCTTTACAAGATAACTTTTAGAACTTTCAAAAGGAGGAAAGCAAATGAACGAAACTAAAACATCGTGTGCGCCTGCTGATAGTAGGAATCTAACTTGGGACGGAATGGACTGGTCCAAGTGTGAAGCCTATGTCCGAAAGCTACAAGCGCGTATTGTAAAGGCTCAAAAGGAAGGCAGACATAACAAGGTGAAAGCCTTGCAGTGGATGCTGACCCACTCTTTTTACACCAAGGCATTGGCGGTAAAGAGGGTTACTTCCAACAAAGGGAAGAAAACGTCTGGAGTAGATAAACAGCTTTGGGATTCTCCCAAGCGCAAGTACAAAGCAATCGGTGAACTGAAACGTCGTGGTTACAATCCGCAGCCGCTTCGTAGGGTTCACATCAAGAAAAAGAACGGTAAACTCCGACCGCTGGGAATACCGACAATGAAAGACAGGGCGATGCAGGCATTATATCTCATGGCATTGGAACCGATAGCCGAAACGACAGGCGACCGCTTTTCTTATGGTTTCCGCAAGAGACGCAGGACAATGGACGCTATCCGTCAGATTGATACGGTTCTAAACCGCCAGCATTCCCCCGAATGGATTTTGGAGGGAGACATTAAAGGCTGCTTCGACCATATCAGCCACGACTGGCTTCTTAATCATATCCCTATGGATAAGACGATACTCAGAAAATGGCTGAAATGTGGAGCTGTATTCAATGGCAAACTATTCCCGACAGAAGAGGGTACACCACAAGGAGGTATCATATCACCGACACTTGCAAATATAGCACTTGACGGACTTCAACCACTCTTGGCTGAAAGATTCAAAAGATTATGGCGCAACAATAAGACATTCCACTACAAGGTAAACCTTATTCGTTATGCGGATGACTTTATAATCACAGGTCGAGAAAAGGAGCTATTGGAAAACGAAGTCAAACCTATCGTGATAGAATTTCTCAAAGAAAGAGGGCTAACCTTATCCGAAGAGAAAACTACCATTACGAACATATACGACGGTTTTGATTTCTTAGGTTTCAATGTGAGGAAGTTTGGCAAAAGGCTATACACATCCCCGTCCAAAGATGCACAGAAACGCTTCAGGGCAAAAATCGGTGACATCGTTAAAGGACATAAAATGTGTAAGCAGGAATCGCTGATACGAATGCTTAATCCTGTAATCACAGGTTGGGGCAACTATTACCGATATGGTGCATCAACCGATGCTTTTCATGGTTGTGACAATCACATTTACAATCTCACGAAGAAATGGGCTTTACGTCGCCATCCAAAGAAACGCAAGTCTTGGGTTGCAGACAAATATTGGCATGAAATTCGGGGGCGTAAATGGACGTTTGCATGGAAATATGAAACCAAGAGCAAGAAAGTGAACTACCTGACCCTTAAAAGGTTGTCGGATATACATTATACTCCGTACAAGCAAGTCAAAGGTGAGGCAAACCCTTTCGACCCGGAATACGATGATTATTTCTTTCAGCGAAAGGAGCAACAAATGCTGGAATCTCTCAAGGGACGTAAGTCTCTCTTATATTTATGGAACAAGCAGAACCGGATTTGTCCGTTATGTGGCAAGGAAATAGATTGTACAAAAGCATGGAACGTCAACGAAATATCTGTTGGTGGTTCGATTGTACGGCAACTTGTCCACAACAACTGCTACAAGCGAAATAAACGAAAATGTTGAAAGTATGAGCCGATTTCTAACAACAAATAGAAATATTGAGTTGCTTGAGCCGTATGAGGGGAAACTCTCATGTACGGTTCTTAGGGGAGAAGGGGGCAGCAATGCCCTTGACTTACCCGATGTGCAAAAGCAGGGCGACTTCTTCGTGGAGTCACCTATCATTCTGTTTGCCAGCATTATCTGGTATCTCAAAATCTATCAGAACGGGAAGTATTGCACGTTTCCCCATGCAATCGAGTTTCTGAACCGCCGTACGAGGATATATTTCCGATACTGACCTCTTATCCGGAGCTGGAAAACTACCTTTCCCCCGTTCATGGATGCGTGGCTAGAGGGGCTGCGGAGCAGCTCATGGGTCAGATAGCGTCGGCGAAAATCCCGCTTTCGAGGATGATTTCACCGCAGCTCTACTGGGTGATGTCGGACAGCGAGTTTACGCTGGACATCAACAATCCCGAAGAGCCCGAAAATCCTCTGCGTGGGCAACAATCCCGACCGTCAGAATATCTACGGTGCGGCTCTCGGTCTGTATAATTCCCGTATCGTGAACTCATCAACAAGAAGGAGATGCTGAAGTCATCGGTCATCATCGACGAGCTGCCCACAATATACTTCAAAGGGTTGGACAACCTTATAGCGACCGCCCGAAGCAACAAGGTTGCCGTGTGTCTGGGCTTTCAGGATTTCAGCCAGCTAGTGCGTGACTACGGGGACAAAGGAGGCGAAAGTGGTGATGAACACGGTCGGGCAATATTTTCTCCGGTCAGGTGGTGGGGGAAACGGCAAGACACTCTCGGAACGGTTCGGTAAGGTGTTGCAGAAACGGCAGTCCATCTCCATCAACCGGCAGGATGTTTCCACCTCCATCAACACGCAGATGGATCGCGCTCATTCCACCGAGTCAAGATTTCCGGGCTTACGCAGGGAATGTTTGTCGGTTCGGTGTCCGACAACTTCAACGAGCGTATCGAGCAGAAGATTTTCCATGCCCGCATCATCGTGGACAGCGCAAAGGTATCGGAAGAGATGAAAGCCTACAAGAAAATTCCTGTCATCAACGAGTTCAGGGACGCAGACGGAAACGATATCATGCAGCAGCAGATTGACCGAAACTACTCGCAGATAAAGGCGGACGTGTTGCAGATAATAGAAGAAGAGATGGAAAGAATAAAAAATGATCCGGAGCTGAAACACCTTATTCCACAGCAGGACGGAGAAGAAAACAATGACGGGGAATAGAGGAACAACAGAGACCGCTGTTTTATTTCCGCCTGCAAAGGTCGTCCCGTGCCCGCTGGATTGTGCAAGGCCGGGGCCCTCCGTGGTTTGCTGAAAAAATCATCCTCGCACGAGTGCTCCGGTATTTTTTCGCAAAGCCTTGCACTATCCGGCACGGGACAGAAAGGCAGGCAAGAAATAAAATACCGGCTTGACAAGCCGCAGATGTCTAACTCAAAAAAATGAAAGATATGAGCAGAAGCAACTTCACCCCGATGGAAAGATTCCATGAGATTCTAAACGGACACGGACTACAGGCCATGAACGTAGGTATAAATCATATCCGCATCTTCAGGGACGGCCGGAAAATATTCGACTACTATCCGCTGAGAATGAAACTCTTCGACTACCACAACTGGTACCAGCTTACCTATCCATCCTTCGGCAATGGCGACGGGAAATGGGAACAGGAACTTCAGGAGATAATCGGCAGACTTTCCGCCGCATAAACGGTATGCTATGGCAGCGCACATGAAAAAGACGGAATGGGACAATATTCCCGAATGGGCCATATATGCCCTGGAATACGGAACGGAAGAGGACGACAGCCTGAACGAAGAGGAACGGGCCATGATTGAAAAATTTATCGGCACACATTTCCCGAAAGGATACACGATGAGCGTGGATTGGGACGCCTGCAACGAGTTTGACCGCTATCCCGCATTTGGAGAGCCTTGCAAGACCTGCAAGGTTCTTTTTGTTTCACCATAAATACACAGAAAGATGAAAAGAATGACACAGAACGAATACCTCGCTGTCCCCGAAAATTACCGGGGAGTATGGACTACCGAACGGTGGGACATTCCCGAATGGGAAAACTTGAGAAAAAGCCACATGGGAAAACGTACCCTGATGGTATATGACAAAGGCACTTGCCTGCTTGTCGAGGGGCTGAGTCTTGAAATCGTGGATGACAGTTCCTGGAAGAAGCCGGAGGAAATCAAGAAGGAAATCCGTGAAAAATATCAGGAGTACCGTACTGAAAAGGGACATGAACCGCATTTCCTCGAATGCGCCATACGCTGGAACGACACCTTGGAGACACTGGAAACAAGAATAGCCCTGGACATGGATTCCGATACGGAAATGGACGATGAAATCTTTTTCTACTGCGATACTCTGGACAGCCTGCTGTCACTGGCTGACAAAAATGGGGAAGATTTTGTCATAGCCGGATGTTTCGGCTTCGGTGAATATAAAAAACTATTTACTATCATATAAATAAAACAATCATCACAAGATATAAATAGCTGCGCAACAAGATGATTGTCGGTGAAAAACATTATATTTGCATAGTAATGAACATAAACAGACTTTCTAAATCCGTAATTATAAAGACTTATTATGACATGAAATTCAAAATATGCTTGTTCCTTTTATCTATAAGTTTTCTATTTTCCTGCAACCAAGAACATTTATCAACATATAATTTCGACGAAAAAATAATTTTCATCGAAAATGATCCACACTTATATTTATCAAAAATCGATACAACAGGATTTCCTCAAATCAGGAACGGAAAAGAGGCGACTGATTTTATATTGTCGGCACTGACACTCAATTACGTGAATAACGACTGTTACCCGTCAAAAGAACAATTACAAAAAAGTATTCGCATCTTTAAGACAGAAAAGCTGGTACAACAACAATTAGAAGCCCAATATCTCCTGGCCGGAGTGTACAGAAAGGAAAAGGATCTAACGAATGAAGTACATGTTATAGAAGAAGCCATCTATCTTGCCAATCAAGAAGACGATAAAGAATGGCTGTTTTATCTCTACAGCTATTTAGGAGACATGTACATCAATCAATTCAATATGTTCCAATTTGTCAAATATCTCACATTGGCAAACCAATGTATAAAGGATGTGCCACTTGCGGATATGAGTATTTCTACCAAAATCCAACTCGCCAAAAATCTGTTATATACGGGAAACTACAACGAATCATATGAAATTTTGGAGGAATTAGAATATAACGTCGGCAAGAATAATACCTATTACAACGACATAAAGCGCTTACTGGGAGTTGTATTGTATAAAATGAATCAGTTGGATTCCAGTATAGAAAAACTGAATGACGCTTTAGCCACAGAGAAATCTATGAGCCACTTGTTTACCTGTCATTCTATTCTGACCTATTGCTATTATACAAAAAATGATCTGGTAAAAGCAGAGCAGCACAAAATACTGGCAAAGGAATGTGATACAGATGATGAGATAAGATTGTCAGAAATTGAATTTTATACATTATGTGCCGAATTTGCCAAAACAAATCATAACCTGGAAGAACAAATCCACTATTTGGATAAAGTAAAGGAGGGCTATACTTCTGTTCTTAATTACAATAGCGGACAGTCGTTGGATGAAGCGATACAGAGTTATACTCGTATCCATGAAAAAAGAATGTTCAACAAGCAGATTGCTACATACCGATATATTCTAACAGGCTTCCTTCTAATCGTATGTATATGGCTAATAGTGTATATAAGAATACGAAAGAAACAAGTCTATAAGATTCTTGCCCTGCAACGACAAATTGACTCATTGGAAAATTTGCGGAACATAAAAGACGAAGTGAAAGGTTTTATAATGCGAGACTTTGAAATAGCCAAAAAGATAGCCGTATTAAGAAATACCCAACAAGTGCAGAGCGCAAAATTTCTAAAGGATTTGGAGAAGCATAATATCATCGAAGGCAATGATCTACTGACGATGAATTGGGAACAGTTTTATAAAGATATAGACCTTTCTTTTGACGGGTTCTATTCCAAACTGGCAAAGGCATATCCCACACTCAATGAAAAAGAACTTCAACTCTGCTGTATGCTTATGTCCGGTTTTAAGACAGATGAAATTGCCGCCATCTGGATGAATAGCGTGTTCTCCGTACACAAGTATAAAACCAATGTCAGAAAGAAGATAAATGCTCAGGAAGGAGCTAATATCATAGCTTTTCTTTCAGAGAAATTGCCATTACAATAGTTTTACTTTGAATTACAAATTATTTTTCTCAAATACCACTGATTATCAATATTTTAATTTTCAATATTACAAGAATATAATCGTGTATTACCAATGGTTTCTGAGAGGGAATTCACTATCTTTGCATCATATAATTCAGTCGCAAAGCAACTGCTCTTTCTTATGATTATATATGGATTGTAAAATAACTCTATTATTGAGGTTGTAGCATATCATCTTATATTAGGGACAGTCGTTTAATTCCGTCATTATGAGTCAATCGGCAGACTGTCCCGGTAATTTTTCCGATCGAACTCATCTTTTTATATTTTCGGCTCCGTTTCGGAGCCCCTTTTTTCATTTTTGGACCCAACTGGAGCCAATACTCCAGTGAAAGGGCCGTTTCTCACTCACCTCGAACATCAGGCCGCCTGAGCAATTTCGTTGACTTCCCGCCGGACGAGCTGTACTGCATTCGCCGTGTGGATGCCAAAGAAGATGTACAGGATTTCGGTCAACTTCGTCCTTGCCTTGATGCGTTTCAGGCCATAGTGTTCCTTCTGCGTTCCGAACGAGCCTTCCATCCTCGTTGCCCTCACCCTCGCCAGCTCGTTGCGGATGATGTCGTTCTCTTTCTTTTCCAAGGACGGACGGCCACGCTTGACGAATGACGTCTGTATTCCTCTATCCTTGCAGTACCCCCTGTTGGCGCTGCCGGCATAGCCTGCATCTCCTCCGACCTTCTTCGCCTCCACACCGAAGAGCTTTCGGTGCATCTTCAGGCAGTGCGTAAGCCTGGTTCCCTCGTTGAAGGCATTGAATGACAGCTTCTCGATGAATGAGAGTCCGTCAACCTGGATGTTGTTGCACTTCGCACCGAACTCTACGCTCTTCACTTCCTTGCCTCTCACGATCGGCCTCACATACGGCTTGCTGATGCTCACTATCCTGTCCTTGACACTCTCGCGAGGATTGTTGTTCTCGAAGTGGGCCTTCTGCTGGCGGTACACTCTTGTGATGATTTCAATATCGCTCTTCTGTCTGGCTGTCAGCAATTTCTCCGCGCCTGCATTCTCCCTCTCCAGTGTGCGGGTCTCCTTCAGTATCTTCCCCAAAAGGTTGAGCAGGCGTCTGGTCAGTTTCCTGGTCTGGACTTTCGTATGCCTGCGCCGCTTCCTGTACGACAGGTTGGCCTTCTCTACGTCTACGTACTTCGTCCTCGGACGGTGCACATTCAGCTTGGCACTCAGAGTGCACATTATCTCATATGACTTCTCTATTCCTTCCCACAGAAGCTTCGCATCCGTAGGATAGCGCATCTCGCTCTCGTAGCAGGTCGCATCCGTATACATCGTGTCCAGGTCCTTCATGTACGGTTTCCAGGCTCTTGCCAGTATCTCCTGCTGCTGTTGGATCTTCAGCCCGCGGGCCAGTTCCGAAAACACGTCGTCCAGAAGTTTGTAGTTCGTCAGAGGATGCATCGGGTCTATTCTCAAATCGCAGAAGAGCTGATAGTGGACGTTGCCGTTAAGATGCTCCATCAACCTCGGGCTGCTCAGACCTGTGTACATCTTCAGGAACATCAGCGCAACCTTGCCCTCCGGGGTGAAGTATGTTTTTCGCCCTTTCTTCGCTCTCATGCTCTTGCTTATCAGTCCAAAGTTCTCTGCCATCTCACCAAGCGGCAGCCTCTTCCTGATTTTTCCCAGCTCGCTAGTCTCGAACGTCCGCCTATACAATTCATAAAAATCGAACTCCGTGAAAGGAAGATCGGGTGATATTTCAGAGAAATTTTGTACCTTAGCCATGCAGATTAATTTTTGCGATACCTCCAAATTTGGCTTTTCTAGGGCAATTGGAGGTATTCTTTTTATCTTTAGCTAAGATACAAATTTTATATTACATTGGCAATCAATTTGTTATAAAGTTTTATTCTTTTTACGACAGTCCCTATTTATAATACAGTTTCAAATCATCTGTTGCAATCTCCTTGCCGTCTTCAAAGGTCAGTGTCTTGCGGTCTATCTCCTTGCCGTTCTTGCGCACGACCACCACCCAGTGCATCGGCTCGTTCACTGCCCCATCATCGCCATCGACCACACCGCCGGAAACGGCAAATTCAATCGCACTGCCTTCAGTGGAAAGCGTAACGGAAGGTACAGCCAGCTGTTCATCGCCAAGAACCGCCGTACCCTTGAACTTCTCTCCCGTATTCTCATTGACAACTGTTGTGCCGTTTGCAGCCACCACCGGCTGGGATACCGCCTCTGCCGATGATGGCTGTCTTGTCATTCAAATCATATCTTATTTACAATGTCCTCCAGATATTCAATCCGCCTATATACGGCGGATGCTTCAGGATAGCATTCCGTCAATTCCGCCCATTCGAGGGTCTTATGCAGTTCGTCAAAAGTCAGTCTCAATTCTGCAAGTCCCTCCCGTAATTTCCGTTTTAAATCAATTCTTTCCTGTTCGTTCATAATCTTTTAATTTAGAGTCAGAAATGATAATCAATGACGCCTCCGATGTAGAGCAGCGTGCCGGGTTCATACCCACAAACCTCGCGCATAAACTCGTAAGACTGTTCGGCATAGGATTGCGCACCCTCCGTATCCGTGTAAAACCAATAAGCTGTTTCAAGCGGGTTCTTCAAGTATTTTTCAAGCTGATAGACCGGGCCAATCCAATCCTGTACAGTGTCGGGAGTAACGGCTTCCACCTTGTTACGCAAACCTGCGACAAATTCTTCCTTCCACTTTTCCACCCCACCGATGTAGCGGATTGTATCTTCATCGACAAGCTCGAACATCCCTTTGGGCAGGATATGGTTTACCAATACGTCAATGTGGTACTTGCGCTCCTCCTCGTCAATTTTATCGCAATAGTCAAAATAACTGTTATCGCCCTGCATAAGCGTGTCCTCGTTCAGATAGCATTCCTTGTCCACCTTTGTCGTTGTGATTTGAAAAATTTTGCTGTGCATAATCTTGAAATTTAATTTGTTGAACATTCTTTTTTCTTCCCTTTTCTCGAAAGCCTTCTTCGGCTTCCTTGTCGGGAAAGATTTTACATGCAAGACAGACAGCGTGTAAAGAACAGGAAAGGCAAGGAAACCGTCAGGGATTTAACGGAATACCCAACCCTGCGGGGAACTGAAAGTTCATCTTCGATTTGGGAAGGCTGCCGCTCAATCCGTGAACCGGTTAGCGTAGCGGTACTTGACGGCTGGACGGACGCTGTACCTTTGCATGGGAAAATCACTCCGGCGGGGAATGCCGAAGCGGAGGAACGGTCGATGGCCCATGATAAAAGCGGACAGAAATCGCGGAATAAAAAGGCAGGACGGCAGGGACATACAAAAGGTTGCAGTGCCTTCCAAGGCATCCGGTTAAAACAGGGAGCAGGAACCGGAAAAAGGATTGTGATGACATGAAAAATCCCCCGAACTGACTTGCAGCCCGGGAGATATGCCCCTTTACCCGAGTCAACTTATCACCTCAAACTCATGCAGGTAGCAGAAAGCATCTTCGTACTTCTCACTCCATTCTGCATCAAGAGCTTCGACATCCTTTGCCGACCTTATTGGTTTCCCAGTCTCTTTCTCAATCCACTTGAACGCATCTTCCTGATTCTCGAAGTATTCGCTGATGTACTCTTCTTCGGGCGTACAGGCATCAAAAAAATACCTGTCGGGGAAATAGACACCCGAAATGTCGTTCGTTTCATAAATTCCCATGCCCGGCTCTTCCGCCTGAAAATAATAGTAAAGTGACGGATATTTTTCCCTCACAAGGTCAAACACCTCATTGCAGGGAGACCACGCCGTTTCGGTGTATAACCTTATCACTTCGCCGTCCATTTCAAGGCAGCTCCACTCACCACGACAGCTTACATCGTTCCAATCCTTGCCCAGGGCATCTACAAGGCATCCAAGCCATGTAGTCCCGAAGCCATTTTCCACTGAAGGCTTTTCCATGTTTTCCAATCCTTTCATTAATTCATAGAGGCTCTTGATTTCATTTGCATCGCCCTCTATTGCGTATGCACTACTGCACCAGTTTGGCATAACTCTAAATTTTTATTCGTTAAACTTTCTTTTTCCTCCCTCTTCTCGAAAGCCTTCTTCGGCTTCCTTGTCGGGAAAGATTTTACATGCAGGACAGACAGCGTGTAAAGAACAGGTAAGGCAAGGAAACCGTCAGGGATTTAACGGAATACCCAACCCTGCGGGGAACTGAAAGTTCATCTTCGATTTGGGAAGGCTGCCGCTCAATCCGTGAACCGGTTAGCGTAGCGGTACTTGACGGCTGGACGGACGCTGTACTTTTGCATGGGAAAATCACTCCGGCAGGGAATGCCAGAAAGCGGAGAGAGTGGCTATGAGGCAGATTAAAAGCGGACAGAACTTGCGGAGTATAAAAGTAAGCGTGATTACTGGATACAAAAGGATATCATACAAATACCCTTTTGGATAGGGAGATGAGTTCATACCTTAAGTGATGATACATCGCGGATAAAGTATTATCTCCCAAACACCACATATTGCTGAGTTTATACTTTATCTCGATTATTTTAGCAGATAAAGTATAAACTTATTCGTAAAAAGTTTGGCTATTACATTCAGATTAAGTACTTTTGCCCCAAATACAGAGTATCATGCAGGACAAACTGATTTCACGAAAGAAAGAATGTGAGGATTTACAACGTTGTCTGGATTCAGACCGTTCGGAATTTGTCATTATAAGCGGCCGCCGTCGTATAGGTAAGACATATCTTATAGACAAATTCTTCAACTACAAATACGATTTTACGTTCGTGGGTGAGCATAAGACTTCAGCAACGATTCAGATAAAGAACTTCATGCGGGCACTTCACCGCCAGTCCAAGAAACGCCAACCGAAAGCGGAGACATGGTATGATGCCTTCAATGCGCTTGAAGATTATCTTGAAACATTGCCCTCTGACAGAAAGAAGGTTATTTTCATTGATGAAATGCCGTGGATGGATACACAACGCTCGAACTTCGTCAGTGCATTGGAGAATTTTTGGAACGGATGGTGCAACAGGCGCACAGACATCATGCTTATCGCCACCGGTTCGGCGACATCATGGATGGCAGACAAAATAGTAGGAAATCAAGGCGGTCTCCATGCAAGAGTCACCTGCAACCTGCACCTGCCACCGTTCAATCTGCACGAAACGGAAGAATACCTGAGACAAAGGAACTGTCAATGGGACAGATACCAGATATTACAATGCTACATGATATTAGGAGGCGTACCATACTACTTGAGCCTTCTGAACATGTCAGATAGCCTTGTTCAGAATATAGACCGGCTGTTTTTCACCGAAGGAGCATTGCTGAGAAATGAGTTCGATGAACTATACAACGCCCTTTTTGCCAATGCGGACACTTATATATCTGTAGTCAAACTATTGTCAGAAAACAAGTCTGGGATGTTAAGGGAGGACATAGCCAAAGCCACCGGCTTGGAAGGTGCGTTTCTCAGCAAAATATTGAAGAATCTGGAGCGTTGCGATTTTATCACCCGGTTGTCACAATATGGGCAAAAAGTCCGAAACAACATATTCCGGCTTACGGATTTCTACACGCTCTTCTATTATAAGTTCATTGAAAACAACAACACCAAAGACGACAGGTGGTGGAGCAACAACATGAGTTCACGCAGTGTATCCGCATGGATGGGGCTGAGTTTTGAATTGGTGTGCCTGAATCACCATAAACAGATTAAAGGAGCACTTGGGATTGCCGGAGTGGGAACCGCCATATCCACATGGCGGAGCACGGCCGATCCTGAAAAAGGGATTCCCGGCTTTCAGATTGATCTGATAATCGAACGAGCAGACAGGATTATCCACTTGTGCGAAATGAAATTCAGCACGGACCAATATGGCATCACCGACAGCTATGAAAAAAAACTGAGGGAACGTATGGGACTGTTCCGAATGGCGACAAAAAACAAGAAATCGCTTGTTATCACTTTTGTGACGACATACGGTGTAGTAGGTGGAAAGCATAAAAGTATTGTCCATAGTGAGGTAACTATGGATGATCTTTTTCAGGCATAAGCGATAGTCAGAAGTAGATTCTAATAAAAAAGTGAGAGCCAATCCATCACGGACAGGCTCGCACAAAAAATGAAAAAGCAGTTTCCATTTATGAACAAAAAGACTACTTATCTGAAATAAAGTTCTACTTTCGTGTGTCTGTTGGCTTCGTTCGGCACATAATACGATATGCCGCCCTCGTATGTTCTGGTAATGCTTTCTGCCGATAAGCCACGCTTGATGAGTTCACCGGCAATGTAATCGGCTCTGGCTGTGCTCAACGCATTGTTGATAGAAGCTGTGCCGGTTGCGCTATCTGCCGCTCCCGTGACTTTTACGGACAGTCCATACTTCTTGGCTACATAAGCGAGCGCGTCAAGATTGACCTTTTGCAGAGAGTCCGTAAGGCGGGCTGCATTAAGGTCGAAGAAGAAATAGACCGGAGAACCTATACATTCGTCTCCATGCTGCATGAGGGCGAAATAACCGGCTGCGGAAACAGTGTCCGGGCGGTTGGTTGCCGCATTCCGTTTTCCGGGCAGGCTGTCCGTTCCCACTTTGCAGATGCTGTCCGTATTCATGCCCTGAATACTGTCTGTACCCGTTTCTGTTACAAGGGGCGAGTTGCCGTCCCAATGACGGTTCTTCAACCGGGCTCGGAGGGAGTTCAGTCCGCTGTAATTGTTTACGGGAAACCTCCTGTCATCGGCTTCCATGTCTTCAAACAGATGTCCGTAAGTGTCAAGCAGCCCTTCTATTTCGAGAATCTTCTTCAGCTCGTCCAAAGTCCTTCTTTCCTTGTCCAGCTTTCCGGCATATTGCCTGTTCCGTTCTGTCAGGGTGTTCGCATAGCCGGTCAGCCACTCGTTGCGTCTTTCATACGGGCGATGGTCAACAGCACGTTTCCAGCCGACCTTGCCGATGCTGAAAGAGAATCCCGCCGTCAGCGAGAGCATGTGGTCTCCGAGACGGTTCGCTTTCCCGTATCCATCGAAGTCCTGGAATGTGGTCGTCCCGGAAAGTTCCATCAGGACGCTTACTCTCCTGGATATGCGGTACTGGCCCTGTATGCCGTATGATATGGCAAGAGGGTTGTGTCCGTTGTCCGCATTGTGCAGCAGTCCGAGACCCGCATACGGGGAAAGCCCCCAGCGAACCTCGTCTTGTTTTGCATACCTGTTTCCGAGCAGATTCCACATCAGATCCGCATGGACATGATGATATTCCTGTGTGGACAGTTGACTGTCCTTGAAATGCAGCCCGCTGTAATTGACACGGACGCCGACCGACGGTGTGAACCATTTGCCCACACCTATAGTGTACGAAGGCTTGAGTCTCCCGAAAAGGTCTTCACAGCCGAGCGGCGTGCCGAGAAACGCCGATGCCCCTCCGGACAGGCTGACAAACCAGTTGCCGCTTTTGCGTGTCGGGACTACCACTCCGTCAAGATAAGAGGGCTGCATCGGGCGTAGCATTTCAATGCCGTTACTGAAACTTTCATATCGGACAGTATCGCTGTCCGACGGTGCAGCATTCGCATGGTTGTGCAGCGAACAAAGTGCCGCAAAGAACAAAATGATATGTTTCGTCATAATCTGATACTTTATTGGTTGATTCTTTTGATTTATGGGTCAGGGATGCCGGTCAACGCTTGGGCTTCCTGCCGATTGCAGGCTTCATCATGCGACTTGCCATCCTCATGCAGCGGAGAGCCCATGCACGGTTGTCCTCGTCTTCGTCCCGTCCCCATTTGAGGTCGCTCTTGCTTCCGCCTCCGCCATGTGTTTCGGCAAAGGTGGTGGCATCATCGACCATGCCCAGGAATAGCAAGGTGGCGCAGTGCATGACCTCTTTCCCTTGTTCCGCTATGGACTGTACAAGAGTGCCGTCAAACATCTGCCGTTCCGGCCCGGTCATCCGTGCCGAAAGGTCACGGAACTCATTCACCATATTTTCCAGCATCGCATCCTTGAGCAGACTGTCCACTTTGGAATGGACATCACGGGAGTATTTGTAGGCTTCTTCCTTGAGATGTTCTGTCCTCTCCTGAATGGCATCCATGTTCTCTTTGAGGTCGGACAGCTGTCGGTCAGCCAGCTTCAGCTTATCCTGTTTGTCTGCCAGTTTAAGCTGGATATAGGCAAGCTCCTTTTTCAGCTTGTCCGTCTCGGCGGATATGGCATCGGCATCGCCCTTGTGCTCTTTCAGTTCGTCTTCAAGAACAGCGAGCCTTGCTTCCTTCTCCGCCTGCTTCTTCTGGAGATTTTCCACCATAGAGGTCAATCCTTTGACCCTGCGTTCTGCCAGCCTGATGTCCGACCGGAGGTCCGAAAGGACTTCCTTATGACGGGCAATCTGCTCCTCGATGGTCGTACATTCCTCCGACAGCATACGGCGGTATTCCTCGGTCGTTCTGTGACGAGCGCCGGACTCTGAGACGCTGCTGCCTCTGGCAAGTCCCCACTTCCTGTTCACCTCGGCAAAGTCGCTGTGCAGCTGCTTCATTCTCGCGCTGTACTCGTATTTGTCCTTTCCGGCAAATATCTCCTTGTATGCAAACTTGCCGTCCTTTATTGGCAGTAGCGTACAATGTATATGGGGATTCTGTTCATCGAGATGTGCAACAAACGCCGCTATATTCTGCTCGCCATACTTGTCACAGATGAATCTATAGGCATCCTTTGCCCACTGCTCAATTTCCGGCTTTCTGACGATCCGGCTGTTGTCCGCTCCTTGCTCGAAATCTACATCCTGCTTTCCAAAGGCAAGCTGCCGCATCAGCTCGCGGGAGCCGCCGAGGATAATGTTGACCACCGTCCTGTACTTGGGCTCCACCAGTCCTTCGTTCGGGTCCTTAATACCCCGCAGACGGAGACTGTCGGCCATCCTATCCGGAATGCTCCGGCTTTTGTCCACAGGACGCACCTTGCCGTTTACTATCTCAAAGTTCAGATGTTCCCTTGTCGGGTCGTAGTTACCTTTCTTCATGGCATATTCCGCCGCCTTCTCACTGCGGTTACGCAGATGTTCGTTGCTTTGGGCGGTGGTGATTCCTTTGGAGACCTGAACGTCGAGAACCTGTTTTGCATTTGCCATACTGCTTCTTCTGTTGCATTGGATAATCTTTCATGTCCCAGCTTGCTGCCTGCCTGGACATCTCTCCCAATGGCTCCTGTCATTGGGGTATTAGGCTCCCCCATAGGGTTTATTACTGGCAGACAGGCAAGCCCGGCATGGATGATAGCTTCACTTCAAATAATGCAGATGCTGTCCGGTTTCCAGTGTACATACAAAAGGAAGTATGGCAGATTGCACCTGTATTATGAAACCTGCCATAGCTTTGCTTTATTCCCATATCTACACCCCTGCATTAAAGTAAAGTCGGGAAATGTCACAGAAAAATGTCACACCGGGATTTTATGGTATAGGGGCTCAATAATGGAAATCCCGGTTGAATTTGTATTCTTTCCCTTCTTTTACGACCATCCGCTTGTTGCATAGGAACTTTGCCAATTCCACCGTCTTGTTGTACCCCAGTTTTATCCCCAGCCGTCCGTATCCCTCTTTCAGCCGTTCAAGGTAACCGTTATAGCCGCTGATGTTCCCCTCCTCAAACGCAGCGTTTAATGCGGAACGGTGCGAATCCTCAGGTATTTCCTTGTACGGGTCGAACGGTTCCTTAGGAGGGCGTCCTGGCTGCCTTTTCTGGGGCTGATATGACTCCACCAGTTCGGGCAGGGAATCATCGTTTACCTGGAAGGCAAACGGTTCAAACTCACGGTCACGGCTGTGTATGACTTCCACCACACTTGTGGACTTGTCATCTTTGTCTGGCTCTATCTGCATGACTGTTTCCGCCTTGTTGTTCAGTTCCGTGCCGACATGACCGCGTGCGTGTTCGTCATTCTTGTTCTGATGCAGGACGGTATGGATGTGTATCTGCCGGTCATCGGTCCATTGCATGAACTTGGATATAACATCGGTGGATTCTCCGGGTGAATTGATATCATGGATGAAGTCCCGGATGCCATCTATGATGACCAGACCTAAATCGGGTATCATGCCGATTGCCTCTTCCGTTATTGCCAGTCGTACTTCGGGCGAATATTTCCGGAGTGCCAGCATCGTCAGGTTGTCTGCATCACAGTCTTTCGGCAGACCTGCCAGTTTCAGGATTCTATTCAGAACAATTTGGCAATGGTTCTTGCCCTGTTCCGTATCAACGTAGAGAATCTTTCTTTTTCCCTCCGGGAAGCAGGCACGGTAATGCAGCACTGTGCCATTCTTCAGAGCGGCCGCAGCGATAGCGGAGACATTGAAGGTCTTCTTGCTTTTGGCTTTACCGATAGATGCACTGAAGTTTCCCAGAGTCCCGATTGTGGAATCATCCACCATAAGCACGGAAGCGGACTGTTCGTATGTCCCGGTCACACTTATGACAGATTCTTTTATGTAGTTTCTCAATTCCTCCGGAGTAGGAATATTGCAGCTCGTCTTTTCCATATTCCTACAGTTCTCTTGGTTTGGCCTTATGTCTTGTCGCAGCAAGCATCTGCTCGTGTTCCTCCTCGAAGCTCAGAGGCACCTGGCTTTTTCTTCCGGTCTCCAGCCATTTGTCCAGTTCGTCGCGATATACGAACAGATGTTTCCCCTGCTTGATGACAGGTATCCCTCCATGCTTGGCCTTGTAATAGAAGGATGACTTGGATATTCCAAGGTAGCTGCATACTTCCTCGACGGTCATGGGGACATGCAGGTTTTCTTTGGCTGGAGCCTGTTTTGCAAGATTGTCTTTCAGCGCATTTTCGAGACTCTCGATTCTTTCGCAAAGTTTGCCTACCACTTCCGGCAGGTCATTGAATGTCAGTTTTTCGTTTAGCATGTTCTAATATTTAAATGTTTAACATGCTGCAAACCAACATAATGATATTATGCAGATTATAATCAGCAGAAACTAATTATTGCTGTCTGCTGAAGTTTGCATGCAACTGAAATGATAGTCCCCGTTCTCCGGGACATCTATGGCGATTATGGCGGGAACTGAGTCACGAAGATTCTTACAAAGGTATTCGATTGTAGCATTTTCCAATTCATGCGGGAATATTGTTTTTATGAACTTTGCCCTGTCGATTAAAGGGATATCAAGTCTCTCCCCGATATTCCATGCATAATGTCTTAGCGAAGGGGACTTGATTTGATTATCGGGCTTGGAACGAACCGGTTTATATAGTTCCGTTTGTCCGTATGCCAGAGATTCTATGTTCTCATGGAGAATTTCAAGATCGTCTATAGATAAGAACTGCGACATTTCGTGTGTGGTGTATTCATGTATCGCATGCACAATAGCAGTCTTCTTCTCCATTTCATTGCGCCGCAATTCTTCTATACGGGCTTCATATTCCTTAAGATATGGACTCTCGACTTGTTTTTCACTGGTCGCATTATCAGTTTGGGGCAATTCTTCCTGGGTATCAGGATTTGTCTCGGAAGGGACAGTTCCTCTTGAGGACAACTCCTTGCAGCCAAAAGAAAGATAGCTTTTGGAGAGTAGAGAACAGAACAGGCGTTGCAGTGCAGCGCATGACATGATTGTAGCCACGGTTCCTAATATGACCGGAGTGGAATAGTCAATCAGGTCAATCTGATGATTGTTGTACAATATTGTTGCCACTGTTGTGTAGGCGACACATGTAATTGCAAGAACCCGGCTTGTCTTTTTGATGGATATTCGGTTGTTATCTGCCATAAACTGTTATTATTTGGAATTATGATAGGACAAAAATAGATGTCCGGTTTCAGACCGTTGTAAATAATGACGGAAAAATAGCCGGGAATTAAGAAAAAATATGGTTAGAGTATGATTTTCAGCGAAAAATCATACTCTAACCGATAAAACAGGCACGAATCAGTCAAGTCAGCCCTTTCTTGTCAATGTGATTTTGGTGGTCGCCTCACGCTTGTTGCTGTCGACTACTTTCATGTAGCGTTGGGTGGTAGTGATGCTCTTGTGCGCCATGTTGCTTTGGATAGTACGGATATCAGTACCCGCTGCAGCCTGAAGGGTTGCGTATGTCCTGCGGTATGAGTGGAAAGTTATGTTTTTGGTAATTCCTGCGGAACGGATCCATTCCTTCATAGGCTGCTGTGTCCAGCTCCGTTTCAGGCCTTTGAACACTAGACCTTTTTTCTCGGGACTGTACCCGATCAGTTCCAAGGCTTCATCGCTTATCGGGATGATGTCTTCCGTCTTGGTCTTCTGGGTGATGGTATGGACGCATTTCCCTCCAGCTGCAAAGTCAACGATTTCCTCCCAGCAAAGGGAAAGTATATCGCTGAGCCGCAAACTGGTCAGGCACGAAAAGAGGGAAGCAGTCTTTAGAACAGGTATCTTGCACGGAGTTTCAGCCAAACAATACAGCTCTTCCACACTCAGGTATTCCTTGGCTACATCTTCCGATTCGATTTTTTCCAGAAAGTCATTGACATTGGTCTTTATCATCCTGTTGCGGTACAGAATCTTCAGAAATCCCCGGAAAGTGGACCAGTAGCCGGAAGCGGAGTTCTTTGATATCTGTCCGTCACGCCGGAGTTGCTTGGCGCTAAGCAGGTATTCCCGGAACTTGTTGCACAGGTCCACATCTATTTCTTCGAAAGTGCATTTGCCATGAACGAAGTTGTAGAAGTGCTGATAGACAAATCCCCATTTCTGGTCGTGCTTGCGGAGCTGCTTCCGGTAATACTCCAGAAAGTCCGCTTTGTACTTGCGCTTGTCGAAGAAATCATACCGCTCATTTACGATGGCTTCAAACCTCCGGCACCGGATTGCTTCGGCCTTTTCCGACATGGCAGCGTTGAAGTCGCGTTCACGCTGGTTCTTGGGATTGGCATAGATGTAAATGTTCAATCCTTCATGGCGGATGGTCTTCATTGTTTCCTGATCCCGGTAGCCCGGATAATAATCAAGATAGAACGACAGCATACCTTTCTTCAAAGGGCGCGTCCTCAATGTAACTGTTTTGCATTCTGACATAATGTTGAATATTAAATGGTTGTAACTGATTTTTGCTGCGAAAATCCTTAATGCTTTTATACAGACCATAATCAGCAGGAAATAATTTTCCGATAATTACAGTCGGTCGCATTTAGCCACTAACGGGCTCCCATGATGTGGTCGAATTCCACCTTCAGAAAGCGCACGAACCTGCCTTTCTTCTCCCGTTTTATTTCGTGGAATTGCAGGATACCGTAAACTGAATCTCGGGTGAGATTGTATTTCTTCATGGCCTCCTGTACGGTGTAGTATTCTGACGCGTCATCTTCGGTGGTCTGTTTTGACAGGTCGAAGTGAAGTTTGGAGTAGAATATCTGGCCGTGCTCTTTCTTCGAGGGGATGTTGTTGCGATAGACATGCGAGCGGATGGCTACACGTGTCATTCCATAGTTTTTCTCGATTTCTTCCGGAGTGTACCATTCGGTCAAGGCATCGTCTGTCTTGTATTTGGCAAATGCCGCATCGATATGCTTCTTGCTGTAGTAGTTGAATTGGCGGACTTTGACTTTGGGCACATCATGTTCTCTGGTATATGTCCATACCCATTTGGTATTTACCTTGTACTTCTCCGCAATCTGTTCGGCTGTATAATATTCGGTTATATCGACATCATCCTTTGGCTTGATGCTTTCATAAGGTTTAGTTTTCAGCATCAGCTCAATGTCGCTTCTGCGGATGAGTGACATTCTCGAACTTAGCCGGGATGCACGAAGTTTGTCTTCCTTCACCAGCTTATAGACATACTGGCGAGAAACACCCATCAGTCTGGAGGCTTGAGAAAAAGTAAAGTATTCCTGGCTTTCCAGCTTTCTCTTTAACTCAAGCATTTCCTGGATTTCTCTAAGTTCCATTCTGCGCTCCTTCATCCGGTGTTTGTAGCCTCTTTTGGAGCATTGCGGGCTGCAATAATTTGTGGTGGTCTTTTTGGCCATGAAAGGCTTGCCGCACCACTGGCAGATTCTTTTTACTTCCATTTTGTTTGTCCTCCATATTTTCGTTAAACATGAACTTTCGTTATTCGGGTAATTTCAGCCTTTGCCGTCTGCTATAAAGGCTGCGTTTTTATTTCCCTTTTTGTCTACTCACGTAAACCATTGTCAACACACGTCAACTACTGCGTCATCGTGACATCGGGGCAAATCCCGAAAATGTTCCGCGGTAGAAATACGGTAGAAAAATATGGCGGACAACTATATCCGACTGCACATAGCCGGATTTTAGACAAATAAAAAAGCCGCTGAAAATCAGCGACTTCATTATAGTTGGTTCTAATTTGTTGCAGTTGATTACAATATCCTACTTGCCGTAAACAGAATTCCGCTTCCTGTCACAAAAGGACACATCAAGGGGGACAAAAGCAGCTCGCTCCCAACTCTGCATAATTACAGTTTTTTCTTTTCTTCCGTGCGGCAGAGTGTACCGTCATGTCCGTGTCTGTCCGGCCTTTTTCCCTTTCCTTTTTCGTTCCTTGCTTTTTCCTCCTTTTCCCGCCGTTTTCCCACGCATTTCCGCTGTGTTTTCTCCAGCCTGCGGTGTAATGTGATGACACAAGATGTAATATATATCCTAACATATTGCAAATCAATTATTTATCAAATTTTCTCCTATATATTTGCGGTGACAACATGAGTTATCAACACTAAAAATCAAAAATTATGGCAAAGAAAAATGCACGGGAAGAACCCCCGAAACCACAGGTCACCGAAAATGAGCAGATGAGTGACATCGTGTTCATCCTCGACAAGATGGAACTGATTCTTGAAGCGGTATCTCAAATCGGAAAGGACGGAAAATTCAACACGGTAGCCGCCGACAAGAAGTCCGTGTCTGTCCGGCCTTTTTCCCTTTCCTTTTTCGTTCCTTGCTTTTTCCTCCTTTTCCCGCCGTTTTCCCACGCATTTCCGCTGTGTTTTCTCCAGCCTGCGGTGTAATGTGATGACACAAGATGTAATATATATCCTAACATATTGCAAATCAATTATTTATCAAATTTTCTCCTATATATTTGCGGTGACAACATGAGTTATCAACACTAAAAATCAAAAATTATGGCAAAGAAAAATGCACGGGAAGAACCCCCGAAACCACAGGTCACCGAAAATGAGCAGATGAGTGACATCGTGTTCATCCTCGACAAGATGGAACTGATTCTTGAAGCGGTATCTCAAATCGGAAAGGACGGAAAATTCAACACGGTAGCCGCCGACAAGAAGAACCGGAACTCCTTCCTGAAAATTGACCGCTATGCCGACGCCTTCGAGAACTTCATCAAGAACTTCTGGAGCCAACTGAAAGACCCGACACGCTTCGGAATCCTCTCCGTCAAGGAAGACAGGCTGGACGACCCTGCCGTACAGCAGGCCATCGAGGACATCGCCGCAGGAAAAAAGACAAAAGCCGTGGAGGAATTTCTCAAGCAGTACGAGATTGTTCCGCGCAACAAGGAAAACCAAAGTATCAACCAACAAAATCAAGAAGAAATGGCAAAGAAAAATGAAACCCGGCAGCAGGCTGCCGCAGCTGACAGCCAGCCGCAGACCCAGTCCCCCCAGTACCGTTACAACGAGTCCATGATCAACTGGGAACAGCTAAAGAATTTCGGAATCTCCCGTGAATACCTCCAGGAACGCGGACTGCTCGAACAGATGCTCAAAGGATACAAGACCAACCAGGTAGTACCCATCAGCATGAACTTCGGTTCGGCCGTACTGAGGACTGACGCACGTCTGTCCTTCCAGCAGTCCATGGCGGGCGAAGTGGTGCTCGGCATCCATGGTATCCGACAGAAACCCGACCTCGACCGACCGTATTTCGGACATATCTTCTCCGACGAGGACAAGAAGAACCTGCTTGAAACGGGCAACATGGGGCGTGTCGTGGAACTGAAAGGACGTAACGGGGAGTATATCCCATCCTTCATCAGCATCGACAAGCTGACCAACGAGGTGGTCGCCATGAAAGCGGAGAATGCCTTCATCCCAAGGGAAATCAAGGGCGTGGAACTGACAGAGCAGGAGCAGAACGACCTGCGTGAAGGCAAGAAGGTCTATGTAGAGGGCATGATCGCCAAGTCCGGCAACGAGTTCAACGCCTTCATTCAGGTGAATGCCGAACGCAGGGGTGTCGAATTCATTTTCGAGAACGACAAGCTCTTCAACCGCCAGACACTCGGGGGCGTGGAACTGACACAGAAACAGATTGAGGATCTGAACGCCGGAAAAGCCATCTTCGTGGAGGGAATGCAGCGCAAGGACGGCGAGGTGTTCTCCTCCTACGTGAAGCTGGACGAGGCGACGGGCCGCCCGTCCTACACCCGCTACAACCCGGACTCTCCGGAAGGCGCACGCGAAATCTATATCCCCAACGAAATCAACGGGGTGAAGATTACGGCGGAGGAACAGCAGCAACTCCGTGACGGCAAGGTGATTTTCCTCAATGACATGGTGAACCGCAAGGGAGAGGAATTCTCCTCCTTCATCAAGGCCGATTTGGAAACGGGACGCCTGAGCTACTCCCGTACGCCGGACGGTTTCGAGCAGCGCGAGGATTTCAAGATTCCAACCAAGGTGTGGGACGTGGAGCTGACCAGAAAGCAGCGTGCTGACCTGCAAAGCGGAAAGGCTGTGCTGGTGGAAGGCATCAAGGGATATGACGGGAAGACCATCTCGCAGTACGTCAAGGCGAACTTCAACCAGGGACGGCTGGACTTCTACAACGAGAATCCCGACCGCAAGCGTGACGCCTCGCAGCGCAACGTGGTGGCAAACAATCAGCGACAGGAACAGGGCAACCGCAAGTCAAAGGGTGCGAGCATTGCCTGATGGCGGGCAACTGAAAAATAAATGTTGAATCAAAAAAGAAAGAAATATGAAAAAGGAAAACGGAAACGACATGCCTTTCAAGGCTGATGAAGTGAACTGGGACGAACTCTCCGGTATCGGTATCATGAAGGACGAACTGGAACTCTCCGGCGAGATGGACACCCTCCTCAGGGGAGAGAAAACAAAAGTGATGTCCCTGAGCCTCGTACTCCTTGGCGTGGACGTGGTGATGGACGCCACCCTCCAGCTGGTCCGCAAGGGCGAGGCGCCGCTGCTGGAAATCCAGGGAGTGACACCGCTGGGCAGATAGCCTGAGAGCAATTATCAAGTAAACTGATGTCTTACCGCCGTTTCCTGTCTTCCGCACGGAAAACGGGAAACGGCTTAATTTTTATCCTAACAATATGATAGCAATCATCGCAGAAAAGCCGAGTGTAGGCATGGACATAGCCCGTGTAGTCGGGGCTGATACAAGAAATGACGGCTACTGTTCCGGCAACGGATATATGGTAACCTGGGCACTGGGACACCTCGTGTCACTGGCCATGCCGGACACTTACGGTTATACGAAAACGGCAGCGGAGGACCTGCCGATGTTGCCCGAACCGTTCCGCCTGGTCTCCCGACAGGTGCGCACGGACAGGGGAATGGTTACGGACATCGCCGCCTCGAAACAGCTGAAAGTCATAGAAAGCGTGTTCAACCGCTGTGACAGCATCATCGTGGCAACGGACTGTGCTCGCGAAGGGGAACTTATCTTCCGCTGGATATACGACTTTCTGGGCTGCACGAAACCATTCAGACGCCTGTGGATCTCCTCGCTGACCGACGAGGCCATACGGAAAGGTCTGGAGGAACTGAAGGACGGATCGGAATACGACAGCCTGTATGCCGCCGCCGACAGCCGCGCGAAGGCGGACTGGCTGGTGGGTATGAACGCCAGCCGGGCCCTGGCCATCGTCTCCGGCTCGTCCAACAACTCGATCGGCCGTGTGCAGACTCCGACGCTCGCCATGATATGCAGCCGCTACAAGGAGAACCGCAGTTTCGTATCCACACCATACTGGCAGCTACATGTCACCCTCAATGGCGGCACGTCACACCGCCGCTTCTTCCATCCCGCGACCTTTGACGACAAGCAGAAGGCAGAAACCGCCTACCGCAGTCTCTCTCCCGATTCTTCGGCGACGGTCACGAAAGTGGAGCGCAGGAAAACCCTGCAACAGCCACCGCTGCTCTACGACCTGACGGCACTCCAGAAGGACTGCAACGTGTATCTCGACCTGCCCGCGGCAAAGACGCTGGACATCGCCCAGTCGCTCTACGAGAAGAAGCTCATTTCCTACCCGAGAACGGGAAGCCGGTATATCCCGCACGACGTGATGGCCTGCGTACCCGATCTGCTGGAAAGAATCTTGGCCATGCCCGGATTCGCCACAAGTGCCGGAATCCTTGACTTTGCGCATCTCAACACCCGTAGCGTGGACGACAGCAAAGTGACGGACCACCATGCCCTCATCACGACCGGCATCGCACCCGAAGGGCTTTCCGAAGCGGAGGAGGCCGTCTATACGCTGATAGCCGGACGTATGCTGGAGGCGTTCTCGCCCTGCTGCGAGAAGGAACTGATTCTTATGGAGTGCCGTCTGGACAACATGGATTTCCGCTCGAAAAGCTCCCTTGTCGTCAGTCCGGGATGGCGCGGCATCTTCCGCAGGAAAGAGGACAGGCAGGACGACGAACCGGAAACCGACGAGGGTACGGCCATATTTGCCGAAGGGGACACGGTCCCTGTTTCAGGATTCGGACTGGCCCAGAAGAAGACCGTGCCCAGACCGCTCTATACCGAAGCCACGCTGCTGGCAGCAATGGAGACCTGCGGCAGGGAGATAGCCGACGAACAGGCACGCGAGGCCGTGAAGGAGCTGGGCATCGGCACGCCCGCCACAAGAGCCGCCATCATCACCACACTGTTCAAACGTGACTATATCGCCCGCTCCGGCAAGAGCATCGTCCCCACGGAAAAGGGACTCCATATCTACGATGCGGTGAAGGACATGCTCGTGGCAGATGTTTCCCTGACAGGAAGCTGGGAGAAGACCCTGCTCCAGATAGAGCGGCACACACTCGGACCGGACACGTTCATGGCATCCATCACGGACTACACCCGCAAGGCTACCCGTGAAATCCTTAACCTCAGCCTTCCGGCGTCAGCCGCCCGCACGTTCATCTGTCCCAAATGCAAGACCGGACACATCATCGTCAGGGAGAAGAGTGCCCGCTGTGACAATAAAGGGTGCGGACTGACCGTGTACCGCAGATTCCTGAACAAGGAACTGACGGACCAGCATCTGGAACAGCTCTTCTCCTCCGGCTCCACACGGCTCATCAAGGGGTTCAAGGGAAAGAAGGGGGTGGCCTTCGACGCGTCGGTCACCTTTGACACCGGGTTCACCCTGACACTCTCGTTCCCCAAAAACGGGAACGGCAGGAAAAGGAAATGATGAAGCCATCCCGATTCGCGGGGCAAAGGTCGCAGCCCGCCCGTTTCCACCGGCAAGGTCAGGCCTTACGGTTTCTGGGAAAAATCATCCTCGCCCGAGGCTCCGGTATTTTTCCCGAAAACCTTGCCTATGGAGGCGGACTGCAAGAAAGCCCCTGAAACCGGGAATGGCATTCCCGCCAAACACATGAAGATTATGAAAACAAAAGAACGTATCAGAAAGATTGCGGACAGCAGATGGGCAAGGACACTCGCGCTGGCCGTAACAGCAGCCATCATATTCAGCTGGCTCTATTCCCACGGTATATCGCCTGTATGGACCGCCGTGGCCATCATCTGTTTCAGGGGACTCTTCAGGTTCCTCTACCGTATAGCCTGTTTTCTCGTGGCACTGGCCATCATTCTGTGCATACTGAGTTTTCTGGTCTTCTGAAATCTGACGATATGGAACATGCACGGAATCTATCATTGCAGCATAAGGGAGCTGTCCGGGAGCGGGCGGCTCTTTCTGTATCCGTCACAGCCGGAAATGACACGGGAAGAAAAGGGAAAGGACGGAAGACACAGACATTGGCAAACCGAGAACTACAGGGCAAAGTTGGCAAACGCTTCTTGTCGGACGGCAAGGTCAGGCCGCAAGCGGTTTCGGAAAAAATCATCCTCGCTGCGCTCCGGTATTTTTCCCGAAAACCCTGCCTTTCCGGAAGCATTTGCCGTTGGGCCCTTGTAGTTCAACGGGCTGCCAAAGCCCGGGTATTCACAGTTAAAAATTAAAGAATATGCAACAAGCGATCATCACAAGACAGTCACCAGCTCCGATAGGGATGCCCGTGACAAGAAGACCGAAAGTACACGTCCCGCAACCGGCAATCAAGCTGCCACCAAGGGGAACCACAGGTCCCGTTCACATCTCAAAGCTGCTGAACCCCGTTCTGGAAATTTGCAGACATCCGGACAGGAACAGGCTGCTGGCAGAATTCTTCAGCGAATATTGAAACACATCGTCTAATCATTTAATATCTGAAATTATGTTTTTTACAGCAATCCACCAGATGATGACGGAAAGCGTGGACCTCACGATCGTCATCCGCAAGACAAACGGACAACTGACCGTTTCCACATTGCCCAAATCGAACGGACTCAAGGACGAGGCCCAGAACCACATCGTGCCGCTGACTGCCACGGGCACACCGCAGGAACTTGATACGGGATTCCTGCAGGCAGTCACAAGACCTATACAGAAAACGTGCGGACTGATCTCCAACATGGCACAGTTCGAGGCACAGGCGGACAAGGCCGCCGCCAGCAGCAAGGCTGCCAAGGAAGCGAAATCCAAGGAGACGAAGGAAGAACGCGAGAAACGGGAGAAGTACGAGAAACTGATGAAGAAGGCGGAAGAACTGACAGCCGCCAAGAATCACAGGGAGGTCATCAATGTGCTCGGACAGGCGAAAGCGTATGCAACAGCCGCCCAGCTGAAGGAAATCGAGGAGAAGATAAAGGCGGCGACTGCCGAAATGAACAAGGGCAGCCTTTTCGACCTGATGGAGCAGGAAGCACAGCCGGAACAGCCGGCATATACACAGACACCGCAGACACAACATCCGCAACAGCCGGCACCGCAGCAGCCTGTATATACACAGTCTCCGCAGCCTCCGATGCCGGGACAGGCTCAGCCCGCACCGCAGAGACCACAACAGGCATACACGCAGCATCCGCAACAACCGGGAATATGGCCGTCGCAACAACAGCCGCCACAACCGCAGGCAAGACCGCAGATACAGCCGCACGCGCAATATGTCCAGCGGACAGGAGGACAGCAGCCTTCCCAACCTCAATATCCGCCGCAGCCTGAAATTCAAGACTGGCAGGAAGAACGGTTCATGCAGGAGGACGAACAGCAACCGTACCTCTCCGATCAGGAACACCCCGCATACAGTGAGAAGGACTACGAGGAATACATTGATTTCCCGCAGTCCATGCTGGAACCCAAGTATTCACCTTATCAGACAGTTTAAGACATGGCACTCGAAATCAAAGGAATGACACGCTCATTCAAATTCAAGAAAGGAACGGAGTATATAACCCTTCAGGACCCGGATCCGAACATCTCGCCGGACATGGTCATGAGCTACTATTCGAACATGTACCCGGAACTGACGACGGCTACCGTTCACGGACCGGTCATCAGGGAGGACATGACAGAATATGAGTTCAAGACAACTATCGGAACAAAAGGATAAAGGATATGGCAAAGGACAACAGAAAAAAGAAGAAATCATGTGTACCATTGGACGGATATCAGGCGGAACAGCTCGCGAGACTTATCATTGCGGAAACAGAAAGGAAGGTGCATTACGGCACGGAAAGAAAGAAACGGATTGCGGCACCCAGCGGTGCCGTAATTCTTTTCTGAACGCTACGTTCTTGCCGATATCCCCATCGGAACTGTTCACGGACGGTACTGACGGGAAGCCGCACAATCTTATCACGCAGGAAAACTATGAGTACCTGCGTGATTCCTTTTTCAGATATGCACTCCTCATGAAGAAGGAGGCGGTACATACACCGGGACGAACGCCCGGTGAAAGCATTGCCAGACTGCACGAAGAGATGTGTAACCTTGTAGGCAATGACATGAATGTCAACATTGAGCAGGACGAAGAAAGACTCCTGTTCCGTCTCTGGAAATGTCATGAATGGGGAGAACTCACGTTGTATTACTTCCCGACGAAGTTCATGGAAAGGCTCGGACCGGAACTGAGACGCATATCCGTCACCTTCATCCACAACCTGATGCAGGCGAACGGGATAAACACTGTACTGGACGAGGATGACATGGACTATGCCCTGACACTGATGTCTGAGGATGATTCGGGTGAAACGGCATCTGACCGGAAAAAGAGGCGGCGGCTCCTGCACTCCTATGAGGAAGGCAGGATACATGCCCTGTTACGCCGGGTGGAACGCAAATCCTATTACAAGAATCTGCCGAAGGCAATCGACCGATATAAGCCGAAGGACGGGTACGAACAGTCACTGCTCTCTGTCATGAAGGAGGGACTGGAGTTCCTTACACCTGAACACGGCATCATGGAATACGGCTACGATCCCTTCTACGAGGAAGAACCGGACTTTCTGCCCATGTATCTCAGCAAGCAGATCCGGGTCATCTATGACTGCACCGACATGATAACGGAATATCTCACCGACTATTACAACTCCTACAGCCAGGAGACATATGACATCATTCCGGTCACCACCTGTGACCTGTCTCCGGAAACGGAGGAACTGTTCCATATGGACGACTATCCGGAACGTTTCTTCAAATGGGCGGAAAAATTCATCAACATCACAGTATAAACCAATCTGAAAGCATATGATAGACAGCAACGAACTGACCAGAAAAATCAAAACGCCGCTCAACCCCAAGGCGGCACTGATTGCTTATGCCTCGGAGAATGACAGGAACTTTTTCCTTGAAATCCGTGAAATTGACGACCGGGGAAACATGACGGAAGGAAGACCGGTAACCCTGGAATTCATGAACACGCTCGTGAAGGGATACTCGGAAAGACACAGCACCACTCCATACGGGAAGATACCCGACAACTTGTTGTATTGCGACCCGCGCAAGGGCAGCGAGAGATACGTGTGGTACAACCCTCCGCACAAGAGGATGATGTTCTTCAGCCCCGCGCTCAAAATAGAAAACGCGGAATATTACCTGCCGGGAGTGATCTATGAGGCCGGAGAACACGGAATGAGAATCTATGCCTACAAGGAAAATGTTCCCGGACCGGATACCGTGCTGTATGCCGCGCCATTCTTCAACGTGACAGGTTCCAGCGTATGTCTGGGAAACGCCAGGATAGATCTGCCGAAGGACCTGACCTATGAGAAGCTGCTGCAGTACTGGGAAAGGAAATTCTGGCTGACGGAATTCTCCCACCTGGGAGGGAACGGGAACCCGACAAAATCAAACCTCGTACTGGTGACAAAGGCGGCACGGGACAGGGACTTCAACCTCGACGAACTGAAGCAACTGAACAACATGAAACTTAAAGACATACTGAAATGAAAAGAGTACACTACATCGACAACTATCTCATAAACCCGCAGCATCCGGTAACGGTAAACCTTATCGGAGCGGGAGGAACAGGCTCGCAGGTGCTTACCTGCCTGGCCAGGCTTGACACGGCACTGAGGGGACTGGGACATCCCGGACTGTTCATAACTGTGTATGATTCCGACATTGTGACGGAGGCCAATATCGGGCGGCAGCTCTTCAGCCCCTCAGACATCGGCCTGAACAAGGCACAGTGTCTCGTCACACGCATGAACAACTTCTTCGGCAACGACTGGAAAGCGGTACCGGACATCTATCCGGCAGCTCTGAAGGACGCCAGACGGGACAATCTGGCCAACATAACGATTACCTGCACGGACAACATAAAGTCCCGTCTCAATCTGTGGAACATACTGAAAGTCGTGCCGGTTTCGGAATACAGAAGCCACGAGACACCACTGTACTGGATGGACTTCGGCAACACGCAGGATACGGGACAGGTCATCCTCGGAACCGTACCGAAAAAAATCAGGCAACCGGCATCCAAACTGTATGAAACGGTGGAATCGCTGAAGGTAATTACCCGCTATGTGAAGTACACGAGAGTAAAGGAGAAGGATTCCGGACCGAGTTGCTCGCTGGCGGAAGCCCTGGAAAAGCAGGACCTGTTCATCAACTCCACACTGGCACAGCTCGGCTGCAACATCCTGTGGAAAATGTTCCGCAACGGTATGATCGAGCATTACGGGCTGTACCTGAACCTTTCTACCTTGAAAATGAATCCGATACCTGTCTGAACGCGGCTTTATGACCTATAACATGTTAAAACTTGTTTGAAATCAAGACAAACATATATTAACTTCATTGCAGTTAGGAACAAATGTATATATTTGTATTTTGGAATATTATACAATAGGACAGCGTATTGTCTTGCCGGAACTTCCATAATTCAGGCAAACGAAAACAGGGCCATCCACATTTCCACACGGGACTATAACAGGGGGCCTTATTTTTTCCTGCATCGGAAAATACGGAGAAACAGAAATATGGACTGACTGTAAAAAAAAGAATATGGACAAGATATTGGATACCCGAACCAGAGAATTTTCTGCCGACAGCTGCCGGCAGAAGGGAGAATCATGCGGGCAAACCGTCGCCCGCCAAGGTTATAAAAGGCCGGAGTGCATTCTGTGTACGACTGGATAGCGCATCGGGGTGACATCCAAATTACTCACGTCCCGGAAGACTGCGCCCCACAACCTTCCGGGATTTTTTTATCATAAGGCGTATGAGGAAGCTAAGTGGAATTTCATTGCAGACAAAAATCATAGCTGGTTATCTGATATTGCTGGCAGTCATCGGAAGCATGATTGCCATACTGCTTCATGAGCGCAAAAAAATGCATGACATAGCAAACGGAACCGCAGAAATACGTGAGATCCGGAATGAAGTCAACGCCATACGCCGCCACATTGTCGGAATCGCATTGCTGGGGGAATCCGCCATCGGATGGGACAGCGAGGACTTCTCAGCATACCAGAACAGGCGCCTGCACATAGACAGCCTGCTGGAACGGATGAAAGACAACGGCCTGGATCTGGTAAGCCACGAACAGATAGACACATTGCGACGACTGTTGGAAGAGAAGGAAAGCCGCCTGTATCATCTTACAACGGTTTTTCAGGAGCAGAGGACATCAGACAGCCTGCTCTACAACCATCTCCCCGAGGTCATCGACAAGAGTACCCGTACACGCACGGTCACCCGCCGGAAAAACGGCATAGCAGGTTTCTTTGGCAAGAAGGAAACCGTACAGGTGCCGGCTTCCACGACAGAACTGCGGCAGCTCAACCGCCAGTTGATAACCATGCAGGAAGAGCATGACAGACATATCGGACTCTATATTGACAGCCTGCGTTTGCAAAACCTGAAACTGAACAAAAGACTGAACTCCTTCATCACCGCCCTTGACGAACAGGTCCAGGCCGCTTTCCAAAACCGGGAAACAAGGATTGCGGAGGCAAAGGCACTTTCATTCAAGCTGTTTGCGGCCACCATCATCGTTGCCATTGTCCTGCTGATCATATCCCATCTTGTCATACAGAGGGACATACGGCGCAAGGAACATGACCGCAGCAGACTGGTGGATACGCTCAAACAGAACCGGGAACTGTCCGAAATGAGAAAGCGTATCATCGTAACGCTTTCCCATGACATAAGGGGACCATTGAACGCCATCTGCGGCAGTGCGGAACTGGCCATTGACACTAGGGAAAGAAAACGCCGCAACACTTACCTTGACAACATCATCAAGTCCTCACGCCATATCACAAGGCTTGCCAACAGCCTGCTTGACCTCTCCAGACTGGACGAAGCGAAGGAATCACTGAACAGGATACCTTTCAACCTGAAAGCCTTCGTCGACGACATTAACGAGGAATACACCTGTGCGGCCAATGACAAGGGGCTGGTCTTCAAAACGGAAGCAGAAGGCACCGACATAGTGGTATACGGAGATGCGGACCGTATCCGTCAGGTGGCGGACAACCTGCTGACTAACGCTATCAAGTTCACCCGCAACGGAACAGTCTGTTTCCGGGTAAGCCACAAGGACGTGGTAATGACCATGGAGGTGGAGGACTCGGGCATCGGCATGGACAAGGAAACGATAGAACGCATATTCAGACCGTTTGAACGGGCGGCGCCAGACATTTCGCCGGAAGGCTTCGGGCTCGGCCTTCCGATAACCAAGGGACTTGTGAACCTGCTCGGCGGCAGTATTTCCGTATCGAGCCATGTCGGGGAAGGCAGTCTGTTCCACACGGAAATCCCCCTCGCCATTTCCACTGAACCGGTAAAGAACCACGTCATGCCGACCGTGAAAAGGCTCAGCCTTCCAAAGCGTATCATCCTTGTGGACGACGATCCGATACAACTGCGCATCGTCATGGAGATGCTGGAGCGCAACGGTGTATCATGCCGTACCTGCATCGGGGCGAAGGACGTGGTGGGCGAACTGCGGAAAGAACCCTACGACTTACTGCTGACAGACATCCAGATGCACGGGACCAGCGGTTTTGACTTGCTATATCTCCTGCGTCATTCCAATATCGGAAATTCACGCACCATTCCGGTTGCCGCCATGACTGCCCGCAACGACGTGGACGAAAGCCGCTATACTGAAGCCGGCTTTTCCGGCTGCATACAGAAACCGTTCTCCATGAACGAGCTGCAGGCTTTCCTTTCCTCCATAATGGAAAGGTCGGGCCAGCGGCAGGAACAGAAGGCGGATTTCAATGCCTTAGCCGCAGAGACGGGGGATATGGAATGGATGCTCAATGCTTTCATTGAGGAATCGATCGACAACAGGACGGAACTGAAAAAAGCCCTTGAAAGCATGAAAACGGACACGGAGCGGATGAAAAACACCCTGCACCGCATGTATCCCACCTGGGAACAGCTGGGAGTGGCCTGTGAACTGGAAACATACAGCAGAATCCTACATGACGATACTTCCGATGATCTGACCATCAGTACATATACAGAGACGGTCATCGGAAGAATAGACCGGCTGGTAGGCGATGCGAAGAACCTGCTTTCGGAAATCAGAAAACTTGACTTAAAGAACTATACGGATGAAACACAGAATACTCATAGTTGAAGACAATATCCTGCTGGCCGGACAACAAAAGAAATGGTTTGAGAAATCCGGCTATGAAGCAGTGACGACGATAGACGAACCCGGTGCAAGGCGGCTTCTGAAAAAGGAGCCTTTCGATCTTGTCCTTTCCGATGTCCGTCTTCCGCAGGGGGACGGCATATCGCTGCTCGAATGGATGCAGAGAGAACGGATAGACGTTCCCTTCATCATCATGACCGGATATGCCTCCGTGTCGGATGCCGTCCGTGCCATCAAGATGGGGGCAAAAGACTATCTGGCCAAGCCTGTTCAGATGGATGAACTGCAAAGTCTGATAAAGAACATCCTGCATCCTCGCTCAGTCATATACGGAAAGGACAAGGGCATCCTTCCCAGGAACAGCCGACAGATGAAAGAAGTGGAAAATCTAGCTCGTACGGTCGCTCCATTTGACATTTCCGTACTGATTCTTGGTCCGAACGGTGCAGGCAAGGAATCCGTAGCGCAACGTATCCATTATTCCAGCGAGCGCAGGGAAAAGCCGTTCCTGGCAGTAAACTGCGGGGTCATTCCCAAAGAGCTTGCGCCCTCGCTCTTTTTCGGGCATGTGAAGGGGACGTTTACGGGGGCGGACACAAACCGTGAAGGCTTCTTTGAAACGGCCCGTGGCGGGACCCTGTTCCTTGACGAAGTAGGAACATTGTCCATGGAGGTACAAAGCATGCTCCTGCGTACCTTGCAGGAAGGCAGCTATATCCCTATAGGCAGCAACCGGGAGAAACACTCCGACGTAAGGATAGTGGCGGCAACCAACGAGGACCTTCAGCTGGCCATCAGGGAGAGACGCTTCCGGGAAGACCTCTACCACCGTCTGGGGGAATTTGAAATCGTCCTGCCGGCCCTGCATGAATGCCCGGAGGACATACTTCCGCTTGCCGAACATTTCAGGGAAAAGTTCTCCAGGGAACTCAAACGGCAGGCCGACGGATTCAGCCGTGAGGCAGAGCAACAGCTGCTCTCATACGGCTGGCCGGGAAATGTACGGGAATTGCAGAACAAGATCAAACGAGCCGTCCTGCTGTCCAAACAGCCGATAATCGAAACGGCTTGTTTGAACATAAGAATCGAGGATGAGAAAGAGAAAATCTTCCTTTTTCCGGAAAATGAGACACAGGAAAAACAGTCCATCATCAGGGCCTTGAAAATATGCACGGGCAACCGGAAACGGACGGCGGAGATGCTGCACATTGATCCTTCTACGTTGTACAGAAAAATGAAGAAATACGGACTGAACGACAAATAAAGGCAATATAGACCGGAGATGTTTTCCAGTCTGGAATAAAATGCCTACATTTGCATAAGTCTGGCAAAATATGGAATACATACTGCCAGCAGGAACATAAGAAAATACCGACAGGGCTGACAGCCTCGCCGGATATTATACATAAGTCGCAAGACGTCTCGGATGGGAATCTGACAAATTCAAAAATACAGAGGCTTTTGCGTGCAGCTTATGCTATGCCTAATAGCGTGAGCTCATGCAAATTTCTGTATTGGGCTTTGTCAGAGCCTCCATCCGAAATAGCGTGAGCCTCACGCTTTTCATTTGGAGTATCAAGGTATGGCAAAGTTACAGGTTCTGATAGCAATGACATTGAACGGTTTCGTCCCCGCACGGAACGATTCCCTGCTGCAATGGATACAAAACAGCGATGACGGTTTCCCCTACTGGCGGGGCCGGTCCACCCGCATGTTGTATCCGGGCTATCCGCTAGTCGACCTCATCTGTGACAAGGAACAGTCTGCACCCTCTGACATATATCTGGCTGAAATCTATGACGACAGCGGCGCAGAACTGCTGCGGGGACTGTCCCTGTACCGCCTGATAGATGAGATGGTCATTTTTCTTCTTCCGGTAATCAGTTCCGAAACGGTTCCCGTATCAAAACATATCTCCACGGACAAATGGGAACTGGTCAGGACAAAAACATTCAGAAACGGGATCTGCCGCCTTACTTATCGCAAAACATTGCAATAAAAGATTGCACGCTCTTGCATTTGCAATACTTCCATCAGTCTCGTTTTTATGGGGCTGATTTTTTATTTCTCTATTATTCAGCGACTTGCCATGTTTTTATGTGGCAATATGCTCCATTGGTCCATGTTTTGGCCTATATCATAATGAAACCTGTTGCGCAACACGGTGTAAAAAATGGAATTATTACACTAAAAACAGAATTCATTATGATACAGATAGACAGGGAGACATTCCAGATGATGCTCCACCAGATAATGGAACGGTTTGACAGGATAGATGACAGACTGAACCGCATGAACAGGCAGACGGCCGCCCTTGAGGGTGACAAGCTGCTCGACAACCAGGATATGTGCGAACTCCTTGGCGTTACGAAACGCACCCTTGCACGCTACCGCCAGAAGAAGCTCGTCACATACTACATGATTGACGGGCGTACCTACTACAAGGCTTCGGAAGTCCAGGACTTCCTGAACAGGAAGGGGAAGGTGCTGCCGGCGAGAATAAAAAAAGAACTCGGTCTTCAACCCTAATAAAATGACGGTATGGAAATTATATGTATGGAAAAACAGACCTTTGACGAATTGGTTGTCCGTCTCAGCATGATCGAGAAAAAAGTCACCGGTATATGTAGTCAGACCAAAGACGCGGCACTGAAAAAATGGATGGACAATCAGGAGGTATGCGGGATTCTCCGAATATCCAAGAGAACACTTCAGGTATATCGCGAGAAAGGACTGTTGCCTTTCACCCGGATCAAGAACAAGTTCTTCTACAAGCCGGAAGATGTACAAAGCCTGTTGGAATCAAGTTATCACCCACAAAAAAGAAAGCCATGAGTTACGATCTTATAAACAGAAAAGACCCGAGAATTGATACTATTTTCAAAGGGCTGGAAAACATGGAGCGCATGATAGACGCAATACGGACGGCTCCAAGGCCCGCATTCCACGGTGATTATTTCCTCACGGACGAGGAACTTTCAAAACTGTTGAAAGTAAGCCGGCGTACCTTGCAGGAATACCGGACCCTCGGTATGATACCTTACTATCTTGTACAGGGAAAAGCCCTTTACAAAGAGTCAGACATACAAAAAGTTCTTGACGACGCATATAAAAGATGCAGGGAAGAACAGCGATGGGTATGAAGCAAAAGTAAAAGAAACGGCCTCTTTACAAGGTCGTTTCTTTGTTGTCGGACAATTGGTATCCGAATTTCCTTCTCCGTTTCTTGACAATAACCTCTTCTTCGTACAAACCAAAAGTTCGGTCCATTCCGGCTGCTTTCAGCCGTTTCATGTCCTCGTCCACTTTCCTGTCAGTCACTTTGGCATAAAGCTGCGTGGTCTCAATACGCATGTGCCCCATCATTTTGCCGACTGTCTCGATTGGAACACCCAATGAAAGGGTTATATGGGTTCCGAAATTGTGTCGTGCCTTATGAAATGTAAGTTCAAATCCGTAAACTTCACCCAACTGGTGGGCGAGCATAATGAAATACGTACGACTATACAGATTGAAGACCTTGTCATCCTTTCTCTGTTCCCGATATTTCTCTATTATCTTCAACGGAATATCCAGCAATCGGACAGAAGACAGTGTTCCTGTTTTCTGGCGGTGGATATGAATCCACCATGAACCGTCTTCAGATTGGGTAATATCATTTACCCTCAGTTTTTTCAAATCCGTATAGGCAAGTCCGGTAAAAGTGGAGAAGATGAACATATCCCTTACAAACTGAAGCTGTGGCTTCTCGACAGGTGTTGTAAGCAGCGTCTTCAGATCTTCCAGCTTCAGATGACGACTTTTCCGTTTGGGCAGTTCAGGATGAAGGCGACAATACGGATCACGGCGGATTGTTCCCTGGCTGACAGCCCGCATGGTCATCTTCTTCAGCCTGTAAAGATGTTCATGCACGCTCTTCGGGCTTAAATTCCTGTCCGTCCTGAGAAAAAGTTCAAAGTCATCGTAGAACACACGGTCAAGACTACGTAGCAGTACATCCTCTACGCCGCGTTTTTCCTGCACGAAAGCCGAAAGGTGCTTATATGAACGTAAGTAGGAATCATAACTCTCCTTTATACGATCCACACCGATACGTTTCTTAAACTCCTCGTTATGCTCTCTGAAAAGAGCCAGCAGAGTTAGCGGTTTCTGACCGACTCCCATCACGGCATTCTTTACCTGCTCTGCCGTAATAAATCCCAGACTGTTCTTAATCCGCCTGTAATGCTCCTTGATTTCTTTGGTCAGATCATCAATAGCCCGGTTGACGGTAATGGCATTCTCACTGCGGCCGTCAGCCCGTCCTTTTTCAGGATTCCAGATGGCCGGATTGACGGATACTTTCGTTCCTATCTGTTCCCATTTGGCATCTATGCTTATCTTGCACAGCAACTGGCACGTTCCATCCTTACGGACTTTGGTGCGGTTTATATAAAACAGTATCGCAAATGTACTGCGACGTTTGATTTCCATATTGTCAGTATTTCTTTTCATAATCCTATTTTTTGCCATTGTCAAATAACTACAGAAAACCGCTCAGCAATTATTTTATCCAATGCTTTCGTATCTGTATCTATCTTATTGTCTGTCACCTTTGCGTAATGCTGTGTGGTCTCAATACGACTGTGCCCCAACATCTTGCTGACCGTTTCAAGCGGTACGCCATGGGAAAGTGTAATTTCTGTCGCATAGGTATGACGGGCTGCATGGAAGACCAGCTTACGTCCTATACCGCAAATTTCGGCGATGCGTTTCAGATAACGATTCAATGAACTGTTGGAATACATGGGGAGAAGCTTTCCTTCAGGAGCCATATCGCGGTATTTTTCAATAATATGGAACGGCAGTTCCATAAGCGGTATTTCAAAATCTACACCGGTTTTCTTGCGAGAACTCCTGATCCACCAGGTACCATCTTCCGCGAGAGAAAGGTTTTCATTTGTCAGCAGACACATGTCGCTATAGGGAATACCCGTATAACAGGAAAACAGGAACATATCTCTCACATGATAAAGAATCTGATCATGGAGAGGTGTTGTCATAATCCTATTCAATTCTTCGGAGGTGAGATATTTCTGTTCCGGTTTCGGATGTACCGGTTCATATCCGACAAACGGGAATACTGTTATTATACCGTCAGCAATAGCTTCTCCGACAATTGTTTTCAGTTGGACGGTAAGATTGACTATTGTGCCTGAAGCCAGACAACATTCCGTACGTAGATACAAGTCATATTTTTCAATGAAGGAACGGTCCAATGCGGCAAAAGGGATATCTGACAGCTTATATTGCATCTGTAAAAAACGTACCAGATGATTGTAGGAATTGCGGTAAGCCCTCAATGTCTTTTCCGTACGATTGATCCCAACGCGTTTCTCGAAATTTCTAATGAAAAGTCTGAAATAGCTTAATAGGGTTTCCTGTTCCGAAGCCATACCCAAAAGTTGATGCTTTACATCCTCTGCTGTTACATCCTCACGGATTGCAGATTGTTCCGCATAGATGCCGAGCGCGGCAGCACGTATTTCATCCAGTCTGTTGTTTATGTCTCTTGCCGCAACACTTTTTCCACACGCCCGTCCGGATGACCACAATGACTGTGGCACACGAAACTTGACACTGAATGCTGTTTCAGAGTGCTTGCCGACAATAAGCCGTGCCATCACGGGACAGTTTCCCCTGGCATCCGCCTCGCTCTTTTTAAGGTAGAACGAAACCTTTACATCTGTCTGATTCATAATCTGTTCCATTGTTTGCAAAATTAACAGAGACAGAGTTAATCATCGGCATGTAAAATATCGTCAGACATCGACAAAGCTATCACCATTGACTTCCGGAACCTATATTTTTCATATCTCAAAAAAAATAAGTACCTTCGCTAAGCCAAAATGATGAAACTGCGTTCTTTACGGTCGGAGCAGAAAGGATTTTCAAACAACTCCATACAACTGGAATGGGCAACGGATAGGTAGCAATTTTTTCGCTTAACTATTCAAAAAACGGCTTCAAAGCACACATTTACAAATGCGGAATAATGCTGCGTATCTCCCTGAAAGCCCAATAGTTTACATTATTCTTCCTAAATCCATCCGAAATCGGGCGAGTTTTGGTATCTTTGTCCTACAAAACACGAAAGAATGAAATCTGATTTTCACACTGATCAAAACTAATACTTTAAAAATCATCAATTCGACATCATTTTACACTCTTTAGACTTCAAATTATAATTTTATTTGTATTTTTGCCACCAATTTAAAACGACATCTAATTAAAAGAAAAAGATTATGGTCAAGATTACCAAAGAAGCTGCTTTGCTATACCACTCGCAAGGCAAGCCCGGAAAGATTGAAGTTGTACCGACAAAACCGTACAGCACACAAACAGACCTGTCACTGGCTTACTCTCCCGGAGTAGCTGAGCCTTGTCTGGAAATAGAGAAAGACCCACAAACTGCATACGACTATACTGCGAAAGGCAACTTAGTAGCCGTTATTTCTAATGGTACAGCCGTTTTAGGACTAGGCGACATAGGTGCATTGAGCGGAAAGCCTGTCATGGAAGGTAAAGGATTGCTTTTCAAAATCTATGCAGGTATTGATGTTTTTGACATCGAAGTGAATGAGAAAGACCCTGAAAAATTTATTCAGGCAGTAAAGGCCATCGCTCCCACTTTCGGAGGTATCAATCTGGAAGATATCAAGGCTCCCGAATGTTTCGAGATAGAAAACCGGCTGAAAGAAGAACTGGATATCCCAGTAATGCATGATGACCAACACGGTACAGCTATCATTTCATCCGCCGGCTTATTAAATGCATTGGAAGTTGCCGGAAAGAAAATTGAAAATGTAAGAATCGTAGTAAATGGTGCCGGAGCTTCAGCCACTTCCTGTACAAAACTGTACGTAGCATTAGGAGCACGGAAAGAAAACATTTTGATGCTAGACAGCAAAGGCGTGATTACCAGTGACCGTCCTAACTTGACAGAAAGTAAGAAATTTTTTGCTACTGACCGTCGCGATGTACATACATTGGAAGAAGCCATCAAAGGCGCAGATGTATTTTTAGGACTATCAAAAGGTAATGTGTTGACTCAGGATATGGTCCGCAGCATGGCAGATCATCCTATCGTATTCGCATTAGCCAATCCGACTCCGGAAATCTCTTACGAAGATGCCATGGCATCCCGCCCCGATGTACTGATGTCTACCGGACGTTCAGACTATCCTAACCAGATCAATAACGTAATTGGTTTCCCCTATATTTTCCGCGGAGCTTTGGATACTCAGGCCAAAGCTATCAATGAAGAAATGAAGCTGGCTGCCGTGCATGCTATCGCCGATTTGGCAAAACAACCTGTTCCCGACGTAGTGAACGAAGCCTACCATGTGAATAATTTTACTTTCGGTCCTGATTATTTCATCCCGAAACCGGTTGACCCTCGTTTAATTACCGAAGTTTCCATGGCTGTGGCAAAAGCAGCAATGGAATCAGGAGTGGCACGCAAAAACATCACCAACTGGGAAGCCTACAAGACCCGGCTGCGCGAATTGATGGGACAAGAAAGCAAATTAACCCGTCAACTTTACGAAACAGCCCGTCGCGCCCCACAGCGAGTAGTATTTGCCGAAGGTATCCATCCTACCATGTTAAAAGCTGCAGTAGAAGCCAAAGCCGAAGGAATCTGCCATCCTATCCTATTAGGTAATGACGAGCGCATCGAGAAACTGGCAAAAGAACTGGATCTGAGCTTGGAAGGAATTGAAATCATCAACCTTCGTCATGACCGTGAAGCTGAACGTCGTGAACGTTATGCTCGCATCCTCTCGGAAAAACGCGCACGCCAAGGAGCCAACCTCCAGGAATCCAACGACAAAATGTTCGAGCGTAACTACTTTGGTATGATGATGGTTGAAACGGGAGAGGCCGATGCATTCATCACCGGACTATATACCAAATATTCCAACACGATCAAGGTAGCGAAAGAAGTTATCGGCATCCAACCGGAATATAAACATTTCGGTACAATGCATATCTTGAATTCAAAGAAAGGTACTTACTTTGTAGCCGATACTCTGATTAACCGTCACCCGGACACCGACACGCTGATTGACATCGCTAAATTGTCAAAGAAAACGGTAGAATTCTTTAATCACACTCCGACAATGGCCATGCTGTCTTACTCCAACTTCGGCTCAGATACAGAAGGCAGCCCGGCTAAAGTACATGATGCGGTGGACTACATGCAGAAAGAATATCCGGAACTGGCTATAGATGGTGAGATGCAGGTCAATTTTGCACTGAACACTAAATTACGTGATGAGAAATATCCCTTCACACGTTTGAAAGGTAAAGAAGTAAACACGTTAGTATTCCCGAATCTAAGTTCCGCCAATGCTACCTACCAGCTCATTCAGTCTATGAGTGAAACTGAGGTAATCGGCCCGATACAAATGGGATTGAACAAACCTATCCATTTCACTGATTGTGAAGCTTCCGTACGCGATATCGTAAACATCACTGCGGTTGCGGTTATTGACGCTATCGTTGACAAGAAAAAGAAAGAAAAATAAATAACATTCACCATAGGTTGCATAGATTTACACAGATTATTAGTTATTAGTACCAGCAAATTCTATCTGTGTAAATCAATGCAATTTGTGGTGAAATTATATTCAATTCGTTAAAACAATACTATGAGAAGAAAACCGCTTTCCCTCCCACAAATCGTAATCCTAGCCCTATTATGGATTACCATTTGCTATATTATTCTAACAGGAAGCGAACATATTGACGGTCCTTTAATACTATCCATTATCATTTCGGGAGCTTTAGTCTTTATTCCACTATTAAAATATCTCAAGGAAAGAGAAAAATAATCTTTTATCCGCTTTTTAGCTTACATTTTGTACAGATTGATATTTTTACATGCATTTTCTTTATAATTTGTTGCACATTTCAATTTTTATCTATAATTTTGCGCCATCAAAAGAAACAAGAAGAATTAATTAACAATTATAAAAAGAAGTAGATTATGAATGCAGCTAAGGTATTAGAAGATTTGAAAAGAAGATTCCCCAATGAGCCTGAATATCATCAAGCGGTAGAGGAAGTACTAAGTACAATCGAAGAAGAATACAACAAACATCCCGAATTCGATAAGGTAAACCTGATTGAACGTTTGTGTATTCCTGATCGTGTGTATCAATTCCGTGTAACATGGATGGATGACAAAGGTAACATCCAGACAAACATGGGTTACCGCGTACAACATAATAATGCCATTGGTCCCTACAAAGGTGGTATCCGTTTTCACTCTTCTGTAAACTTGGGAATTTTGAAATTCCTTGCCTTCGAGCAGACATTCAAAAATTCACTAACTACTCTTCCGATGGGTGGTGGCAAAGGAGGTTCCGACTTCTCTCCGCGTGGCAAATCAAACGCCGAAGTAATGCGTTTCTGCCAGGCATTCATGTTGGAATTATGGCGCCATATCGGTCCTGAGACTGACGTACCTGCAGGTGATATCGGTGTAGGTGGCCGTGAAGTAGGTTTCATGTTCGGCATGTACAAGAAACTCTCTCATGAATTCTCCGGTGTACTGACCGGCAAGGGTCGCGAATTCGGTGGTTCTCTGATTCGCCCTGAAGCAACCGGATATGGTAATATCTATTTCTTGATGGAAATGCTGAAAACCAAAGGCACAGACCTGAAGGGAAAAACTTGTTTGGTTTCAGGTTCAGGTAACGTAGCTCAATACACGGTAGAAAAAGTAATAGAGTTGGGCGGTAAAGTAGTTACCATGTCCGACTCAGATGGTTACATCTATGATCCGGATGGAATAGACCGTGAAAAATTGGATTTCATCATGGAACTGAAAAATTTATACCGTGGACGTATTCGTGAATATGCTGAAAAATATGGTTGCAAATATGTAGCAGGCGCTCGTCCTTGGAGTGAAAAGGCAGATATCGCATTACCCTCTGCCACTCAGAACGAATTGAACGGTGATGAAGCCAAACAATTGGTTGCCAATGGTGTCATAGCTGTCAGCGAAGGTGCAAACATGCCTTCTACCCCTGAAGCTATCCGCGTATTCCAAGAAGCCAAAATCCTGTATGCCCGGCAAAGCAGCCAATGCAGGCGGCGTATCTGTATCTGGATTGGAAATGACTCAAAATTCTATCAAACTAAGCTGGAGTCAAGAAGAAGTAGATGAAAAATTGAAAAGTATCATGAAAAATATTCATGAAGCTTGTGTACAATATGGTACTGAAGCAGACGGTTATGTAAACTATGTGAAAGGTGCTAATGTAGCAGGATTCATGAAAGTAGCCAAAGCTATGATGGCTCAAGGTATTGTTTAATAAAAACCATTCCTTTATTATTAAGTATATTTGCAGTTCAAGGTGCGGGAAAGACAATTTTCCGCACCTTTCTATTTTGAATGCAAACACTTTCACGGAAAATCAGTACCTTTGCAATCTGTTATGTATAAGAACAACTATTAAATTACAAATTCATGAAGCTGAAAAACTTATTCACCTGCACAGTAACAGGACTGCTCCTTTGCACCTCCTGTATCAAGGACGAAGCCCCCAATGCGGAAGCGGACATCTTGAGCTGCATCCTCCCTGCCGAGATGCTAACAGGTACAGACATTGACTATAACCGTCCTTACGACAAAAGCCTGAATGCTTACCCTATTTACATAGAAGTAAACAACGGCACCGACTTGACCCGACTAGCCCCCACTTTCGAGCTGACTGAAGGAGCATCTATCGAACCGGCCAGCGGAAGCACACAGAACTTCACCAACCCAGTGCGCTATACCGTAACATCTGAGGACAAGAATTGGCACCGCACCTACGCTATCAATATCCATTATCCAGAAACCAAAAGTATCCCGACGGTCTTTAACTTTGAAAACGTAAAAACTGTACCTTATAATAAAAATGAATATTATGTGCTATACGAAGCAGCCTCTGGCTACTCCACACTGACATGGTCCAGTGGCAATCAGGGATTTGCCTTAACCGGAAGCGGTTACGCTCCGAATGACTTTCCCACCAGCATCAGTCCAAACGGCCGCACAGGTAACTGCTTGCAACTGATTACTCGCGAGACAGGAAGCTTGGGGACTCTGGTAGGTATGCCCATTGCAGCAGGTAACCTGTTCATTGGCAGTTTCGACATAGGCTCCGCCATGAGCGATGCGTTGTCTGCAACCAAATTCGGAACAACCTTCTATTACGAACCCATTAAATTGGTCGGCTACTACAAATACAAGGCAGGACCAAAATTCTATGAGAACGGAGAATATACTAACCGAAAAGACGTTTTCAATATCTATGCCCTGTTTTACGAAAAGACCAAAGATGTGCAGATGCTGGACGGTCATATCACAAAGAACAATTACGAGCATGAAAACATGGTAGCCGCTGCTGTCATAACCGACACGCATGAAACAAGCGAATGGACCCGCTTTGAACTGGAATTCGACTATGAGCATTATGGAAAAACAATAGATCCTCAAAAATTGGCAAACGGAGGATACAACGTCAGCATTGTCCTGTCGGCAAGCAAGGACGGTGATGTATTCCAAGGCGCACCGGGTAGCACCCTGCTTATTGATGACCTGGAACTGGTATGCAAACAACCACTTAGATAAAAACAGATATGAAAAAATATACATTAACCCTGATACTGGCTTTGGTAAGCCTCGGACTGTATGCGCAGACAAACAGAAACAAAACAATCATCAATGCAGCATTGCATGGTTGGGAGTACGAAATCAAAGCGGGAGTCAACCTAGGAGGTACCGCCCCATTGCCTTTCCCCGAAGAAATACGCAGCATAGACGGATATAATCCAACCCTGTCTATCACTATCGAGGGAAACATGACCAAGTGGCTGGACTCGAAAAAAAATGGGGGATCATCACTGGACTGCGTTTGGAAAATAAAGGCATGCGTACCAAAGCAACTGTGAAGAATTACAATATGGAAATCATAGGCTATGACGGAAACCGCCTAAAAGGAAACTGGACCGGAGGAGTACGCACCAAAGTACAGAACTCTTACATCACCATCCCCGTACTAGCAGCCTACAAACTGAATCCACGCACCACGCTGAAACTCGGTCCGTACTTTTCTTATCTGATGGACGGAGATTTCAGTGGTCATGTATATGAAGGCTATTTACGTGAAACCAATCCCACCGGAGACAAGATAAATTTCACCAACGGAGCCATTGCTACTTACGACTTCTCCGGCGATCTACGCAAGTTCCAATGGGGAGTTCAGGCAGGGGTGGATTGGAAAGCGTTCAAGCACCTGAAGGTACACGCCGACCTGAATTGGGGCCTGAACGATATATTCAACAAAGATTTCAAGACCGTTACTTTTGATATGTATGCCATCTACCTGAATGTAGGATTCGGGTATGCGTTCTAATCCAAAAGTTTTCCACCACTGAAGATTTGTTATTCTACTCCCCCTTATCTTACTTCAATTTCCCGATAAACAACACATTTCTGAAGTAGGATAAGGAGGAGTAGTGGTTTATTTACAAAATCATGAGGGAAGACTT
>QFCD01000963.1_pt1 | contig 103855 bp, 109 predicted proteins | sample 5346081 | NCBI WGS metagenome assembly QFCD01 (sample SAMN09062251, study PRJNA434731) | Human gut metagenome, whole genome shotgun sequencing project. | isolation source: stool timepoint A gemcode assembly | host: Homo sapiens | collected 2015 | reverse complement strand
TTCAGACGCGACGGCGAACGGAGGGAACGAAGTAGCGAAGCAGCTTAAGCCTTGATCTTTTGGTTACTTTTGGATCAAGCCAAAAGTAACAGATAAATCATCATTTATCCCAGTTCTCCAGATAATCCGCTACGCGTCGCAGGAACTCTCCACCCAGTGCTCCGTTGATGATCCGGTGGTCGTACGACAGGGACAGGTACATCTTGTGGCGAATTGCGATTGTATCTCCTTCGGGTGTCTCCACGACGGCCGGTTTCTTTTCGATGAAGCCGACGCCTAAGATGGCTACCTGTGGCTGGTTGATGATCGGCGTACCGAACAGGCTCTTGAACGAACCGAAGTTGGTGATCGTGAAAGTTCCGCCTTGTATATCGTCTGGCATCAGCTTACCCGTGCGTGCTTTGGCGGCAAGAGTGTCGATGTTGGCAGCAAGGCCGTTCAGATTCAACTTGTCTGCATCATGAATAACCGGTACGATCAGGTTACCGTCGGGTAGCGACACGGCGATACCCAGGTTAATATGCTTTTTCAGAATGACTTTGTAGCCGTCGACCGAAGCGTTCACGTGCGGGAATTCAGCCAGTGCCTTTGCTGTAGCTTCCGCTATGGCAGGCATGAAAGTGAGTGCTACACCTTCACGTTTGAAAAATGCGTCTTTCGTGCGGTTGCGCCATTTTACCAGTCGGGTGACGTCGGCTTCGACAACAGTTGTAACGTGGGGAGACACTTTTTTCGACATGACCATATGGTCTGATATGATACGGGCAACGCGGTCCATTTCGACCGTTTCGTCTTCGGTGACAGATGCCGGGTTGCGTCGATCGTCGATGGTGGGCTGCGTCGGTTGGTGATGGTGGACACCATCGACCGGAGATGGTGGGTTACGTCGATCGGAGATGGTGGGCTGCGTCGACGGTTGACGCAAGTTTTCGGTATCACTTTGTGGGGTGATGCCACTTTTCTTGGTCGTGATATAATCTTTAATATCTTTTTTACTGAGTCGTCCTTCGTAGCCGGTTCCCGGAATCGCGTCCAGTTCGGCTTGCGATATTTTGGCTTCCTGTGCTAATTTCAGCACGATGGGAGAATACCATCTTCCGTCTTCTTCCTTGGATGATTTGACGGGCTGGGCGGGTTCTGCCGGTACAGACTGTACCATTGTGCTTTCGTCGCTTTTAGCTGCGGCAAGAATGGTACTTTCGGGTGCTTCTCCCTCTTCGCCTTCCAGTTGGATCAGGGCGACGGTTGTACCGACGGCCACCGTATCGCCTTCGGAAAACAGCAGTTCGAGCACCTTTCCTGCAACCGGAGAGGGTATTTCCGCACTGACTTTGGCGGTGCTCACTTCAAAGAGGACATCGTCTTCTTGAACAGCGTCGCCTACTTTGACGGACCAGGAGACAATCGTCCCTTCCGTGATGCTTTCGCCCAGTTTGGGCATTTTTATTTCAAATGTCGACATAGTTTAAATGTGTATTTTATGTTCTGATATTGAAGTTCCAGGCCGACGTCGCGTATTTGTTGTCACGTAGGGACCGGATGGCGTTCAAATCGTCTTCAGTGAATGAATAGGGACGGGTGTCCGTCTTGTTTTCTGTAAAATAGTTCAGGAGTGCGTCTCTGAATTCTCCGATAGATACCGCTTTACGGGTATAGGTGCATATGTTGGTGACCGGGCTTCTTACGGATTTGACATAAAAAGGAGCGGGCTTCATTTCTTTTCTTTCCGGTCTCCGTTCTGTACTTTTGAGGGCGGTCGTCAGGCGATACAGGTCGGTGGAGAAAAGGAGGGTGGCGTGGTGCAAGATCCTTCCTTTGTGGATGGATTGCGCACTGCCCGATATTTTCAACCCGTCGATCGTGAGTGCCTGCCGTTCGTCAGCCTCTGCCCGGATGCCGAATGTGGCAAGGAAGGCGATCAGCCGGGCTGTGAATATGCCTGATGCGAGTTCCTTGCTGTTTTGTATAAAAGTGATATTCAGGTTGCCGGAATCGTGATAGACGGCTCCGCCACCGGAATAACGGCGTACGACTTTGATATGCTTCTCCTGAATATAGTTTCGGTTTATCTCGTCCCATACGTTCTGGTGCTTACCGATGATGACGGACGGTTCGTTCTGCCACAACATGAAGATGTCGTCCGAAAAGTTCTTGAGCAGATACTCCTCGGCTGCCAGGTTGAACCAGGCATCCGTGTATGGATTGTTGATATAAAGCATTATCAGAGGTAGAGACTTTCATGTATCGCCTCTCCGACAGTCGGATGGGGAAATACGGTTTTCTTGAATTCATCGACCGTATAACCGTGCTCGACGGCGATACCGGCAATGACGATGATCTCCGATGCCGGATTTCCCACCAGATGGCAACCGATGATCTGGCCGTTCACGTTTGTCAGGAGCTTGCATAGCCCGTTGCCGGTTTCGTTTTCGGCGACAAAGCGGCCGGAATAGGTCATCGGAATCTTGACAAGGTTGTAATATTCTCCACTTGCCTTCAATTCCTCTTCCGTCTTGCCCACACCAGCCACTTCCGGATTGGTGTAGACGACGGCGGGAATAGCCCTGTAGTCCATCCGTTCCTCATTCCCCAGGATATGGTTGACAGCAACCTCACCTTCCCGATAGGCCGTGTGGGCCAGTTGCGAGAATCCTGTGATATCTCCGGCTGCATAAACGTGCGGATGGGAGGTCTGCATATATTCGTTCACTCGGACGCCCCGGCGGTCCGTCTCGATGGAAAGGCTTTCCAGACCTAAATTTTTGGTAATTGCCCGGCGGCCTACGCTGACCAGGATTTTGTCTGCGGGGATCGCATTCGTCTTGCCGTCTTTTTCGACAATGACCTCTTTCGGGTTGACTTCGGTCACTTTTGTGTTCAGATGAAATTCCACCCCTTTCTTGGCGTATTCGCTCCGGAGCATGGCGGAAGCCTCTTTGTCCATCGCGCCGAGTATTTCCGGCATCATCTCGATCACCTTTACTTTTACTCCCATGCTGGTAAAGAATGAAGCAAACTCGATCCCGATGACACCGCCGCCTATGATGGCAAGTTCTTTGGGAAGTTCTTTGCTGTCGAGCGCTTCCCGCGAAGTCCAGTAATCTGTATCCGAAAGTCCCTTGATTGGAGGAATTACCGTTTCGGAGCCGGTACAGAGGAGGACGTTTTTGACGGTGAAAAGGGCGTTTCCGCATTGTATACGGATCATTCCATCCGTTTCCCCGTTCAAAACGGCTGTCCCTTCGACAATCGTGATTCCACTTGAAGTGAGCCGCATCTTCACACCGGATGTTAGCTTTTTGACAGTCCGGTTCTTCCGCCTGATGATCTTGTCCATGTCGAAAGACGGTGTTCCTTCCGGTGAAATGCCATATTTGAAGGATGTTTTGAAACTGTCCAATATCTTGGCGGAGTATAATAACGTTTTTGTGGGAATACAGCCTTCGTTCAGGCAGACGCCTCCAATGGCGTTCTTTTCAAAGAGGACGGTTTTCAGGCCTCCTTCGGCTGCCCGTTCGGCTGCGGTATAGCCGGCTGGTCCTCCTCCTATGATTGCAATATCGTAATTCATGCTTGTGCTCTTTTACTTGAAAACCAGGACTCTTTTGTCTAACGGTTTGATCTCTTTCGGTCCGGGTCCTTCCGTCGGCGTTCCGAAAGGCATCTGTGCCACCAGTTCCCATTTCGGGTCGAGTTTCCATTCTGCATATACCGTTTCGTCGATTAGCGGATTATAATGTTGAAGGGACACGCCTAAGCCGGCATCTTCCAACATTGTCCAGATCGCCAGCTGGTGCATGGCAGATGTTTGCTGTGCCCAAACCGGAAATTTGTCGTAATAAGTAGGGAAGGAGTCTTGCAGCTGTTCAACTACCGCTTTGTCTTCGAAGAACAGGATCGTTCCGTAGCCGGCAGCCAGACTTCCGTCTATTTTAGCTTCCGTCCCTTTGAAGACTTCCGCTGAAACAAGTCTCTTCAATGTCTCTTTCGTTATCTCCCAAAGCTTTTTATGATTCTTGCCTAACAGCAATACGATGCGGGTAGATTGCGAGTTGAAGGCAGAAGGGACGTTCATGACTGCAAAGTCTATGATTTCTTTGATCTGTTCGTCTGATATCGGAGAACTGTTCGTGATGTGGTAATAAGTTCTGCGGTGTCTCAATGCTTCTTTAAAATCTCGTGTCATATTAAATGCGTTTTTATTTTATGTTTCTTTAAAAATGAAACCATCCCAAGTTTGATTTTGTTGCAAATACGTCCCGTTGTTTCTCGAATGAACAGATAGAATTAATTTATCACGGGCGGATTACCGGTGAAAAGGCTGTATCTTTGTCTCCCAAAAAGAGCAAAAGAAATGATAGGGAAAAAAATACCGGTCGTTTTTCGGATCATGTTTGTCATATGGGTGATCCTACAGGTTTGCCTGGTAATAAAATACTGGGATATGCCCAACCACGATGATGCCCAGGCTTATGTGAAACTGGCTTCGGAATGCATCGCGAGGGGCACTTGGTATCCGGACGTGCATAACCAATATGAGGATTTTATTTTCGGTCCGGGGTATGTAAACCTTTTGATCGGGATCTATCATCTTTGCGGATCTTTCTCCTTTGTCCGATTGCTGAATTTATTGATGAATATTGCAATGGTATTTGAAATACGGAAGTTGGCCGGACGGATGTTTTCGAATAAAACGGGGTATTACGCTGCTATTTTATATATGTTGATTTTTTCGAACCTATATGCTCCGATAGCTGTATTGACTGATTTGCCTTTTACTTTCCTACTATTGACAGCCCTGCTGCTATGCAACGTTCGCCGGCTGTTTCCTGTGGCTGTCGCCGGCGTGCTGATCGCTGTGGCTAACTGGTTCCGTCCTCTGGCAATTGTCTTTTTATTCGTGATTTTGCTCCTTTTCATCGTGCAAAAGCGCCGGTGGCAGTCTTATGCAGCATTGGCCTTGCCGCTTGTCTTGACTGTTTTCCTGATCGGGCGAAGTGCGAAGGAGAGAACCGGCCATTTTGTCTATCAAGCGGTGTCCGGAGGCTATAACTTAGCGATGAGTTCTTTTGATGAAGCAAACGGTTTAGTCAATTTTAACGGCTTCGATGATCCGGACAATTATATTTGCCTTCCTCCCGGAGATTATACCTACATGGAGCGGGACAGCCTGCTGAAGCGTGCGTCAGTCCGCTGGATATCGGAGCATCCGTTTAAGTATGTTTCCCAACTGCCCTTCAAGTTGGCTGCTTTGTATTGTGAAGATACCTGGACGGAGCGTGTAAAGCCGGATATGGGATTTAGAGTAGTTCTTTCAAAGGCGGAGGGTAATAATATGAAGATGATGGAGTTAATCGTTTCCCTGGCGTTGAAAAGCATTGTCTATTACACGGTGCTTTTACTATTCTTTTATTACGTTTGGACGAACCGGCGCGATCTGTTACGAGAGCGGAATATCTATCTTCTGATCCCTGTTTTAGGCACAGCAGTAACGGTTTTGTTCGTGATCACTTCCCGTTATCATTATCCTTATTTGTTTGCGATAACAATCTATGCGGCAGCGGGTCTTGACGCCTTTATACAGAATAAATTAAGGAAAAATAGCAGAAAGTGTTGATTTATTTGTAGATTTCTTGTGTGTGAATCAAAATAATTTGTACCTTTGTGCCCCGTAAAAGAAGAGAAACTCTATTAGAATCTTTGTTTTTGTTCGTGATGCAGTTCAAAAAGGGAAGACACATAGCAGGAGTTGACTTAATTTCGTAATATTAAAAAGTAAAATTAGCAATGTCGAAAATTTGTCAAATTACCGGAAAAAAAGCAATGGTTGGCAACAACGTTTCTCACTCTAAGAGAAGAACGAAACGTAAGTTTGATGTGAACCTGTTTACTAAAAAGTTCTACTGGGTAGAACAGGATTGTTGGGTTAGCCTGAATATTTCAGCCGCTGGCTTGCGTACTATCAATAAACTTGGTTTGGATGCAGCAATTAAGAAAGCTGCTGAAAAAGGTTATTTAAACGCTTAATTTGAGGAGGAAATAAGAAATGGCAAAGAAAGCAAAAGGTAACAGAGTTCAGGTGATTCTTGAATGCACCGAGCACAAAGACAGTGGTATGCCGGGTACATCTCGTTATATTACAACAAAGAACAGAAAGAATACAACTCAGAGATTGGAGCTGATGAAGTATAATCCTATCCTGAAGAAGATGACGTTACACAAAGAAATTAAGTAAGAGGAGATTAAACAATGGCAAAAAAAGCGGTTGCAACATTTAAGAAAGGTGACGGTCGTACCTACTCTAAAGTAATCAAGATGGTTAAGTCCCCGAAGACCGGTGCTTACATCTTCCAGGAAGAAATGATTCCTAACGAAGCTGTTAAAGATTATTTCGCTAAATAACGGAGCGTAATATCAAGATATGAAGAGAGGTCCTTTTCCATAGTGGGAAGGACCTCTTTTTTTGTCTTCATTCGGGTGGTTATATGGAATATTTTCATACTTTTGTGTGGGCGAATCTGCAGCTATCCGATTGGGAGCAGTCTGTGAATCGAACCTACAACACGTTGATAAATAATAAATAGAAACAAATTAATAATTAAGAACCATGAGATTTGATGTATCCAGCACAGCGTTGTTATCACGTTTGCAATCTATTAGCAAAGTTATTGCTTCTAAGAATTCATTACCGATCCTGGACAGTTTCCTTTTCAACCTGGAAGGTAATAAACTTACTATAACAGCTTCGGATGCTGAAACACGTCTGGTTACATCCGTTGACGTGATGAATGCACAAGGAAGCGGACTTTTCGCGGTTTCGGCAAAAATCTTGCTCGACCCGTTGAAGGAGTTGCCCGAACAGCCGCTGACTTTTGATATTAACGACGATAACCTGGAAATCTTTATCCATTTCCAGAATGGTAAATATAATTTTATCGGACAGAAGGGAGATACATATCCGCAGCAGAAACCTCTGAATGAGAATGCAATCTCTATCATGATGGACGCGCAGATGTTGTTGAACGGTATCAGCCGTTCGTTGTTTGCAACGGCTGACGACGAGCTTCGTCCGGTAATGAATGGTATCTATTTCGATATTCACACGGACGATTTGACATTCGTGGCTTCCGACGGTCATAAGCTGGTGCGTCTGCGCAATCTTTCGGTAAAATCACCGGAAAGAGCTTCTTTCATCTTGCCGAAGAAGCCCGCGAACCTGTTGAAAGGCCTTTTATCAAAGGAAGGAGAGATGGTCAGCATCAAGTTTGATGATAACAATGCTTATATCAACTGTGCTAATTTCGAAATGGTATGCCGCCTGATCGAAGGTCGTTATCCGAATTACAACAGTGTGATCCCGCAGGAAAATCCTTTCAAGGTGACAATCGACCGTATCTCTTTCCTGAATGCCTTGAAGCGTGTTTCCGTTTTCTCCAATCCGGCCAGCAGTCTTGTCAAGTTGCAGCTGAAGGAGAACGAAATGCTTGTTTCCGCACAGGACATCGATTTTTCTACTTCCGCAGAAGAGAAAATTGTTTGCAGTTTTGACGGAACCGAATTAAGCATCGGTTTCAAGGCAACTTATCTGATTGAAATACTGAGCAACATCAATTCGGAAGAGGTGATACTCGAATTGGCTGATCCTTCGCGTGCTGGTCTGATCGTTCCTTCTGAAAATGAAGAAAACGAGGATTTGCTGATGCTGCTGATGCCTATGATGTTGAATGATTAAAATATAAGAAATGCAGTTAAACCTGAAAAATCCGTTAGTCTTCTTCGACTTGGAGACGACGGGTATTAATATTGTCAAAGATCGTATCGTGGAAATCTCTTTTGTCAAGGTTTACCCGAATGGAAAAGAAGAATCTAAAACGAGACGGATCAATCCGGAAATGCCCATTCCACCAGAGTCGACCGCTATTCACGGCATCACCGACGAAGACGTAAAAGACTGTCCTACCTTTAAAGAAATAGCCAAATCGTTGGCAGCCCAGATAGAGGGGTGTGATTTGGCAGGATATAATTCCAATCGCTTTGATATCCCTTTGTTGGCAGAAGAATTTCTGCGTGCAGGTGTCGATATCGATTTGAACAAACGCAAGTTTGTAGACGTACAGACCATTTTTCATAAGATGGAACAGCGTACGCTTGCGGCCGCTTATAAGTTCTACTGTGACAAGAGCCTTGAAAACGCCCATACGGCGGAGGCCGATACGATGGCGACTTATGAAGTGTTGAAAGCGCAGTTGGACCGGTATCCGGAGTTGCAGAATGACATTAATTTCCTTTCCCAATATTCGAGCTATACGAATAATGTGGACTTTGCCGGACGTATGGTATATAACGACAAGGGGGAAGAAGTGATAAACTTCGGTAAATATAAAGGCCGCCTGGTAGAGGAAGTACTGAAGAACGATCCCGGATATTATTCCTGGATTATGAATGGTGATTTCCCTCTGAACACCAAGAAAATACTGACTGAGATAAAATTGAGAGGTTTTAATTCGAAATAAGGACCATGAATAATTTTGAGTTTTGTAACCCTGTAAAGGTTGTTTTCGGCAAAGGTTCCATAGCCCGTTTGTCCGCTTTGATTCCGGAAGGAAGTAAAGTGCTGATGGTGTATGGCGGCGGTAGCATAAAGAAAAACGGCATCTACGGCCAGGTGACGAAGGCGTTGGAAGGATTTGAAGTGACCGAGTTTCCGGGAATCGAAGCAAATCCGCATTACGAAACCTGCATGAAGGCCGTGGAGGTCGTCAAAGAGAAGAAGATCGATTTTTTGTTGGCTGTAGGCGGAGGTTCGGTGATCGACGCTACGAAGTTCATCGCGGTGTCTGTCGGTTTCGAAGGCGATCCGTGGGATATTCTTTCGAAAGGTGGCGAGATAAAGAATGCCCTGCCTTTGGGTACGGTGCTTACATTGGCCGCGACCGGTTCGGAGATGAACGAACGTTCGGTCATCTCCCGTGTATCGACTTGTGAGAAACTGAATTTCGCCAGTCCGCTGGTATTCCCGAAGTTCTCCGTACTGGACCCGGAAGTGACCTATTCGCTCCCTGTGCGTCAGGTGGCAAACGGGGTGGTCGACTCTTTTATTCATGTAGTGGAGCAGTATTTGACTTATCCGGTCAATGCAAAAGTACAGGATGCCTTCTCGGAAGGACTGATGCGTGTCATTCATGAAGAGGGGTTGAAGGTCTTGGACAATCCGAACGATTATGATATCCGTGCCAACTTGATGTGGGCGGCAACCAATGCGTTGAATGTCTGGATTGGGCAGGGGGTTCCGCAGGACTGGTCTTCCCACCGCATGGGGTACGCGCTAACGGCGCAGTTCGGCCTGGATCATGCACAAACATTGGCGATTCTCTTGCCGGGTGTCATGACTTATATGTTTAAGGAGAAGCAGGTCAAACTGGCTCGTATGGGGGAAGTTGTTTTTGGTATTACGGATGGAACGGAAGAGGAAAGGGCGCGTAAGGCAATCGTCGCCTGTGAGGATTTCTTCCGCCGGATGGGACTGAAAACGCGCCTCGGTGAATGTGGCATTGCAGAAAAGGATTTGGATGCCCTTGCCGCTCCTGTGGACAAACAGGGGTGGAAATTGGGTGAACATCACAATATAGATAGCCGTATGGCGCGTGAGATAATGGCGTTACGCTTGTAATAAAACATGGAACAAGGAACTTCTCTTTCAAAACATATATGTTTCGTTTTCAAAACACCTATGTTTTAAAATCAAAACACCTATGTTTTAAAATCAAAACACCTATGTTTTAAAAGAGGGGTACTACATATCGAATAAAATGCTGAAAGGTAAACATATCATATTGGGGATAACAGGGAGCATCGCTGCCTATAAAGCCGCCTATATTATCCGTGCCCTCGTGAAGAAAGGGGCGGAGGTACAAGTTGTCATTACCCCTGCGGGAAAGGAATTCATTACGCCGCTTACATTATCCACGTTGAGCAGCCATCCGGTGATCAGCGAGTTTTTCTCGAATCGCGACGGCACGTGGAACAGCCATGTCGATCTTGGTCTCTGGGCTGATGCCATGCTGGTAGCACCGGCTACTGCTTCGACGATCGGAAAGATGGCGAATGGCATTGCTGACAATATGCTGGTCACGACATACTTGTCATGCAAGGCTCCGGTTTTTGTCGCTCCGGCGATGGATTTGGATATGTTCGCACATCCTTCCACAAGGCAGAATTTAGACCGGCTCCGTTTGTTCGGCAACCGTATCATCGAACCTGCCGAAGGGGAACTTGCCAGCCATCTGGTGGGTAAGGGGCGTATGGAAGAACCTGATAAGATTGTGGCGGTCCTGGAAGATTTCTTCGCTTCCCAAACCCGGCTTGAAAAAAAAAGATTGTAATAACAGCCGGTCCGACATATGAAAAGATAGATCCTGTGCGTTTTATAGGTAACTATTCTTCTGGAAAGATGGGGTTTGCATTGGCGGAAGCGTGTGCGGAGCAGGGAGCGGAAGTGACATTGATCGCAGGACCGGTGTCTTTGACGGTAGTTCATCCGAATATCAAACGGATCGATGTCGAGTCGGCCGAAGAGATGTATCAGGCGGCCATAACTGCTTTTCCGGAGGCGGATGCCGGTATTCTTTGTGCCGCTGTGGCGGATTATCGCCCGGATGAGCAGGCAAGCGAAAAGATCAAGAGGGAAACGAAAGGAGAAATGTCGCTCCGTCTGGTTCCGAATAAGGACATCGCAGCTTCGTTAGGGGCGATCAAGCGTGAAAACCAGATCTTGGCAGGTTTCGCATTGGAAACAAATAATGAAATGGCCCATGCGGAAGGAAAGATGAAGCGGAAAAACCTCGATTTTATCGTGTTGAATTCTTTAAAGGATGCAGGTGCCGGTTTCCGTTGCGACACGAATAAGATCACGATCATCGACAAGGAAGGCGGGACGATTGCTTATCCGTTGAAGAGCAAACAGGAGGTGGCCGTTGATATTGTAAATAAATTGGCAACATTATTAAAATGAGAATGATTAAGAAATTGTTATGCATATGCTTGTTGGGAGCTGCTCCCTTTATAGGTAAGGCGCAGGAGCTGAATGCCCGCATCACTATAAACAGTGATAAGGTACAGAGTACGAATAAACAGGTATTCAAAACCTTGCAGGATGCATTGAATGATTTCGTCAATAACAAAAAGTGGACGGATGCTACTTTTGCCATGAACGAACGTATCGACTGTTCCATGACTCTCATCATCAACGAAATGGTATCGGACAATAGTTTTAAAGGCGAGATACAAGTGCAGGCCCGCCGTCCGGTATATAATTCCAGCTATACGACTACGTTGCTGAATTATCGTGATACGGAACTCTCTTTCGACTATACCGAATTCGAACCGTTGGAATATACGGAAAATACATTGAACAGCAATCTGATTGCAACGGTTGTTTTTTATATCTATACGATCCTCGGACTGGATTTCGACAGTTTTTCTCCGAAAGGTGGCACTGCTTTCCTCGAACAGGCCATGCAGATTGTGAGCCTGGCACAGGCGCAACCTACATGGACAGGATGGAAAGCTTTTGAAAACGACCGTAACCGCCATGCTTTGGCAACGGCTCTGACGGACAATACTTCGGAACTGTTCCGGGACATGTGGTATAATTATCATCGTAAGGGGCTCGATGAAATGGCTGCAAATCCGGATCGTGGACGTACGACTATAATCGGTCTGCTCCCGGTTCTGGAACAGGTGAAAAGTGCCCGGCCGACATCTCCGTTGCTTCAGATGTTCGCTGATTCCAAACTGGATGAAGTCGTTTTGATCTATTCGAAAGCAACTACACAGGAAAAGCAGGAAGGTTATAAAATGTTGTCCAATCTGTATCCTGCTCTCACGACGCGTATGGAATCGCTTAAAAAGTAATCTGGAATAGCTATGCTGAAGTCTTTATTTATACGTAACTTTGTTCTGATAGACAGCTTGGACATTAAGTTTGATAAAGGTTTTTCTGTGATAACCGGCGAGACGGGTGCAGGAAAGTCTATTATATTGGGGGCCCTATCCCTGGTCTTGGGACAGCGTGCGGATGGAAAGAGCATTAAGAACGGTTCTGAAAAGTGTGTGATAGAAGCAGTCTTTGATGTCTCCCGATATAAATTGGAAGAATTTTTTCTTACGAATGACTTGGAGTATGATGCGGAGATTTGCATTCTTCGCCGGGAATTGTTTGCATCAGGTAAATCCCGTGCTTTCGTAAACGATTCGCCTGTCCCGCTTTCTGTAGTGAAGGAACTGGGAAGCCGGCTGATCGATATCCATTCGCAGCACCAGAATCTTTTGTTGGGAGATAACCGGTTTCAGCTGAAAGTAATCGATGTAATGGCCGAAAACGATATCCTGCTGATTCTTTACCGAAAGGAATACAGCCGATACCTGTCTCTGAAAAAGGAACTGAAAGAGTTGACCGAAAAGGCTCTCCAGACCAAGCAGGAGGAAGACTATGTACGTTTTCAGTTGGAGCAGTTGGCCGATGCCGGTTTGGTTGCCGGTGAACAGGAAGAACTGGAACAGGAGCTGGAAACCCTTTCCCATGCCGAAGAGATAAAAGGTTCTCTTTATAAGATAACCCGATTGCTGGACGGGGAGGAACAAGGAGCTGTCCAACTGATAAAAGAGGCCCTTTCCACCGCAGACAGTCTGGAACGTTATTATCCGAAAGCGAAAGAAATAGCCGAGCGTCTGCGTTCTGCCTATATCGATATGAACGACCTGGCTTCCGAAACGGAAGTCCTGAAGGAGGACATAGAATTTAATCCTGAGCGCTTGGTTTGGGTGAACGAACGTCTTAATACGTTATACACCTTGGAACAGAAACACCGGGTTTCCAAAGTCGAAGAGCTGATGGAGTTGCTGGATAAATATAATAAGCAGCTGAAGGAGATCGATTCTTTTGATGAACAGATCGAATCGTTGAAAAAGCAGTTGGAAGTCTCTCACCAGGAACTGCTTCAACAGGCAGCCGTATTGAGCGAGCAGCGTAAGATCGCCTCGAAAGCCATCGCTTCCCAATTGGTAGAAATGGTTGTCCCGTTAGGCATGCCGAATATGCGATTTGCGATCGATTTCGTACCTAAACAGGAACCGGAAAGCGATGGAATGGATGAAATCCGGTTTATGTTTTCCGCCAATAAGAGTGCGGAACTGCAACCGGTGGCCCAGACGGCATCCGGAGGCGAAATCTCCCGCCTGATGTTATGTATCAAGGCGATGATTGCCGGATTTACGGCGTTGCCTGCCATTATCTTTGATGAAGTGGATACGGGGGTTTCCGGGGATATAGCCGATAAAATGGGGGATATCATGCAGGAACTAGGTACGAAGATGCAGGTTTTTGCCATTACCCATCTCCCCCAGATCGCAGCAAAAGGGAAAGACCATTATTTTGTTTATAAGGAGGATACGGATGAAAGGACCGTAACCCGTATCAGGAAAATGAATAAAGAAGAGCGTGTAAAAGAGATTGCGCGTATGCTGAGCGGTGCTTCGTTGACCAGTGCTTCTATTGCAAATGCGAAAGAGCTGTTGAAATCAAAGATTTAAACCTTTTCATCGCGATCCGGTCATAATAGCAACAGAATGTAAGTGCTAATTTAAAATTGAGAGACATGAAGAAATTGAGTATTCTATTAATAGCGATCCTTTTTTGCAGCTTGCAGGGACATGCACAATTTTGGATCAGTTTCGGATGGAATGAACCCCATTGCCAGAACTGCCTCTGGATGGAACAGGCAATCCGCATGACGAACCGTCAAGCTGCCGAGTATCATAAGATCATTCATCGGTACGGAGAGAAGATCGAGCGTGAAGCACGCAAGCATTATCGCTATTGGGATCAGTCTGCCCGGAAGATATATAAGTTGCGTATGGAACGGGACCGGAAATTACAGCGTATCCTTTCGCCTTCGCAGTTTCGTTTGTATGTGCGTTTCGTCCGTGAGGCACCGACACGCATTCATGACTGGAGAGGTTGGTACAATAATCCGCATTATCCGCACTACCGTCCGTCCAATGCGTGCTATCGTTATGAAGATCATTATTGGCATTGCCAATGGGAATATACGAACAATAGATGGTTTGACCGTTTCGACGACGGCAAATGGTATCCCGGTAAATATGATCGTCCTCAACCACATCATAACAATGGCCGTCCACATCATGACAATGGGCAGTGGAAGCCCGGCAAATACGATCGTCCGAGCCATCAGGGAGGCCGTCCCGGTTCCGATCATCACAAGAATAAGCACGATAAGGACAAATTTGACAAGAAACGTCCGGATCGGGATAAAGACAGGCATTACGATAGGGACAAACGGTCTGACAAGGATCGCACGAATAGCCGCCAACGTACGAGTGACAGGCGGAGCATAGAGAAAAGTATCTGATAATGGAATTTAGAGTAAACCGGCGCACCCTGCTTTTAATAGCCGGATGCGTTTGGATCATAGCTGGCATCAATATCTTAAGGATCGGCATCATCACGTGGTTGAACGATGCCCATTACTGGCTGTTTAAAGTTGGAGAGGCAATTGTTGTTTTCCTGCTTTTCTTCCAGTTTGTCTTTCGCCGTTTGTTTGTTAAACATTCCGAGCGGATTTCCCAGAAAGGGGAAAAGAACTGTCCTTTTTCATTTTTTGATGTGAAAGGCTGGATCGTGATGATCTTTATGATTACTTTCGGTGTTACGATCCGTCATTTCCAATTGCTTCCCAACTCCTTTATTTCGGTATTTTATACCGGACTTTCATCTGCTTTGATTATTACTGGTATTTTATTCTTGATCCGGGCTTATTCATCGTCACGGCATAAGCTGAAAAGCAATAGCTAATATATACGAGAGTATATAATAAAAGCGTAAATCTTTTGTATCTTTGTCCGCATAAAGCCGGGAAAAATCGAAATAGTCCGGTGATGAAAACGGAAAAGATATAGAATAATGAAAGAAAACGAAATGGTGTTCGGCATCCGTGCCGTGATCGAGGCAATCCAGGCCGATAAGGAGATTGATAAAATATTGGTGAAACGTGAACTGCAGGGAGACTTGTCTCGTGAATTGTTTGAAGTTCTGAAAGGACGTGATATACCTGTACAGCGTGTGCCTGCCGAACGTCTCGACCGTTTGACACGTAAGAATCATCAGGGAGTAATCGCTTTTATCCCGGCTATCACATACGAACGGCTGGAGAATATTATTCCGTTTGTGTATGAGCAGGGAAAGAATCCGTTTATCGTGTTGTTGGATGGGGTTACGGATGTCCGTAACTTCGGTGCGATTGCCCGTACCTGCGAATGTGCGGGTGTGGATGCGATCGTGATTCCTTCAAGGGGAAGCGTAACGGTGAATGCCGATGCGATTAAGACCTCGGCCGGTGCGCTCCATGTATTGCCTGTTTGCAAGGAAAAAAGTATTACGGAGGCCATCCGTTTCTTACAGGCGTCCGGAGTAAAAGTCTATGCTGCCAGTGAAAAAGCTTTTGAGAATTATACGGCTATTAAATATGACGGACCTGTGGCTATCGTAATGGGAGCCGAAGATACGGGAGTTTCGATGGATAATCTTCGTATCTGCGACAGCATGGTGAAGATTCCGCAGTTCGGTACGATCGGTTCGCTGAACGTATCGGTCGCCTCTTCCATCCTGATCTATGAAGTGGTTCGCCAGCGGATGAATGAACAAGGCACAATAACGTTATTAAAATAAAGAAACAATGAAGAAAGTTATCGCAACAAAAAACGCACCTGCCGCTATCGGTCCGTACAGTCAGGCTGTGCAAGTAGGAAATATGCTGTTTGCTTCCGGCCAGTTGGGGCTTGACCCCGCAACAGGCAATTTCGCAGAAGGAGGAGTGAAAGAACAGACCGTACAGGCATTCAAGAATGTACATGCAATTCTGGAAGAAGCCGGCCTTAGCATCAACGATGTCGTAAAGACAACCGTATTCCTGGCCGATATGAGTGATTTCGCTGCTATGAACGAAGTATATGCTTCTCAGTTCGAAGGTACTTTCCCGGCCCGTTCTGCTGTCGCAGTCAAGACATTGCCGAAGAATGGCCTGGTGGAAATCGAAGTGATTGCCGTAAAGGAATAAAACAATTGTCTTTGATTACGAATATAACTGCTTTTGATTTCAAAGACAGTTATATTCGTAATCAAAGACAACTTTTGTTAAATGTATTTCGTGAACTTGTATCGGTCACGCAATTTTTTTGTTCCTCTTCGCTCAAAGAAGTGAAATTACTTTCCGAATAGCTTTCCGATCAAGTCTTTCTTTCCTATCTTCTGCAATGCTTGTGTGATTTGGCGGCGGAACTCCGGTTTATACCAGAAAAAGAACTGACGTTGTGCCAGTTTTTGTTCTTTCGTATGCGCCGTATATACCTTTTCCAATGTATAGGGATGATACCCTGTGTAGTACATCTCCGTTGCCAGTGTCATGGGGGTAGGTGTAAAATCCTGTACCTGTTCGAGTTGAAAATGCAGCTTCTTAGTCTGGATAGCCAAGTTTGCCATATCCGCCTCGGTACAACCGGGATGGCTGGATATGAAATAAGGGATTAATTGCTGGTTCAATCCGTGTTGTTTGTTTACACGGTCGAATATCTTTTTGAATTGCCCGAAAAGCTCGAATGAAGGTTTGCGCATCATCTTCAGGACATTGTCTTCCGTATGTTCGGGTGCGACTTTGAGGCGGCCGGAGACATGGTGAGCTATCAGTTCCTCCATATAGGTATGGGCTGCCTTGTTCAGATTGTCATCCGCATACCGGTGCAAGAGCAGGTCATAGCGAATGCCGCTACCGATAAACGAACGTTTGATTTCCGGTATGCTGTCCACTTCTTTGTATATATCTAACAACGGCGTATGATCTGCATTCAGGTTTTTGCAGATGACAGGGGAGATGCAAGAAGGTTTCTTGCACTGGGCGCAGATATCCGGATTCTTCCCTTTCATCCGGTACATATTGGCCGAAGGGCCGCCCAGGTCGCTCAGATATCCTTTGAAGTCCGGCATTTGGGTGATCTCCTTAACTTCTTTCAATATGGACTCTTTACTTCGTGAGGCGATAAACTTTCCCTGATGCGCCGAGATCGTACAGAAAGCACAGCCCCCAAAACATCCCCGGTGGATGTTTACCGAGAACTTGATCATCTCGAAAGCCGGTATCGTCTTCCCTTTGTATTTAGGATGGGGCAGGCGGGTGTAGGGCAGGTCGAATGACGCATCTATCTCTTCTTCCGTCATAGGCGGGAAAGGAGGATTGACGACTATCGTCTGTTTGCCTACCTTTTGCAGGATGCGGGAAGCCTGCTGCTTGTTGGATTCTTCCTCTATATGTTTGAAGTTCTTGGCCTGTTTCAGCTTGTCGCGCAGGCATTCTTCATGGGAAAAGAGATTGATATCTTCTGGTAGCGGTTCTACCGTATCCGCCAAATAAGCCGTTTGCCGTATATCTTTAATCTCATGGAAGGGAGTTCCGGCTTGTAACCGACTGACCAGTTCTTTCAGGGGAAGTTCTCCCATGCCGTATATCAGTAAATCCGCCGGGCTGTCTTTCAAGATTCCGGGGAGCAGCTTATCCTGCCAGTAATCGTAATGTGTGACTCGGCGCAGGGAAGCCTCTATACCTCCTAATACGACGGGAACATCCGGGTAGATTTCTTTCAGTATCTTCGTGTAAACGATGCTGGGATAATCCGGGCGCATGCCGGCACGACGGTCCGGAGTATAAGCGTCGTCACTGCGTAGGCGTTTGTTGGCCGTATAGTGATTGATCATCGAATCCATCGCTCCGGCAGAAACTCCGAAGAACAGGCGAGGGGCTCCTAACTTCTTGAAATCCCGGTAGTCTCCACGCCAGTCCGGTTGCGGAACGATTGCTACACGCAGTCCCATCGCTTCGAGTGTCCGCCCGATGACGGCGGCTCCGAATGAAGGATGGTCCACATATGCGTCACCGCTGAAAAGTATCACATCTATATAGTCCCATTCGCGGGCTTCAACTTCTTTCTTTGTTGTAGGCAGCCATGCCTCCGGTCTGAATGTTCTCATGACTGCAAAGATACAAATTATATTCTGTCTGTCATGACGGGCTCAAGTTATAACTTTTGCTTATGGGTGATAGGAATTAATGATGTACAAGGGGTATGGAAATCTTTTACCTTTGCAAATAAAAGGAAAAATAAAGTTTGCAAGCGAACTTTATAGTAGCCGGAAATGTTTTAATAGAAAACATATCATTAAAAAACAATACAATATGAAAACATTGACAGACGAAAAGCTCACGATCGTAGGGGCAGCAGGTATGATTGGTTCGAATATGGCTCAGACAGCCATCATGATGGGACTTACTTCTAATATTTGTTTGTATGACCCGTACGCTCCTGGTTTGGAAGGGGTGGCTGAAGAGTTGTTCCATTGCGGTTTCGAAGGTGTTAATATCACTTTTACTTCCGATATCAAAGAAGCGTTGACTGGTGCTAAATATATCGTAAACTCCGGTGGGGCTGCCCGTAAGGCAGGAATGACCCGTGAAGACTTGCTGAAAGGAAATGCCGCTATCGCCGAAGAATTCGGTAAGAACGTAAAGGCTTATTGTCCGGATGTCAAGCATATCGTAGTTATTTTCAATCCGGCCGATATCACCGGTTTGATCACACTGTTGTATTCAGGTTTGAAACCTTCGCAGGTGACGACTTTGGCTGCTTTGGACTCTACCCGCCTGCGTAGCGAACTGGCTAAACATTTCGGCGTATCTATGGATGTTGTAGAGAACTGCCGTACATACGGCGGCCATGGCGAACAAATGGCTGTTTACGCTTCTACTGCGAAAGTGGAAGGCAAATCGTTGGCTGGCATGATCGGCACGGATGCCTTGACTAAAGACCAGTGGGCTGAAATCCAGACGAAGGTGACAAAAGGTGGCGCCAATATCATTGCTTTGCGCGGCCGTTCTTCTTTCCAAAGCCCGTCTTATGTTTCCATCGAGATGATTGCTGCCGCTATGGGCGGTAAACCGTTCCGCTGGCCTGCCGGCGCTTATGTCTCCAATGGCAAGTTCGACCATATCATGATGGCGTGGGAAACTTCCATTACAAAAGACGGCGTAGCATTGAAAGAAGTAAAAGGAACTCCGGAAGAAGAAGCTGCTTTGGAAAAGAGCTACGAACATCTTTGCGCATTGCGCGACGAAGTGATCGCAATGGGTGTTTTGCCTCCGATCTCCGAGTGGTACGCATTGAATCCGAATATTAAATGAAGGGATAGGTAAAAAGATTTAGGTTATCAGGTTATAGATATTTATTAAAAGAGTATGCCGAAAGGATTTTCCATTCCTCCTTTGGCATACTCTTTTTTATTGATTACAGTGCAGTTTGATTATCCGATAATTTCCGGATAAGTTCAGCAACGTTTCGTCCGTCCATAAGTCCATGATGTGCACAGACCGAAATGGGCAACAAGTATTTGCTATTCTCCTGCATCAATTTCCCTGTAGAAATACGCGGAACGGAATCTCCGTTCTTAAAAGATGTGGCATGCTTCATTTCGGAAAAAGCGAACCAAGGTAATGCCGAATAGCGGATAACATCTTGTCTACTTGTATTTTTGGAAAAAGACAATCCTGTTCCGTTCTTAACCCTTTCTATTTCCTGTGTTGCTTTTTGGATAAACAGATCGATATCCGGATCGTATTCAAAAAAGCCGAAACCGAAAGTCCCGTCTTCACGCCCAATAGTCGGAGAGATATGGATCGTATCATAACGGACTACCGAGTCTTTTTCTATTCGTAATTTGAATGCATCGGTTTCGTTTACACACTTCAGTAAGAAATGAAGGGAATAAAGGAAAAAAGAAACATTCTGTTCTTTACTTTGTCTGTAGACATCAGTAAAATCCACAAGAGTTGTAACCCCGAAAAAAGGGTCGTCGAATGCAGAAAAGAAAGCGAAATGCTCTTTTCTGTTCCAATTGTCTAAATCGATAACTTGCTTCATCTCATTCTGTTTTATAAATGCCTTTCCGGATAAAGCGCATCCCACCATTGCGGTTCGTCTTTCAGGTATTTGGCGAACCAGGCAAAGATGGTGTTCTGCCATTCGAGACGTTTCTTATAATCCGCAACACCGTGATCCTCTCCGTCTACCTGTACGAACTCGACTGTTTTTCCAAGTAGTTTCAGAGCCAGGAACATCTGGATGCTTTCCCCGACGGGCACGTTCGTGTCTGCATTTCCGTGAAGCAAGAGGAGAGGTGTTTTTATCTTGTCGGCATTGAATAACGGACTATGTTTGGTATAGAACTCCGGATTATTCCACGGATAAGTGCCTGTATTGGCAACCGAGCAATATCCATATCCCCAGTAACCTTCACCCCAATAGCTACTCAAGGCACTGATGCCCGCATGACTGACAGCGGCTGCAAACAGGTCGGTCTTTGTTTGCAGGTATTGTGTCATGAAACCGCCATAGCTGGCACCGGCGCAACCGATTTTCTTAGGGTTGACGAACGAATGTTCTTTGCAGAACTGTTCTGTTCCCTGGATGATTTCATCGGCGGTCTTGTCTCCCCAGGCGTTTACGTGACGGGCGGCGAACTCTTGTCCGAAGCCGGTCGTGCCGCTTGGGTTCAGAGTGTAGACCACATAGCCGAGGGCTGCATACATGTGCATGGAGTAGCTGAATTCCAACGCACGGTTAGTGGGAGAGGTTCCGCCATAATAATAGACGATCATCGGATATTTCCGGGATGCGTCGAAGTTGGGCGGGAGATAATAGCGCCCTTGAATGATGGTCCCGTCGGTAGAGGTGAAATTCCAGTCGTGCACTTCTCCGAATTGGATGTCTTTCAGTTTGTCAGCCGACAAGTCGTAGATCAGTTGTGTCTTCTTACTCTTGGTGTTGTAGCTGTACAGGCGGTTGGCGTTGGATACGCTCTGTCCGTAGTAATACATGACCGGAGCGGCTTCGGCTAGCGAGTAGTTGTAAATGACGTCTTCCGGCAGGTCGAGGCGGCGGATTTTCCCGTTGGCCGGATTGCAGGTATAGACACGCTGGTAATCCTGGTCTTCCGTCAACATATAGATCTGTCCGTCGAATTTGTTCCATTGTGCACTTGTGACGTTCGGATTGAAGTCTTTGGTAAGCGCTTTCGCTTTCCGCGTTGCCGGATCGTACAGGAAAAGCTGTCCGTCGTAGGTGTTGGATATCTGCCCCTTTTTGATGTTCAGGCCGATATTGTCGAAGGCATTGCCGGAACCGAATACCATCAACCGCTTGCCGTCCGGTGAGAAGGTCGCCCCATTGATGTATTTGGCTCTTTCCCATAAGGTGTCGACCGCCATGCTCTGCAAATCCAACTTATACATGGAATTGCTGGAGTGGGGCAGTGAAGTGTAATCCTGCTCATTGGTACTGAACAGCAGGTAACGGCTGTCGGCACTGACATCATTGATAAAGGTATTGTTATGCCCGTATGTCAACTGCTCGTATAAACCGGTTTGAAGATCGTAGCGCCAGATCAAGTAACGGTTGCGGAACCCCGGCAGACGATCGTTCGGTTCCAGAATACGGAGCATATCCGGTCCGTCTTTAGGTCCCTCTTCCTGGATGGTATAGAGCAATGTCTTTTCATCCGGAGTAAAGCTGAAGCTGCCTTCCGGCAGATTTTCCGCCAAGATTTCCTCCTGCATGGTAGCCGGGTCAACGGTTACCAACTCTTTCCCGTTCATTCCGGTACGGGTGAAATACATCTTGCTGCTCGTCGGCATCCAGTCGGCAGTTAAGATAAACCCTTTGTCCTGCAATAAAATCCGTCCGGTCGCAGCATCCCGCAATTGGGCGTATTGTTCGCTTTTCCCACCTTCCATACGGGTGTAATATTTTACCAATACATATTTTCCATCAGGTGAAACGCTCGTTCCCCGGAATTGCGTTCCTTCCAGGATATCGCGTGGCGTGTACCGCTTTTCAGGATCGAGGGAGGCTATGACCTTTGCTTCCTCTTCGCTCTTAAATTTGGCTGTCAGCGTGGACGGACAGGTATCGGTGTCGGCTGTCAGATATTTGATTACCACTTCATAACGGTGCGGTTCCAAAGCCAACTCGGAAGTGGCGCCGACCGGTTTATTGTTGACGAACACTTCGAATGTACCCGCCCCGGAAACCTCCAGCGAACCTTTCGTGTAACGGTCGCTGTTTAGGTAGAACGAATAGAGATGCAAGGCATATCCTTTTTCGGGCGTCGGGACGGTAATCAGTCCGGCGGTATCCGCGTCGATAACGGCTGCATTGCCGAGGGCACGGCCGAACGGGATAGTCGACTTGACCAGGTTTTTCGCTTCGAAAGGTTTGCCATCGACGTTCAAGCTGTCTGTCAGGATCGGTTTGTTGACCGTAATCGGCCCGGCATGGAGGTACTGCATCACTTTAACGTCTTTTGCCGCTTGTGTGGCGAAAGCCGAAAAGAGGAGTAACGGGATAAGTTTAATCTTCTGATTCATGTATCATGTATATTTAGAATGTCTGTTTGCGGGTGGCGCTAATCATATAGAGTCGGTCACTGTCTTCCATCGTGTTGACAGTGAAGAAAGGGGATAACATGCGTGCCAATTCTTCCACGGGAGGCAATCCTTCCGAGAGTTTTCCGGCATGCTTGTCATGGTGTCCGTTGATCCTGTCGCGGCTTTCGCTGTGGCAGACCACCAGTTTGCCGCCAACCAGCAGTAGTCCGGCTAAATGGGAGATCAGTTTCTCTGGTTCCTGGAAATGGGGGAAAACACTGTAGGCGATGATATAGTCGAAAGATTCTCCCCGTATGTCCCGTACGTCCTGGCAACGGAAGTCGACGATAGGTGTCGCGTATTTGCTTCGTGCCTTTTCGATCATCCCCGGAGAGATATCCACTCCCACGATTTGTAAGGGGGAATAGGGCAGGAGATAACTTTCCAATACGCCTGTCCCGCATCCTATGTCCAATATACGGAGTCCTTTCCGCAGGCCGGTCCGTCGCAGGATGTCGTTCAGCTTTTCCGGATCATGGTAGCAAAGCTCGTCCCACCGGTCGGCAAGGGTGTCGGAGAAATCCGCTACCTTGTTCATGGCAGTTGTCCCTCCCAGACAAAACAATCGGCAAACAAGCCTTTGAGGTCTGTCGCCTCTTTGAACAGTCCGAACACGGAAGAGCCGGAGCCGGACATAGATGCATAGACGGCTCCCTTTTCATACAGCGTTTCTTTAATCCCTGCAATGACTGGATGTTTCGGGAATACGCTTTTTTCAAAATCGTTTACCATCAATTCTTTCCATTCTCCGACAGGTCTCCGGATGATTTCTTTCAAAGAGATAGCCGGAGCTGCGGGCGTCACCATCGAATAGGCTTCCGGTGTCGAGACGGCAACATCCGGCTTGACTAGACAGAGATGGTAGTCTGCCAGCGACAATTCCACCGTTTCGAAGATATTTCCCGTGCCGGATGCGAATACCGGCATATTGCGGATAAAGAACGGACAATCCGCTCCGATGGAGGAGGCAAGTTCTTCCAAGCTGTCTTCCAGGATATGAAGTCCGCAATAGTCGTTCAGCAACTTCAGCATAAAGGCAGCATCGGCCGAGCCTCCGCCAAGTCCGGCTCCGAAGGGAATAGCTTTCAGCAGATGGACTTCCAGTTCCGGGATTTCGTACTGTGACTTCAGCAGATTCAGTGCTTTGACAACCAAGTTTTTTTCTATTGGAGCATCTACCGGTATTCCCGTTTGTGTGAAAGAGAATGTATCGGCTCTGACTATTTCCAGCGCATCTTTCACCGGGATCGGATAGAAGATAGTTTCGATATTATGGTAGCCATCGGGACGTTTGCTAACAACATTCAGCCCCAGATTTATTTTGGCATTAGGAAAACTGATCATACGTTTCTTTTTTAATGATTGGCAAATGTAAGTATTAATACAAACTTTTCCATACAAATCAAGTGGTAACTGTGGCAAATTATGGTTGATAGAATGTGAATCTGACAAGTTTGCAGAAGAGAGGAATACTGACTTAGTTCGTTATGAACTACGGTCATACTGTTGGCAAAGATAGTAAATATCCTGTAATAGCTTATATATAGTTGTTATTTATCAGGGATTTTCTGTGTTTATTTTGCCTGTGGACGGATTAAATTATACTTAGAATCTCCGGTTTGGGTATAAACAAGGGTGACTAACCGCTGGTATTTTATCGTCTTTCCCTTTATTGTAGCCGATTTCAAGAGACATATCAGGCCTTGATTTTTAGTAATCGACTTAGTTCATAACGAACTAATTAAATTAAAATATCATGGTAAACGAACCTAAAAAGCGCAGTATCACAGGCAAATTGGTAGCTAACGTACTGACCGAACGTGAGGATGACTTCACATACAATGTAACCTATGTCGCAAACCGCTCTATCAAAGACCTTTGCCGGATAAGGGCAGCCAAAGGGAGCAAATACACTGCTGCCGAGTATGAGAGCATGTGCAACGATCTAGAAGAGACGGCGAAAGAAGAGATGTACTCTGGTTCTACCGTGGAATTAGGCTTTATGAACAACTCCCTCGGAGTCGACGGGCCGTTTATCGGGCCGGGAGCCACTTTTGATCCTGCAAAGGAGGAAAATCTACCCACAATCACTGCCGTTACAGATGTCGTGACCGCAAAGGTCAACTCGCAACTCACCCCGTTAGTAAAACCGTCCTTAAAGAGGTACGCCGTAATCGCTTCCCTTATAAACTGAGGGTAGGTGAGGATGAAGAAAGGCCGGGCGAACTCTGATGTTCCCCTTTTTATACGATGGCCGTAATAAAACAAGTATAAACTACATAATAATTATAGCATATGAAAAATAGGTACTTAAAGAGTTTGACAGCGCGTGTGACGATATTGATGCTGTCTTTTTTATGTCTGGCAGGAAGCCAGGGAGCTGGGGCACAAATCCCGATGGAGAGAAGGAACAGCTCTTCAACCAGTGTTGTGTCGTCACAAAAGCCGGTAATGCCCCGTATGACTAAAAGCGGAGGTAATGCTGTTTCGGTAAATGGTACGGAATACGATACTTGGGCTAATGCTGTTGCGGCGATCAATTCAAATGCGACAGAGACTTCGTTCGATATCGTATTGTTGAATCATGTAATGGATGCAAAGATAATGCCATCTAAAGCGTGTACGATTAGTGGGAGTACGTCTTTGATCAATTTCGCCTACATTAATGAAGATAGCTATCTTACGAGATTGCAAATGTTGGCTCCATTGACGTTTAAGAACATTACGCTTCAGGTATGGCAGATAGCTGCGAACGGGCATGCGTTAACGTTTGACGAAGGAGTTACTGTTGTGAGTAAATATACTTCTGGAGGAAATGATATTGCCGGTATTCGGAATATCTGGGGAGGAACAGATTCATCGAGTGATGTGGCAAGTTCCGACATTACGATCAAAAGTGGCCAGTTCGGCTGGATATGTGGCGGTAGCGGTTCTACCGGAGCAGTCATTGGAACTGCTAAAATAACAATGAGTGGCGGAACGGTTAACGGATCTATTTTCGGAGGGGGGTATGAAGGTGCATGTGGCAATACGGAAGTCGTTATGTCGGGAGGTACTACCTGCTGGATTTATGGAGGGGGTGAAAAAGGGAATGTGACCGGCATTTCCAAACTGACTATTTCCAACACGGCTGCCATTACTGAAAATATATTTGGAGGTAGTGATTCCGGTACTTGTGGAAATACGGAAGTAAATGTTTCCGGTGGAACTTTTGCGTATGGCATATATGGAGGTTGTTTTACTGGGCAGGTAACAGGACTTTCTAAAGTGATCGTGACCGGAGGCAATTTTTCCGGTACGATTTACGGAGGGGGATTTGGGAAAAAATGTGGGCAAGGCGATAGCAGGGATGCGAATCTCGGCAAAGTCGGAAAAACGGAAGTACATGTGTCTGGGTTGACGAATGGAGAAGTTTCGGTTTTTGGAGGAGGTTTGTATGCGGATGTGACAGGGAATACCCAAGTTACGATAAATACAGGAAAATACAATCATATATATGGTAGCGGGTATGTGGAAAGCCCTTATAATCCAGCCCATATCGGAGGTGATGTGACTGTCACGTTCAATGATGGAGAAACACAGATCTTAGGAGCGATAAATGATCAAATTGCAGGTGCTTTGGATGGCGTTGTTGCAGGAAGTATGAATATCGTCATAAAAGGAGGTACGGTCACGGCTGGCCTTCAGTCTGGGAACAGAGCTTCTGTTTCAGAGAATGTCTACGAAAGCTGTACGTTGACGTTTGATGGAGTAGGGAATGAAAGCACTCCATATGTAACTCCTATGATTGAGGGTTTTACAGATATCGTCCTCAATAATTCGGTTGTCAACTTTAAAGAACCTCAGGCCATAGAGAACGGAATGTTCCTTTTGCATGGTTTTAGTCTTGATCCCGCACATCCGGTAAACATAAGCGGGAATGGCAAATTGGTCGGGACCGGAATCCTGCTTCACAAAATCAGGGAGGATTTCTCGGCTAACACACCGTTGGTAATTGCAAGCAATCTTCCCAAAACCACTACATTCGCCAAATATGTAAAGATGGAAGCTGGCAGTGTCATTACTGCCCCTGTCTACAAAGCCGGAAAAACCTATCGTCTGAAAAAGGATGGCGAAACCCTTTATACGGTAAACATCACGGAACCGGACCGGAAACTCGGAACTTTGTCTGTCATATGGGATAAGTTTAAAGAGCAAGATGTCAAGCTGGAAGATGGCGACCAGGCTCCGGAGAATACCCAGTTGACCGTTACTGTCGCTCCCGCAGATGCGGGTATTACTGCCATTCTCAAAAATAACGGTCAAACGATAACGAGCGGTGAAAAACTGACCTTGTCCGCTGATGCTGATATAACGGTGGAAACGGAAGTCCAACCGTTGGATTTGTCCCAGCGGAGCAATGATGTCACGATCTCGAAGGATGGTGATGATTGGAAATATACGGAAGCCACCATTACAAAAAACGTTACGGCAGCAACCTCTTTCAACGGTACAATCAAGAACACCCTTGCCGATGGTAAACGCATGTTGATCGATAACACCGCACAGGGTGTTTTGATCTTCGAGAGCGCAAAGATCAACTCGACATCGACCGCAGCTCCGGCTCTGACAATCGAGAACGGAGCGAACGTCTCTTTTAGCGGCAACTTGGAAGTAAAGACAGGAAATGCCGACCAATACGCTATCCGGAACGACGGAATCCTGACCATTACAGATGCATCGACAACGATCACATCGACCAATACGAATGGAAGTAGCGATAAAGGGATTCAAGTCGGCAATGGTGCGGTCATTGTGTCCGAGACAAACACTACTCTTATCACTTCCGGCTTGAGTAATGAAGGAACTGTTGTCGTGAAAGAAGGTGCTGAGGCCAAGACCGAAGGAGGACAGGATTTGCAAAAGACCTATTTGATCACGGTCGTAGATCCGGGTAACGGAAATATCTTTACAGTAATAGCCGGCGATATCGAAATCAAATCTAACGACAAGGTTGCCGATAAGACGATATTGACAGTCCAGGCAACTCCGGCTAATGGCTATCGGTTGGAAACGATCACTGTCACTTCCAAAGATGGTCAGGGAGTGGCATTGGCAAACAACGGAACCTATGTGATGCCTGAAAATGAAGTGACCTTCAAGGCTACCTTCAAAAGTACGTATGTTCCGCCTGCCCCGACTTACTATACCGTTACCCTCCCCGAAGTGGAAGGTGTCACCACCAATCCGAAAGCCGGTACACGGACCGTCGAGGAAGGCTATTCGTTCAGCTTTGCCCTGACGCTTCATGAAGGTTACGAAAGTTCACAGCCAGTAGTAAAAGCCAACGGCATAGTTGTGGAACCTCGTGAAAGCGATGGCAAATACATCATCCGGAATATAGAGGAAGATACGGAAATAACGATCGAAGGCATCATAAAAGACGATCCGACGGGCAATGCAACGATTGAAGGAGAGACAAAGGTTCAAGCTATCGGTTCTACCCTGCATATCTATCTCCCGAAAGCGGAAACCATCAGCGTCTATACGCTTTCCGGACTTCTGTACGAGCAACAGGATGTATCCGCAGGAAGTACGCAGATACATTTGAGTAAAGGTATGTATCTTGTGAAGATCGGAGAGGGTACGTATAAAATCGTAATCCGGTAATAAAAAAGGAAGGTGTTCCAAAACACCTTCCTTCCTTATAATCTTTTAGATAAGGATTTATCCTTATCTCTGCCCTTCGCCAATCATTTCTTCAGCCAATACTTTGTCTGCATCTTTCTGAATGTTAGGGAGTTCGAGGCCGTAGCCTTTGATACGGTCTTCACGTTTCAGCAACAGGGAGATTACGAGTGCCAGGACTCCGAAACCAGTGAAGATCAACATCGGGATCGTATAGTCGTAGGTCGGTTTACCGTTGATCTCTCCGGAAATACAATATTGATCCAAAACGATACCGATTATATACGGAACTCCCATCAATCCCCAGTTCTGTACCCAGAATATCAGCGCATAGGCTGTTCCCAATTTGTTTTCCGGGATGATCTTTGGAACGGAAGGCCACATGGCGGAAGGAACCAGCGAAAATGCGATGCCCAACAGCAGGATCAGTATCAGAGCGACCAGCCAGTTGTCCAGCATCGGAATGGAGAATGTGAAGTGGATAAATATCAGCATAATGGAACCGATAATCATGATAGTGGCTCCTTTTCCCTTACGGTCGTACAAGTTTCCGAAGAACGGAGTTAAGAGAATATTGCCGAATGGCAGCAAAGCCGGAATGACACCGGACCATTCGGGATCGATATTGAATTTGTTAATCATCAGGTTCGGGGCATATTTCAAGAAGGGGAAGACGGCTGAATAGAACAGTACGCAAAGGAGTGCCATATACCAGAAGCCTTTTAATGTAATAATATCCAAGATATCACCGAAACGGAACGGCTCTTCTGCTTCTTCTTCTCCGGTAGCACCGGCTGCATCTTCTGCATCACGTTTCTTGTCCATGATTACGAATACAATGAAGGATAACAGGCCGATACAAAGCAGAATCAGGCCGATGAAGATTGGCATGCTGATGGAATTGCCGAATGCGCGGCTCAACAAAGGCGTAACACCAATAGCTAACCCCGTACCGATACGGGCACAAGCCATTTCCAACCCCATTGCCAGGGCCATTTCCTTGCCTTTGAACCATTTTACAATGATCTTGGAAACGGTGATACCGGCGATCTCAACGCCTACGCCGAACAAAGCATATCCTAATGACGCAATTACCAATGGATATCCGTACTCCGAACCGAAAACGGTAACGGTTGCACCGTCAAAGTTGTGTGATATACCGAACCATTTGATGAAAACGCCGATAAGCATGATGCTGGTCGCCATCAAACCAGTGAAGCGTACGCCCATCTTGTCTAGGATCATACCTCCGAAGATCAGCATCAGGAAAAATACATTGAACCAACCGTAAGCACTGGTGAATTTACCGTATTCATTGGCTGTCCATCCCAGTCCGCCGCCTTCGACGGGGGTTTGTAGTAAGTCCTGTAGCGGAGCCATCATGTCCGTGATGAAGTATCCGCAGAGCATTGTGAATGCGACGAGCGCCAGTACGGACCATCTTGCCGTCTTCGATTCGCTCAGTTTTCTCTGAATTTGTTCTGTCATGATATTTGTTTTTGAATTATGTTATTTGTCTCTTTTCAAGAACAAGGGTAGGGCGTCCGCCACGACGAAAGTGCTTCCGCCGATAAAGATGATGTCGTCTTGTCCGGCTCGCGCCAATGCTTTTTCCACGGCTTCCTGCACGGAATCGCAGATTGTGCCCGATAAACCGTGGAAGATTGCTTTTGTTGCAAAATCTTCCGCAGGCATTGCCCGTTGCACGGATGCTTGCGTGAAGAAGTAAAAGGCTTTTTCCGGCATCAGGTCCAACACGCCGTCGATATCTTTGTCGTTGACCATGCCGACGATCATAAAGAGGTACTTATGCCGCTTCAGTTCTTCTTCCAGTTGGATGTTCAGATATTGCCATCCTCCGACGTTGTGCCCAGTGTCGCATACGACTTTCGGATTCTCCTGCAAAACCTGCCAACGCCCCATCAGCCCTGTCAATTCGACCACATGTTCGAAACCTTCCCGTACTGCTTCGGTCGGAATGTTTACACCTATTGTATTCAGCAAATTAATGGCCCCCAATACGGTTGTGGCATTCCTGAACTGCACGACGCCACCCAGTTCACCGAATAGCTGTCCGTATTCCGCAGAATCCAGATACCATTCGCCTGTATCCATCAGATATGACTCTTTCAGCAGCCCTTCGTCCTGAGCGAAATAAACCAATGTGCCGGCTTTGACTGCTGCGTCTGCAAAAACTTGTGCCACACTGTGCCGGTCTATTTCTCCGATCAACGCCGGGACATCCTTTTTGATGATTCCGGCTTTCTCAAAGGCAATCTTTTCGACCGTATCTCCTAAGAACTGGGTATGATCCAGGCTGATGTTCGTAATGATACTTAGGATGGGAGTGATGATATTGGTACTGTCCAGACGACCGCCCATGCCCACTTCGATTACGGCATAATCCACCTTCTCGGCACGGAAATAGTCGAATGCCATACTGGAAGTCAGTTCGAAGAAGGAAGGATCGAGAGTCTCAAAGAAAGAACGATGGCGTTCTACGAAGTCGATGACATATTCTTCCGGTATCTTTTGTCCGTTTACCCGTATCCGTTCGCGGAAGTCGACCAGGTGCGGAGAGGTGTAAAGCCCGACCTTATATCCCGACTGACGCAGGATCGCGGCCAAGAGATGGCTGACGGAGCCTTTCCCGTTCGTACCGGCTACGTGTATTGTTTTGTATGCTTTATGCGGATTGCCTAAGTGATCGTCCAGTGCGATGCTGGTTCCTAATCCGGGTTTGTAGGCTGAAGGTCCGGCATTCTGAAAAACGGGAATACTGGTATATAGATAGTGTAGCGTCTCTTCGTATGTCATGCTGTTGTTATTTATTTTCGCAAAGTTAGGTACAAATCTTTTAGGAAAAAAGGAATTACTTAAAATGATAGATGGAATAAACAAGAAAAGGATATCCGGTTCCGGGTATCCTTTTTGATTTAACTTTTATAATTCTGTGAATTTAATTTCTTGGAAGTGCTTCTTTTACAACCATCTGACGGCCTTCGTAAGTGGCTCCGTTCAAATCTCTGATTGCGTTTTGTGCTTCGGAATCTTCCGGCATTTCGACAAATGCAAAACCTTTAGACCTTCTTGTATCGCGATCGATGATAAGTTTTACAGAATCAACTGTTCCAAACTCTTCCATTACATCTCTTAAATCCGATTCCCTAACGTTATAGCTAAGGTTACCAATATACATGTTCATAAATATAAAAATAAAAAAATTAATAATTCAATAATCGAATGTAAGGAAGTTATTTATCAGAGATGAAAATGCTCAATATGTAATTGAGAAGATACATGTGAAAAATCAAATCGATATAATCTCTCATTGTTTGTTGGTACAAAGGAAAGCATTCTTTTCGGATAATGCACTATGCTTCCCGATATATATTGAATAATTTATTTCTTTTGTGAAATTAGGTCAATACTTAAGGATTGGTAGTTGTCTTAAATTATTCTATCTTTGTGCCCCGTTACATGAATTATAATGGAAGTAGAAAAGGATGAATAGACAACGTGTTACTTATACTCCGACTGGTGGGGTATGTTCTAAAATGATGATTGTCGACTCGGAGGACAACGTGATTAAAAATGTACAGATCATTGGTGGTTGCCAAGGAAATACACAAGGTTTGTCCAGACTGCTGGTCGGAATGGAAATCGGCGAGGCTATCCGGCGTCTGGAAGGCATTGATTGCCGCGAGCGTGGAACGTCATGCCCGGACCAGTTGGCACAGGCATTGAAACAGATCAGTCGATGATCAGCTTATAACCGATCCCGCGTACGTTCAGTATTTTGATTGATTCGTCTTTCGACAGTTTATGTCTTAACTTAGTAATGAATACGTGCAGGCTGCGGGCATTGAAGAACGAATCGTCTCCCCAAAGTTCCAACAGGACGTCTTTCATGGGCAGCACATGGTCTTTGTTTTCACATAGGCGTTTCAGTATTTCGGATTCGCGGTTGCTCAGCAATTGCTTTTCTCCGCAGTACTGGAGCGTTTGTGTGATGGAATCGAATGTATATTGTCCGAGCGTGAAGTTGCTGCTTTCTTCCTTACGGACACTTATTTTGTTCAATAATGCCTTGATACGGATAATAAGTTCCGCCATGCCGAACGGCTTTTTCAGGTAATCGTTACCCCCTAGTTCGAAACCTTCGACCACGTCGTTGGCTGCGGAACGGGCGGAAAGAAAAAGAACCGGTATCTGTCGATCCGTTTTCCGGATGTGCCGGACCATCGTGAAGCCGTCGATTTTCGGCATCATGATGTCTGTGACGATGATGTCCGGCTTTGCTTCTCTATATCGTGACAATCCTTCTTCTCCGTTTGCGGCGAGAATCACTTCAAATTCTTCACCGTCCAAAGTGTCTTTTATAATCATGGCGAGTGTCGGCTCGTCTTCTACCAATAATACTCTGATCTTATCCATTGTCGTTAATTTTTAAAATGAAGGGTGAATGTGGAACCTCTCCCCAGCTGGCTTTTAACCGTTACGCTCCCGTTGTGTTTAGACATCATGTCGCTGACGTAGTACAAACCTAGACCGAAGCCTTTCACGTCATGCAGGTTGCCGCTGGGCACGCGGTAGAACTTATCGAACACCCTCTTTTGGTTAGCTTCGCTAATACCGATCCCTTCGTCTGTGACCGAGAGAGTCATTTCCTGGGACGATACTGTTCCTTTGAGGATAATGCGGCAGGTCTTTTCTCCGGAATACTTGATTGCATTCCCGATCAGGTTGCTGAGCATGTTATACAGATGGGTACGGTCGGCCGTTACGGTCATATGCTCCGGTACTTCTGTCGTGATGTCGATCGGTTTATCTGTTTTTAGCTTGAACTGTTCTATAAGCGGAGTCAGTAGCTCTGCAACCTGTATCGTTTCGAGATGAAGGCGGAAAGTACTTCTGTTCTCAACGGAAAGAGTGAGGATTTGTTCGACCAAACCGGATAGATGATTCAATTGCTCCCGCACGATATCCAGATATTTCTTTTGCTTCTCGTTTGTCGTACTGCTGTAGTTCAGCAATACATCATTGGCGGCATAGGCAATGGAGATCGGGGTTTTCAGCTCATGCGTCATATTATTGGTGAAATCCGTTTTAAGTTCTTCCACCGTCTTTAGCCTCAGTATTGTGTAGAGCAAATAAACGAAAGCGACCAAGATAACCATAAAAAGCAGGAAAGATGAAATCAATATACCTGCCATCTGCCGGAATACAACCCGGTCAGGAGATTGGAGTTCCAATTCGTAATAATATTCCGGTTCGATCACATGTGTGAAGTGGACAGCGTCTTTCCAGGATTCCTCTTTTTCGGAAGCATCCGTATAGGCATATAATACGGAGTCTTTCGCTTCTTTCCGGATTACCTGCAGGCGGTACGGGACGGTGATGCCCTGTTTCTTTAATCCGTTCTTTAATAGTGTATTGAATTGTGCGTAATTGACGGGAAGTAACGTGTCTATCTTTTGATGCATGAGCATCTGCACGTTCCTTTCCAGTGTACCGATAATCTGCAAATATTCATTTAGAGTTTGGGCTGCTTCTATATATTGGATTGTCGAATTCGGCGATGATATCGGCATATTATCTGTTGAAAGGGAATCTTTCCTCTTTTCCCATGCCGTGTCTTGGCTAAAGCTGAATTGAGGATTTATCTGGCTGTGAAAATTGTTATTGCTTAGAGAGTCCAGGCGCAGGAACAGTTCCATATAGTCGGCCATCCGCATGGCTTCCTCTATATTATCCCACGTGCTTTTCTTACTAGACACATATAAACCTTTCAGCCAGTATCCTTGTGAAATCAAGAGTCCGACAAGCGAAAGGCAAATAAGCACAGCTATTATCTTAAATCGGAGGCGCGTTTTCATATCCTTTTATATTTACAACAAAAGTATATGTTCCGATTCAATTTATTGCGAATCCGATAAGACTAAATAACACTTAGAGCCTGTTTAAATTTCTCTGAAATAAATTTTGCATAGCCCTCATCGGCCTGCTTTATCTCTTTATAGGATTATTTTGAAAAACAACTGTCATACTATCACTAATTTCCTTTTATCAATTGAATATCAATAAACACAAGCAATGATAGTAGGTATGATGGATGCCTATTCCATCTATCATACTATCACTAACCGCCTGTTTAAGATTCTTCTTCACATGACTTATTTTCAATAACATAATAAGATAAACCCATTGCCACCCGGGTCTCGACATCATTCACACTCGGGTGTCAAGACCGTTCACATCCGGGTGTAAAAAGCCTGTAAACGGGAATCTTCGGCACTTTTTCTGCCTGTTTGAAGCAAAATAAGTCACGTGTTTCAACAAAAAAGACGGCATCTCCTACAGAAAAACATCCTCAATACAACTCTCACAACCAACAAATGCAAAATTTAAACAGGCTTTTAGTATATTAGAATGAGCGCTCGGCATTGTTCGTAAATATTAGACTCTCCGGAAGTTGAGGTTTATCGCATTTTCCTGTTTCCCTCAGTTTGGCTGACAAAACGGGGTCGGTAATCGGATAAGCTACCGGTCTTATTGCTCCTTATCTCGGCGATAATACTAAATAACACTCCGTAAGCGAGTGATAACATAGTTTCTCCTTTGAAGTCTTTTCCTTTGCAGTGTTGATAAAAAAACGAATGAAAATGAAACGAATACTTTATTACTCTCTGGTTTTACTTACTGCCGGTAATGGGATGTTACAAGCGCAGAACTGGATTCATGGAAAAGTGGTCGATAAAGAAGAACGACCGGTAGACGGGGTGGCTGTCGTGTTGCAAACATTGGATTCTACTTATATAGATGCAGTCGTTACGGATAGTCTCGGGGCATTCATGTTGAACAAGGAAGCCGGTCCGAACTATCGTTTGTTGTTCCAGCATCTGCTGTACGAGCCGGTTTGTAAAAAAATCTCGACTGCTGATGCCGGTACGATAAGCCTGACTGAAAAAGATTATGAACTGGAAGGCGTTGTGGTAAAAGCCGAACGTCCGCAGGTCAAAGTGGAAAACGGCGCTTTGAGATACGACGTGCCCCAATTGATGAAAGATAAGGCGGTCAGTAATGCGTTCGAGGTGGTGAAACAGATACCCGGTGTGATCAGTACGGACGATGCTGTCCAACTGTTGGGAGCCGGTAGTCCGAGCATTGTGATCAATGGGCAGTTGACCACGATGTCGGTCGATCAGTTAGTCGGTTTGCTGAAGACAATTCCTGCTTCGCGGGTATGTAACGTAGAGATCATGTATAATGCACCAGCCAAGTATAATATCAAAGGAGCTATGATCAATGTCGTATTAGATAAGGAAACTGTCGAAAAGAATACTTTGCAAGGAGAAACCGGTGTCGATTATTTGCAGCGCCATTATGCGGAGGGGAAAGTCCATGGCAACTTGCTTTACTCCACATCTCGTTTCAATATAGATTTCTTAGCCAATGGGGCTAAGGGACGGAACTATATGGGAGAGGAGATCCAGGCCCTCCATACCCTGAAAGATCAGGTAACGGAGGTCAACCAATCGGGACGTGGCACCCGGAGCGGCATAGATGGAACGATGCGTTTAGGTATGGACTATACTTTCAAAAATGACGACAGGCTCTCTGCCGCCTACTATCTTACGGCCGGCAAATCCGATCTTGAACGGGCGGCCGTTACAACCTTCCAGGCATTGAAATCCGGACAGCCGGTGGAAGAACGCCTGAGCCGTACATACATAGAGGGAAACAGTGCGTTGCACAATGTCCGTATTCAATATGACGGTAACTCCGGACTGATGGCGGGTGCGGATTTTACGCGTTATCATTCACCCGGCTTCCAGACATTTGTCGATCAAAGCCATGAAACGACAGTGACGGATATGCAGAATAATTCCAAGCAGGATATTTCACAAGGAGCACTATTTATTAACCATAGCCACACTTTTGAAACCGGGTGGGCACTGAATTACGGTGTCCACGGCGGTTTCACCTCTTCGAAGACTTATATCGATTATCTATATAATAAAGGTAACGGCTATGAATCGGCTCTTGATGAACTTGAAAATAACCGCCAGAAAGAGTATAGTGGAAATGCCTTCTTGGAGGTGTCCAAGGATTTCGGTTCGCATTTCTCTGCAACAGCTTCTCTGAAAGTTGAATACTTTAAATCGGATTATACCTCTAACGGGATGAAATCCACACTTTGGAATGATTGGACCTTATTCCCGAATGCGACACTCAGCTATACGGTCAATCCGATGCACATCATCCAATTGGACATAAGCAGCGACAAAACCTATCCGTCCTATTGGGATGTGACGCCGCAGGAAAGCCCGATCAACTCTTATTCCGTTATCTTGGGCAATCCTTCCCTGAAGCCTTACCGTTCTTATAGCGGGCAGTTGATTTATATCCTGAAGCAGAAATATACGATTCTGGCTTTTTGTGACTATGTGCCCGATTATTTCGCCCAGTTGCCTTATCAGAATACCTCGGAACTGAAAAACGTTTTCCGGTATGAGAACATGGACTACCAGTTGCAATTCGGTGTAGGGGTGATCGTTCCTTTCCGGGTCGGCGAGTTCTGGAACAGCCAAGTGACTTTGTCCGGTCAGCGTATGCAGGAGAAGTTGGACCATTTTCATGATCTGTCTTTCCATAATGAGAAATACACCGGGCAGTTCAAGATGGATAATACGTTTACCCTTTCCAAGTCTCGTCCGAATTTGAAGCTGGATTTGAATGGCTATTTCGTTACCGGAGCCGTGCAGGGAATCTATGATCTCGGTCATCTCTATGATGTGTCTTCTGCATTGAAATGGCAGTTTGCCGACGATCGTGCTACTCTGATTCTGAAATGTAACAACATCTTCCGTAGCAATATGCCTCATACGATGGAAATCAACCAGTCCGGCCAATACAGCCGCCTCTGGAAACTGGACGACCAACGTTGTGTAACGGTTTCTTTTGTCTGGAAGTTCGGCGGTTATAAGAAAAAGCAACATGAAGCGGTGGATGCTTCCCGATTCGGCAAATCGATGTGATCTGTTCTTTTGACATTTAGATAGGGAAAAGAGGGTTGAACATGCTTGTATATTATTGTCGTATTCTAATTTGAGTGTCTCTCAAATAGCCTACGAATCAGGCTATGGTAATGTTCCATACTTTATCAAGCAATTTGAAAGTATAACCCGGCAAACTCCAAAGGAGTATCGTATTTCTCTTTTGCAAGGTTCGGAGAACCGGATAAAAAGTAGTACATTTGATGCCCGATAACAATTAGAACAAATGGCAGAAAGAGGAAAAAATACAGGAGGAAAAGGGAGGCAGAAACAGGTTGTAGTACCCGATATGGGACGTTTGCAACCACAAGCCCGCGAGTTGGAAGAGGCGGTGTTAGGTGCTCTGATGCTTGAAAAGGATGCTTACTCCATCGTTAGTGAAATATTGAAACCGGAGAGTTTCTATGAGAAGGCACATGAGAAAATTTATGCAGCTATCGTAGATCTGGCGATCAGCCAACGTCCGGTGGATATGTTGACCGTCACTGAGCAACTGAAGAAGCGAGGCGAATTGGAAGAGGTAGGTGGCCCGTTCTATATTTCCCAGCTGACCAGCAAGGTGGCCAGTAGTGCCCATATCGAATATCATGCCCGTATCATCGCCCAAAAATATCTGGCGCGTGAGTTGATCTCCTTCACTGCTATGATACAGGGCAAGGCTTTTGATGAGTCGATCGATGTGGAAGACCTTATGCAGGAAGCGGAAGGAAAGCTCTTTGAGATTTCTCAGCGCAATGTGAAGAAAGATGTTACCCAGATCAATCCTGTCATCAAGGAAGCGATGGTTATGCTTGAGAAGGCTGCCAATCAAAAAGAAGGGTTGAGCGGTCTGCGCACCGGTTTCGAAGGATTGGACAAAATGACGTCCGGATGGCAAAATTCCGATCTTATCATCATTGCCGCCCGTCCTGCGATGGGTAAGACGGCTTTTGTCCTTTCGATGGCTAAGAATATGGCGGTAAACCATAACACGCCGGTGGCTCTGTTCTCTCTTGAAATGAGTAACGTCCAGCTTGTCAACCGTCTGATCGTGAACGTATGTGAGATTCCGGGCGAGAAGATCAAGAGCGGGCGTTTGGAAAACTATGAATGGGAACAGTTGGACTTTAAGATAAAAGAATTGTATGATGCACCGATTTATGTAGACGATACGCCGAGTCTTTCGGTATTCGAACTGCGTACGAAGGCTCGTCGTCTGGTGCGTGAGCATGGTATTAAGATCATCATTATCGACTACCTTCAGTTGATGAATGCAAGCGGTATGAGCTTCGGCAGCCGTGAACAGGAAGTAAGTACTATTTCACGGTCGTTGAAAGGATTGGCGAAGGAACTGAACATTCCGATCATTGCCTTGTCTCAGTTGAACCGTGGTGTCGAGGCACGTCAAGGAGCGGAAGGAAAACGCCCGCAGTTGGCCGACTTGCGTGAATCCGGTGCTATCGAACAGGATGCGGATATGGTTTGTTTTATCCACCGTCCTGAATATTATAAGATAACGGAAGACGAACGTGGTAATTCCTTGATCGGTCTGGCGGAGATTATTATCGCCAAGCATCGTAACGGTGCGGTCGGAGATGTACGTCTTCGTTTCAAGAGCGAGTTCGCCAAGTTCATGAATGTGGACGAAGATGTTCCGGTTCGCGAGTTCTCCTCTAATATGAATAGTTCAGGCCCGATGGAAACAATGCCGCCCATACCACCGGCCGGTACCGATTTCTTGGCTCCCGGCAATAATGAGGTTCCGTTTTAATAATTCTATCCTCTTTTCAAAACATAGGTGTTTAGTATAAATAATTATTTAGTTTAATGGAGTGATATGGCAATTTGTGTTTTCAGCAATTTAATGCCTTTTTATTCTCTTCATTAACCGGGTTCTTTCCTTCCGGTGTGTAGAGATGGTTGATGCGAAAGGCATATGCTTTTTCTATTTTCCCGCGGACGATCTTCATCGTGCTGTTGACCATGCCGTTCTGTTCGGTGAAAGGCTCCGGCAGGATAGCAAAAGCTGCAGGCAGCCAGCGATCGGGGAAAAGGGCGGACAGGTCGCCTCCCTTGCGGAAACGGTCTATCTGGGATTGGATGATCCGGATTGCCTCTTCGCGTCCTTTATCGGATGAAAGATCAAGATACTGGTGCGTCAGATGCTTCTTCAGCCGGTCTTTGTTAGGGACGACGAGGGCAACGGTATAGGGACTCTGGTTGTTATACAGGATCAGCTGGTCGATGCAGGAAGAATGTTCGACGAGTGCCTCCTCGATCCCTTCCGGACTGTATTTTTCCCCGTCACTACCGATCAGCAGACTTTTGAAACGTCCGAGGACGTAGAGCAGACCGTCATGCCCCATATATCCCATATCCCCAGTGTAGAGCCACCCGTCGCGTACGGTTTCGGCAGTTGATACCGGGTTCTTCCAGTAGCCGGCCATCACATTCTCGCCCCGTATGACGATCTCTCCTTTTTCGCCTGCCGGGAGTTCTTTTCCGTCGGCATCGCATATTTTCAGGTCGAGCGGACGGACCAACATACCGCTGCTGCCGAAGGTATGCCGGTGCGGGCCGTTGGTGGAAATTACGGGAGTCGCTTCGCTTAGTCCGTACCCTTGGTACATAGGAAGTCCGATTGCGTAGTAGAACTTTTGCAAGTCTTTATCGAGCAGTGCGCCACCGCCGATGAAAAACTTCAATTGTCCGCCGAAGTTTTCACGGACTTTCGTGAAAAGCATGTGGTCGAACAGGCTCACGAGCGGTTTCAGCAGGAATCGGACACCACGTCCCTTGTCTTCTCCGCCGTCTCCGTTATAGATGTAAGCCACTTTGAGGGCAAAGTCGAACAAACGGGTTATATTCTTGCCCTGGGCACGGATACCTTGTTCGATATTCTTTTTGAAATTCTTGGCCAGTGCCGGGACGCTCAGGATCAAGTAGGGCTTGAACTCTTTGATGTTGACCGGAATGTTCTTTAATGTTTCCAGCCCTGTCCGTCCGACTTGTACTGTTGCTACGGATGCTCCTTTCGACATGAAGATATAGAAACCGACCACATGCGCGAAACAATGGTCGAGTGGGAGGATTATTAATGTGCGCCATGTATCGTCGATATCGACACAAGATAGGGCTTGCTCCACGTTCGCCGTATAGTTACGGTGCGTCAGGATGACACCTTTCGGGTCGGCCGTCGTGCCTGAGGTATAGGTAATCGTCGCATAGTCGTTATTCTGTAAGGATTGTCCGACAGCAAGGAAGTCTTCCAGAGAATGAGATGCCAGATATTCTTTCCCCATCCGGAATACTTCGGACCAGGATATTTCTTTTTCTTTATATTCCGGCAGTTCGTCTATCACAATTATTTTTTCGACTAAAGGCAATTTATCCATGATAGCCCGTATCTTTTTGAGCTGGTTGCCGGAAACCAGGATATATTTCACATCGGCATGCACAAGACGGAACAGCAGGTCGTTCGCTTCTTCGAGCTTGATGGAAAGCGGGACGTTGGTCGCGCCGGCATAGAACATGGCCAGTTCGCCGATGATCCAAGCATTACGGCCTTCCGAAAGGAGCGCCATATTGTCGCCCTTCTTCACTCCGAGAGCTATCAGTCCGGCACCGGCAGCGTAGACTTGTTGCTGAACTTCTTTATAAGTGGTCGGTTCGAAGGCATCCCTGGTTTTTTCCCACAGGAAGGGATTGTCGGGATATTGTTTTACCGAATTTTCGAAAAGGTCTATAATTGTCTTCTTCATATTATTTATTTTTGTATTTGTACTTTCCCGATTTCATCCAGGTAATTACAAGCCACCTCTACCGTTGGTACATTCTTGATCACGATACTGCGTTTTCCGTTCTGTTCGCGAAGCGTGCATTCGCGTGGATGCTTTTGGATGAAGCCGAGCAGCTTGTCGAAGGCCTCGCTTTCGTAGTAAGGACTTTCGGGATTAGTGACGAGAAAAATGCTCATCTGTCCTTTTTTCAGAATGACTTTTTCCATACCTAATGTCTTTGCCATACGGCGAAGGCGAACGACACGGATCAGTTCTTTCCCTTCTTTCGGCACTTTTCCGAAACGGTCTTTCAGACGCTCGGTAAAAGCAAGTATATCACGCTCTTCCTCCATCTTGTCCAGTTCACGATAGAGGGAGACACGTTCGGAGTCATTCGGGATGTAGGTCGGAGGGAACATCAGTTCCAAATCGCTTTCGATATAGGTTTCACGGACATATTCGCTACCGGTGTCGGGGCGATTTTCGGTAGCGTTGGAATACAGGTCGGCAAATTCTTCCGCTTTCAGTTCGTCAACGGCTTCTTCCAGGATTTTCTGGTACGTTTCGTAGCCCAAGTCGGCGATGAAACCGCTTTGTTCGGCACCTAACATATTACCGGCACCCCGGATGTCAAGGTCCTGCATGGCGATATGGATGCCGCTTCCCAACTCTGAAAAATTCTCGATCGCCTGCAAACGACGGCGTGCTTCCTGCGTAAGACTTGACAAGGGTGGAGAGAGGAGATAACAGAAGGCTTTCCGGTTACTTCGCCCGACACGACCGCGTAGTTGATGCAGATCGGACAATCCGAACTGTTGTGCATTATTGATGATGATCGTATTTGCATTCGGTACGTCGATGCCACTCTCCACAATGCTCGTGGCGATCAGTACATCGTATTCGTAATTGACGAAATCCAGAATGATCTTTTCCAGCTTCTCCGGTTCCATCTGCCCGTGACCGACAGCGATACGGGCATCCGGCACTTCACGTTTGACAAGTGCTTCCATTTCATAAATATTTTGGATGCGATTGTTGATGAAAAAAACCTGTCCGTTACGGCTCATCTCGAAATTGATGGCTTCTCGGATGATGTCCGGGTTAAAACGTTCTACCTCTGTTTGAACCGGATAGCGGTTGGGTGGGGGAGTCGTGATGCTCGACAAGTCACGGGCTCCCATCAACGAGAATTGCAGGGTACGAGGAATCGGAGTGGCGGTCATGGTGAGCGTGTCGACGTTGGCTTTCAGCTGGCGTAGCTTCTCTTTGACGGATACGCCGAATTTCTGTTCCTCGTCGATAATCAGCAGACCGAGATCTTTGAATGTGACATCTTTTCCGACGATTCGATGGGTGCCGATGATAATGTTGATATTTCCTTCTTTCAAGTCTTTCAAAGTTTCCCTTATCTCTTTCGCCGTACGTGCCCGGCTGATATATTCGATTCGGCAGGGAAAATCTTTCAACCGTTCGGAAAATGTTTGATAGTGCTGGAATGCTAATACTGTAGTCGGGACCAGCACGGCAACTTGCTTGTTGTCCGAAACGGCTTTGAAAGCGGCACGAATGGCTACCTCCGTTTTCCCGAAGCCTACATCTCCGCAAATCAGTCGGTCCATCGGACGGTCGTTCTCCATATCGGCTTTGACATCGACTGTTGCTTTCATCTGGTCAGGGGTATCTTCGTAGATAAAGCTGGCTTCCAGTTCGTGCTGCATGAAACTGTCTGGACTGTAAGCGAAACCTTTTTCCTGTTTTCGTTTGGAGTAGAGGAGAATCAAATCGCGGGCGATATCTTTTACTTTTGACTTGGTGCGTTCTTTCATCTTCTCCCAGGCTCCTGTTCCGAGTTTACTCAGCTTGGGCGGTTCCCCACTGTCCTTGCCTTTATACTTGGATAGCTTATGGAGAGAGTGAATGCTGACGAATATAATGTCGTTGTTCTGGTAGATCAGTCTGATGGCTTCCTGCATTTTTCCGTTTACTTCCGTACGGACTAGCCCGCCGAATTGTCCGATACCATGATCGATATGTACGATATAATCGCCGGTCGTGAATTGGTTCAACTCCTTCAACGACAGAGAGAGTTTTCCACTTCTTGCTTTATCGCTTTTCAAGTTGAATTTATGAAAGCGGTCGAACAACTGGTGATCCGTGAAAAGGCAGACACGCAAGGTCTCGTCGGCAAAACCTTCATGGATGGTCTTGTTGACGGAGGTAAAAGGTATGTCGTCTCCCCGATCCTCAAAAATGGCCCTGATACGGGTTGCTTGCTTTTCTACATCGCTCAGTATATATAATGTATAGCCGTCTTCTAAATATTTATGGAAAGACTCGCTTACCAAATCGAAATTTTTATGATAGATCGGTTGTGCTTCCATTGAGAAAGTCAGGGTGGCATCGGCTACTCCTGTAGGCCGCGTACCAAAATGGAGCCGGCAGAAACCAAGTGCCGCATGTAGAAAATCCTCTCCGGTAATTAATTTGGCCCGCAGTTGCTCGATGTTGGCAAACGATTCTTCGTCCCCGGTGATTGGTTCTTCATTCCAGATACTGCCGATACGTTCTTTTACCCATGCCATGTCTTTGCTAGCGAGCAGTGTCTCGGATGGCAATGAATCTAGTAAGGATGAGTTGGTCCGGTTTCCTTTTGTCATTTCGGGCACGATATAGATGCTGTCCAGTTTTTCTTTGGATAGCTGTGTTTCCACATCGAACGAACGGATCGTCTCTACTTCGTTTCCAAAGAAGTCGATACGATAGGGAAATTCATACGAGAACGAGAACACATCTAAGATACTGCCGCGCATCGCATACTGCCCTGGCTCATAAACATAATCTACCTGCTCGAAGCCGTATTCGTCCAGTACGTCAGAAACAAACATATTGTCCAACCTTTCGCTGACACTGATCTTCAGCGTGTTTTCTTTCAAGATCTCCCGTGAAATTACTTTCTCCGCCAATGCTTCCGGATAGGTGACAATGATGAAGGGAGCAGTCGGATCCTGCAGCGTGCTGAGAACTTCTGTCCGCAGGATTTCGTTGGCTGGATCCACATGTCCGTACTTGATAGCACGTCGGTAAGCGGAAGGAAAGAAATAGATTCCGTCACCTCCTGTGAGTTGCACCAGATCGTGATAAAAGTAGCCGGCATCCTCTAGGTCATTCAACACACACACATAACTTCCTCTTCTTTTTGAAAAAAGAGAAGCTATTATCATTGCGGCCCCTGAACCGTTCAGTCCTTTCAGAAATATATTGCGGGACGTTTTGTTTTTTAACAGGGTATTTAATGCCGCCACTTGCGGATGGGCGGCATATTGTTTTAGTAAATCTTGTACCTCCAACGGATGAATTGAAAATTGATAATTATATATGCGCAAAATTACGGAAAATGTTACAATAATCTTCCTAAAACCAATGAAAATATCTACCTTCGCGCTTGGGTTGTCAATTGAAATGAGCAGGATCTTCTCATTTTCAATTCTCAATTCTCATTTTTCAATTAAACAGTGGATTATGTCAGACAGTATTGTTAACTGAAGCATATTCTTTGTAATGCTAATCTCCCATAACTGATTATTAAAAAGGTTATTGTGGCTGTTTGAGATATAATGACTTAGGACTATTTGACCAGTTTTTACCTCCTTACATTGCTGGTTTAACATGGAAGTCTTGCCAGAATAAAAGGCTCCGTTTACAAATAGTTTACAGTGATGGCTTATTTCAAAGTTTGTGTCAGGGGGAAAAGAAAAGATAATACATATCCTATTTATATCAGGGTAACTCACCTTCGTCAAGTAGGATATATCAAGACAAATAAGGTATGCAAAGCTAAGTTTGTTCGGAATGGTGATATAACAGACCCTTATATCATTAAAGATGTGTATGTCCAAATAGAAACTTATTTGGATCGTTTGAATCGTGTCAATACGGAAGGATGGGGTTTGGAGAGGGTTATGAATTTTCTTAAGAATGACCGGGACTCTATTTCGTTTTCTGACTTTGGTCGAGAGTTTATCTTGAAAATGGAGAATGAAGGCCGGGGAAGAAGTGCGAAAAACTATCTGTTAGCTCTTAAGAGCATGGAGAGTTACTTTGGTAACCCAAATATATCTTTTTCCGATATAACGTCCTTTTTTCTGAAGGATTGGATTTCTTCTATGAAAAACAGCAGGCAGAAAAAGAATGCCTATCCGAATTGCGTGAAAACCATGTTTAGGGCCGGATGTGATAAATTTAATGACTACGATACCGGTGAGATGCGCATTAGGCATGATCCGTTTCGTGTGGTAAAGATACCTCCTAAGAATATTGCAGACAAGAAGGCGCTGCCGGTAGATGTTCTCAGGCGTTTTTTTGATGTTGATATTACCTCTTTGAAACCAAGTAAGCGAGGTATGCCACCAAGAGCATATATCGCCAAAGATGTATCATTGTTGGTGTTTTGCCTGGTTGGAATAAATACGGTGGATCTTTACAATTTGGGTAAAGGTTGTTATAAGGATGGAAAACTCTGCTATAATAGAATGAAGACAAAGGGGCGGAGAGCTGATGAGGCCTATATTGAGATAGAGGTTCCGGATTTAGTAAAACCTTTATTTCTTAAATATCAAGGAAGAGGGGACAGGTTGTTTAATTTCAATGAAATATATGCTTCGGATAAGACTTTTAATGATTGTGTGAATAGAGGAATAAAGGATATTGTGAGGTTGGGTGGTTTGCCTCCTGTTTCTACATATTCATTCCGGCATTCTTGGGCTACAATAGCTCAGGTTGTTTTTGAAGCTGGGTTAGATGTTGTTGGGTTATGTCTAAATCATGCGTCTCCGCTCCGGGTTACGGCTGGTTATGTAAAAACAGACTTTAGTATCATTGATCGTTTAAATATTAAGATACTGAGGTATGTCTTTGAAGAAAAAATAAAAAAAGGCGGAAATAATTTGTAGATTAAGAAAAAGCCTCTATATTTGCGGTTGAAATAGCGAGTTGGATTTCGAACGAAAGTTTGAGATCCAACTTTTTGTGTTTATATATATTGTCTTAAACTTTCCTGTAAATGTCCGATAAATAACTACTTACCTGGTGCCTTCCATAAAATTAGGCACAATGACAATATCTGTTTCAAAAAATATGTTGCTTGCGAAATTGCAGCAACTTTCTCGAATAATTCCGTCGAAATCTACGACTCCGATAGTATGCAACTACCTGTTCGAAATAAAAGATGGACGGTTGTTTATTACGACTGCCAATGACGAAGGCCGGATTACGGCTAGTTTGGAATGTATGGCAGAGGAAGATCTTTCAATCTGTGTTCCTGCCTCCATTCTTGATGGGCTGAAAACATTGCCGGAGCAGCCTCTTGATATTTCTATCAATCCGGACAATAAATCGATTCTTATTAAATATCATGGGGGTAAATTTGAGGTAGTCGGATATGATTCGAAGCCTTTCCCGCAAAAGAAAAAGACAGAGATCTTGGATAAAATCAAGACTACGGCAGAAGAATTCAATAACGGTATTTCCAAAGTGATCAATTTTGCGGCTGCGGACGAGCTGCGCCCTATCATGAACTCCGTATCTATTGAAACGGCTCCGGGTGAAATCATATTTGTTTCCTCTAACGGTCATGGACTTGGTTTGTTTAAGAGAAAAAACAAACGTTGTACGGAAACCTGTTCGGTTGTTATCAGTCGGCAGATAGCATCTGTGTTAAAAGGGTTAATCCCGTTATCTGAAGAAGAATTGGTAATTAAAGTAGGAAGCGATTGGTCGGAAATCTCTTTCGAGGATTATGAAATCTCTTTTCGTAATGTGGAAGGTCGTTATCCCAATTGGCGGGTTGTTGTTCCGAAATCTAACAATCTTGAACTGAAAGCGGATACCAAATTACTATTGGGAGCCATAAAGCGCACTTCCGTATTTTCAAGTAAAGTATCATGCCTTATAAAGTTGAGTGCCCGTTATGATAAGCTTGTTGTATCGGCCCAGGACTTGGATTATTCCACTTCTGCGGAAGAAACCATTCCGGTAGAATTTGGAGAAAGAGAGTTTATTATCGGTGTGAAAGCGACTTTGATACAAGATATGATTTCTTGTATTGACGGTGATCGTTCGATACTTTCTTTCGGCACTCCCAGTACCGCTATTCTCATTGCCCCAGAGAAGCAAGCCGAGGGCGAAGAACTTATCTATTTATTAATGCCTATGACAATCCAGTAAGTTATGAAAGAGTTCAAAGATACAATACAGAAATATTTGGAGCAACGAGTTGCAGAAGATCCTTTGTTTGCTCCCAAGTTTGAAAATCCTAAAAAGAATATAGATGAATGCTGTCGTTACATTTTAGGAGAAGCCCGTAAACGGGGAACTTCTGTCGTAATGAGTGATGCAGAAGTCTTTGGGATGGCCGTACATTATTATGACGAAGAGAATATCAAGATAGAAAAAGTTTCAGCCGGTTGCTCTATTTCTTCTAATCAAAAGGTAGAGTTGACGGAGGAGGACAAGAATGCGGCCCGTGAAGCGGCTATCAAACGGTTGGCCGAAGAGCAATACCGATTGCTCAAAAAGAAGCCTGCAAAGAAAAAAGCAGATGCAAATGTCCAACAAATGAGTCTGTTTTAATATGAAGCCGAGAACGAAATTGGAAAAACGGGTGACGGAGTTAAGTGGAAAGCTGCCTGCCATCACGAAGGAACAGGAAGACTGGGCCAAAGAGCATCTGTTTGACCATTTTGCCTACAAATGTAAGGATGAGCTATGGTGTTCCGAATGTGGTAAGATGTGGGTCAATACGAGTAAAGATAAATTGGGTGACAAAATCGAATGCCCTTATTGCCATCATCAATTGGACGTAAAGGTTAGCCGGAAGCAGAAGATCCATAAAGAGGCGTATATGTCCATCCTGCAAGTGAAAGGCGGGTTCCAGGTGATCCGGCATATACTATGCTGGAAAAATGTTCGGAAGGAAACTTCTCCGGTGTATTATGATTTTACAGAAGTGGTTCAAGAGTGGATTCGTGAAGACGGAAAACGTACGATCATAGCCCGACCGATTAATATGGGAGGTAACGGATTTGCGTATAGTTCACCTCTCAGCATCAAAGGAGAATATGGAAGTAATCCATATAACTATTACGGTGATTTGTATGCGATATATGGAGAGCTTTATCCAAGGAAAGAGCTGCTGCCGGAATTGAAAAAACGGGGACTGAATCGATGGTTCCCGGATGTAACCCCGTCAAAATTGATACGTGACTTGTTGAAAGGCGGAAACGATGTGGAACTGTGTCTCAAGACCGGGCAAATATCCATGTTGAAACACATGTATAAAACTGGCTTCTCCCAACTTCGCTATAAACCGTCGTTCAACATCTGCAACCGCAACCATTACATCATTAAGGACGCTTCTATGTGGGAAGATTATATGTCTTTACTATCTTATTTCGGCAAAGATATGCGTAACGCCCACTATGTCTGCCCTAAGAACCTGAAGACTGTACATGATAAACTACTAAAGATAAAACAGGAACGTGAAGCCAAGTTGAGACAGGAAAGGAATCGAGCACAATCTATCAGTAAGCGTGAAAAGTTAATGAAGGATATAGCCGGCTTCTACGAGCGGATGGAAAAGTTTTTCGGATTGAGAATCGAAGAAGAGGATATAATCATCCGCCCTTTGGAAAGTGTCACCCAGTTTTATCAGGAAGGTAAGGTCATGCACCATTGCGTATATCAGAACGGATACTACAGACGGCCGGAATGCCTGATATTGTCGGCAAAGGACACGGCTGGAAAACGATTGGAGACGATAGAGGTAAACTTGAAGACACTGGATATCGTCCAGTCTCGAGCTGTTTGCAATGGTGTAAGTGAGTATCACGACCAGATAGTAAAACTGGTGAAAAAGAATATGAATCTGATTCGTCAGAAAATTATAGCTTGAATATAATATGACCTATATAGATTACATAAACCTTTTTTGGAAGACATCGCAGAACGTCAAATTTTCCTCGAACGAGGCGTACTTATACTTCTTCTTGTTAAGTGAGTGCAATATTCGGGGTTGGGAAAATCCGTTTGAATGTCCCAACAGGAGAATCATCCTATCGATCGGTATATCTGAACCTACCTTAATCGATTGCAGGAATAGATTACAGAGCAAGGGTTTGTTGATATTTGAGCCAGGAAAAAGGAATGAAAAATCTCCCGTTTATTACTTAAATGATTTAAGTAAACACTTTAGTAAAATCTTTAGCAAACGCTTTAGTAAAGACTTAAGTAAAAATCTTAGCAAAGACCCAAGCATATTATATAAGACTAAAGAATATAAGATTATAGACTTAGATAATATATCCCCCACACCCCCCAAGGGGGTTGACAAAGCAAAAGAAAAAGAGCTTTTGGAAAAGGAGGAGGCTTTACGTGTTTTGGAAGAAAAGTTGAAGAAACGGGAGGCGGAACTGGGGGCACAATCGGACAATCCACCATCCAAACCGAAAAAGCGTCCTAATCCGTTGAACTCGGAAGCAAGGAAACTTTTCGAGGAACACTATCAGGCTCTTTTCTCATCCAGCTATTACTGGAGTGCGAAAGATGCGGGAAATATGTCTTCTTTGCTCAAGAAGTTGAAATTTCAACGGGAGAAGAAGAATTTACCTATTGACGACCAAGGCGTGTTGAATGCTTTGAAGTACTTATTGGATTCAATCACAGATGGATGGATATTGGAAAACTTCAGTGTGACGAATATTAATTCGAAGTTTAATGAAATTGTTTCACAGATAATGGCAAAGAAAAATGGACAAACAACAAGCAATACAACTGTTGTCACAGATAGACTCAACAACAGGCGTACTTCCTCCGGAACTGATGCCGAAAACAAGAGACGCGAGCGTGAGCATCTTGGGCGTCTTGCCGATGCCATATTACAACAGTCTGCGGCCCAAAACAGTAAATGACGTGTTTGATAGCCCAAGTTGCTCTATAGCGGTTATGAACAAAGAATTTGGAGAGACGCATCTTCGTGGATTTATGGTAAAAGTCTTGAATGATTTGATAGATTTTTTCAATGTCGGGAAATCGATCGGAGCAGTACGAGTCGCACAAACAGTTGATCTGATTATTGATGAATACTATTTCTTTAAGCCTGATGATTTCAAGCTATGTTTTAATCGGGCGAAAAAGGGATTGTATGGAAAGGTTTATGATCGGATAGACGGGGCTGTTATTTTAGAATGGCTTGGCCGGTATGAGAAAGAAAGGGGGGCTATGGCCATGGATGATAGTATCAATAATTCCAAAAGCTGGGATATACCGGAAGGCGATAGGACTTCTAAAACATTGGAACAAGCGTACCATGAGTTTAGGAAGTATGATTTTGAACGGAAATATAAGGGGTAAATATTAAAAAAACATCAACAATTAAAAAGAAGTAAATATGAAAAGTTATCAATATGAAGAAATTGTCTTTTGGCTATCATTCATAGCCTACCTGATTAGCCACATAGCTAGTTTTGATATTTGGGTACAAAATCTATTGCTTATCAATGCTCTTATAAATATGTGCTGTGCTATTTATTATGCTTATAAGCATAGAAAAGACGATGACTAAAAAATATGAATATAGATACTGAATTTAACGTAGGAGATAGCGTATGCTATCTGAGTGGGGATGACATTATCCATACAACTATAAGCAAAATAATCATCGAAATATCCTATACTGATGATAGTTTTCTTATGGTTTATAAGCTGTCAGATGGACTTAGTGTACCCAGAAATAATTATCCCAAATGGGATAAAAGACTTTTTAAAGACAAAGAGAGTTTGATAAAATATTTATCTGATTCATAACAAATAAACAGACAATGTTACAGGACAAAATAAACTACTCCATTGCACTGCTGCGTAAGTGCGAGAAGATGGCGCTTGATTATGATCCGGAGAATGGCTTTTATTTGGCCTTTTCCGGTGGAAAAGATAGTCAAGCACTTTATCACATCGCAAAGATGGCTGGTGTAAAGTTTAAGGCTCACATGAATCTTACATCTGTTGACCCTCCGGAAGTCATTCGGTTTGTGAAACAGAACTATCCGGATGTAGAGCTGATAAAGCCAACGATGTCGGTTTATGATATGGCTCTAAAGAAGCACTTTATTCCAACAAGGACGTTTCGCTGGTGTTGCGCTGAATTTAAAGAAATGTCCGGTGCAGGGAAAGTTACCTTGATCGGCATTCGTAAAACTGAAAGTGTGCAGCGTTCCAAACGTGAAGAAATTGAGATTAGCGGCCGTAAATTCAGCGGGAACTTCGACCAATTTTCTGAGCATAAAGAAAAGATGGTTACTTGTGTTAAAGGTAAGGACAAGATTCTTGTTTCTCCGATTATCCATTGGACAGACAGAGATGTGTGGGGTTTTCTGAATGGAAATGGAATAGAACATTGTTCTTTGTACGATGAAGGATATAAGCGAATAGGTTGTATTCTTTGCCCGATGGCAAACCGAAAACAAAAGATGAAAGATATAAAGCGGTTTCCTCATGTTCGTAGGAAATGGGTACAAACAATTCAAAAACTCATTGATGCCGGATATATCAATCACAATTTTACCGATGCGGAATTTGGCTTCAATTGGTGGATAAGCGACAAGAGTTTCGATCAGTTTTATGCAGACGAAGTTCTACAACAGAAAATTCAATTTTAAAAAATATGAATATAGTAAGAATCGAGCAAAAAATATAGGATTTACTTAATAGATGTTCGGATATTGAGAATGAAAATAAATCCCAATATCCGAATCGTTTATGAATTAGTTATTCATTTGACCTGAAATAGAGTCTATAGTGTCTAATAATTCTAAATACCATTTTTTGATTTCAAGCAAATTTTTATGAATATACATTTTCTCTAAACGTAATCCCCTAACAGCATTCATACATTTTCTTATAGAATTGCTTATTGGGATAATAGACTCATCAGAATGATGTTTCGATATGATTTCAATCGTTGGTTCAAAGAATTTTTCTTTTAAAATGAAAGGATTGAAATTAGAATCTTCTAAATGTATTACAATATACTTATTATACAAAGACATCAAATAATCCCAATCTGTATTTGTAAAGACGCTTTTGTCAGGATTTTCTTGACACATATGTAAACGTGATAAATTTTCACAAAAATCTTGAAGTCCCCAATTAAAATCTTTTATATAATTGCTGGAATTTGTTTGAAAATCTTGGAATTTTTGAACAATATTTTTATACGCATTCTCTAAAATAGAAATAACACCTGTTGCTTTATGATATATTTTTAAAGATTCTTGCTCCTTATGATACATTTCTAAATATTCAAGCAAATCACTTTTATCTAAATATTTTAGATTATCTCCTTTTAAATCACTATATAATTGCATTTTAGGTATATCATAAACCATGTCTCCATATTTTGAAATAAATAGATCAAAAACCTGTATTTGTTTTTGCAATGGTTCTTTGATACTTAAAAGTTCGGCACGCCATCTTTGTGTCATTCTTTTGATTCTTCTTTTTCGAGAAAATGATTCTATATTTTTTTCTATAAAAATACCGATAATTAAGGTTATTATTGGACTAACATAATTAAAAATATCTTTTATCGTATTTGTTTTGTCTTGTGTAATATCAATTCTTGTATGATCTTCTACTTTATCTTTTAATATAGTAGTACTATCACTATTTACAAAGTTATAAATTGTATATATTCTTGTCCTATTATATTTAGTTGTATCTAAAGGTGTAGAAATTATCTGAATCGTATCAATAGCAACGCCATTTACTGCTTTTATTGAATCTTTAGCATAAAAGTATGTAGATAAGAATAGCATGGCACTTATAAATAATACACTTTTCATAATAATTTTATTTTTTAGTGCAAATGTAAGATAGATTATTATAAATAAAAATGAAGTTCGTTTTTACTACTATCCGGGCTAGTTCAAAACGATACCAAGTGGAACTCAATTTGGCTCAGTTAGCGAAAAGAAATAACTATAATTAAAAACGCTGTACAGTTGATATATACCCCTGTACAGCGATAAGAACAAACTATTAATTCAGTATTTCATTGATCTTTGCTAATTCTCTGAGCATTTCATTGAGCATTACTTGCTCTCTATCAGTGAGAGGATGTTTGGATCGGAGTTGTTGTATTTGTTCTTCGAGATTTTTTCGCTTACGCAATAAGTCAATATTAATTTCTTTATTCATGGATGTTATAGTTTTAATTTGGCAATATTACCATTACAAAAATCAGAAATTAAAAATTAACGACCAAATAATGTAAAGGCAAATGACAAAAAATTGGTTAAACAAGCTCAAAAAACAAGTCAAAATAACTGTTCCAGGAACTTGTAAAAACATCCGCTTACATGCTGAAATCAAGAAGTAGGAAGAAAAAGTGATAATGTACTGAAAAAAAGAGGAGCTCCGATTTGACTCAAATAACGAAAGAAGTGAGTTAAGAAAGTCCTTGGTAATCCAGAGGGCTTTCTTTCTGTTCTTTATATCTTATATGAAATTAAGATATGAAAACGCAAAAATGTATAGCCTGTGGCCGGGAAACAGTTTCTGTGATCAAAACAGAAGAAGGACATATCTGCTATAACTGTTACTCTGATAAAAAGAACCCTCCAAAACAAAAGCAACACCATGATAACGAAGAAGCTCGGATTCAGTCGGAGTTTTTCAGCAAGGTTCCTTTATTCTTTCCTAATTTGCCGGATCGACTTCTTTTTGCAGTCCCGAACGGTGGTAGCCGGCATAAAATAGAAGCGGCTAATATGAAGCGCCAAGGCGTTAAACGTGGAGTGGCCGATGTAATCCTTCTGATACCGAAAAAGGGATATGCTTCTCTTTGTCTAGAGTTCAAGACATCTACAGGTAAACAGTCTGCAGAGCAAAAGGAATACCAACGCCAGGTTGAGATGGCGGGTAGTAAGTATGTGATTGTTCGGAGCGTGGAACAGGCTATCCGGGAACTGCAACTGTATTTAGGTTAATAGATTTCTCCTGTTATATTTTAGAATAAAAGTTATGGCTGAATTGAAGTATGACCCTCGGAATTATCGTATCCACACGGATAAGAATAAAAGACTTATTAAAAAGAGCCTGGAGGACTGTGGAACCGGTCGTTCTATTCTTCTGGATAAGAACGATGTTATTATTGCCGGGAATGGCGTTTATGAGCAGGCTTTAGAACTGGGGTTGAAAGTCCGAATTGTTGAGTCTGATGGAAATGAATTGATAGCGATCAGAAGAACGGATTTGTCTACAGAGGATGAAAAAAGAAAGCTTTTGGCTCTGGCTGATAACCATACATCAGATACTTCTATGTTCGATTTTGCAGCTGTAGTTGAAGATTTTGGTATTGACGAACTTGGTGATTGGGAGTTGGAGCTTCCATTTGATGATATGCCGACAGATGTGGATCGTTTTTTTGAGGGAGCAGACAAGGTGGAGAATAAGAGAAAGACTATGATTTGTCCCCATTGTGGGAAGGAGATAGAGTTATGATTTTATACCTTGCCGGTTATAAGTATTGTGCCAAACGGTGGAATCTCGACACGAAAGATATCTATCTTTTAAGTTCTTTTTGGGAGCATAAATCAGGGCATTATGGTAGTTATGTCTGTCAAGAGAAGCATATTCTTGATAGCGGGGCGTTTTCTGCTTTTTCTGGGAAGAATGATAGTTTTGACTGGGGTGGCTATGTTAAGAAATATGCCGACTTTGTTTTAAAGAATAACATTCAACGTTTCTTTGAGCTGGATATAGACGTTGTCGTTGGACTGGAGAAAGTCGAATATTATCGTAGATACTTGGAAGATCGTATAGGACGGCAGCCTATTCCTGTTTGGCATGCAAGTCGAGGGAAGGAATATTTTATTCGGATGTGTGAGGAGTATCCTTATGTTGCGATTGGTACGACTTCGGCAATGGAAGAAGGTCGGCGGATAAGAGAGAATCCTATGATATTAAAGTGGTTTATCGATCAAGCTCATTCTGCCGGTACTCGTATTCATGGGCTTGGATTTACAAATACGACACTTCTTCCTTTTTTGAAGTTTGATAGTGTTGATAGTACGACCTGGTTGTCTGGTTCTAGATTTGGGCAAATTTATTTCTTTAATGGAAAGCAAATGGTATATCGTAATCCCCCAAAAGGAATGCGGGCTAAGAATCATGATTTATCGAATAGACACAATTTTAATGAATGGATAAAATTTCAAAGGTATGCAGAACAATACTTATAATAAAAAAGTCCTTCTGTATTCAGGAGGCATGGATAGCTGGTTGATTGATAAACTCTGGAAACCGGATATAAGGCTTTATATTGATATGAATACCCGTTATTCGAAAGAAGAAATGAAGCGTCTTCCGGATGATATTGTTATTGAAAAGTTGGATTTATCAAAATGGGAACGTGAGGATAAGATTATTCCTCTTCGAAATATGTATTTGATTGGTATCGCAACGAATTATGGCGACGAAATCTGTTTGGGAGCGACAGCCGGTGACCGGGTTCTTGATAAATCACCTGTATTTGCCGAATTGTACGAGGAGTTACTCGGATATCTCTATCAGAAACAACATTGGACTGAGAAACGAACGATCAGGATAAATTTGGATTATAAAGCATATACTAAGACAGAGTTGTTGAAGCAATATATAATTCAAGGAGGCAGTATTAATGAAGCGTTTAGTTCGTCGTTCAGTTGTTATGCTCCTGTTGATGGGCACGAATGTTGGAACTGCAAACCGTGTTTCCGCAAATTCATTGCTTTTGCATTGAACGGATATCCGTTCCCCAGAGAAGTAATAGACATGAATATATCTTATATAAAGCGTGAAATACTTCCTTTAATCGAATCTGGCGAGTATGGTCGGAAACGGGAGGAGGAAGAGATAAGACAAATATTAACTCTTTATCGATAAATCTATGTATACAGTAAGGAAACGTCTTGAGATATCAGCGTCTCATCGTTTGAATCTCTCTTATACGAGTAAGTGTGAGAATTTGCATGGACATAATTGGATTGTAATTGTTTGGTGTAGATCTAAGCAGTTGAATCCAGATGGTATGGTTGTCGACTTTGCCCATATTAAGCAAATGATTCAGGAAAAATTGGATCATAAGAACTTGAATGAGGTATTATCGTTTAATCCGACAGCGGAAAATATTGCGAAATGGATCTGTAATCAGATACCTCAATGTTTTAAAGTGATGGTCCAGGAATCGGAGAATAATATAGCGTGGTATGAAAAAGATAAATGAGATTTTTTACAGTATCCAGGGAGAGGGGTATTTTACCGGTACACCGACTGTTTTTGTTCGCTTCTCTGGATGTAACTTGAGGTGTCCGTTCTGTGATACAGAACACAAAGAAGGCAAGATGTTAAGTGATGATGATATTATTGCAGAAATAAATCGTTATCCAGCTTTACATGTTGTATTGACAGGTGGAGAACCTTGTATGCAGGTTACATATGACTTGGTTGATAAGATCAAGGCCACTGGCCGATTTGTTCAGATTGAGACAAATGGAACTTTGGTTCCACCTGTAAATATAGACTGGATTACGTGTTCCCCGAAAGATGGAGGTAAAACTGTCGTGATTAACCCGAATGAATTGAAGGTAGTTTATATCGGACAGGATATGTCGCAATATGATAAATATTCAGCAGGAATATATTATTTGCAGCCTTGTTCCGGTCAGAATACGAAGGAAGTTATTAATTATATTAAAGAGCATCCGAAATGGAAATTAAGTCTACAAATACACAAGATATTGAATGTGCGATAAGAACGATTCTTTCTTTTATAGGTGAAAATCCTTGTCGGGAGGGCTTAAAAGAAACACCGGATCGTATTATAAGGATGTGGAAAGAGATCTTTCGTGGATATGATCTGGCACAGGTGCCTAAAATAACGGTTTTCCCTAATGGAGTGGATGGTCTTTCTTGTAATAGTGTTATCGCAGATTCAGGTGGATTCTATTCAATGTGCGAACATCATATGATGCCTTTCTTTGGGAAGTATTGGTTTGCTTATATTCCTAATCCTAAAGGTAAGATATTGGGCATATCGAAAGTTGGTCGTGTTGTTGATTATTGTGCGGCACGATTACAGGTACAAGAGCGATTGGCGAAAGATATCATTGTGATGATCCAAGAAGCGTTAGGTTCGGAATGTCCACCTTTGGCAATGGGTATAGTGCTAGAAGGAGAACACTTGTGTAAGTCAATGCGTGGTGTAAAGAAAGAAGGTAAAATGTGCTCTTCTTTCTATTTAGATAATGGAAGTTTACCTGAGTTGAAGGCGGAATTGTCCCGATTCGTTAGTTTTGGTTAGGTATGTCAGAGAAGAATGAAGTAAAAAAGAAAAGTAGGGGGCGTAAGTCTGAATATAGAGAAGAATATGCAGAGCAGGCTCTAAAACTTTGTCTGTTAGGTGCAACAGATAAGGAGATTGCTGAATTCTTCTCTGTTTCGGAACAAACGTTGAATAGTTGGAAGAAGAAGTTCCCTCAATTTCTTGAGTCCTTAAAAAAGGGAAAAGCTGTAGCAGATGCAAATGTAGCATCGAGACTTTATAGCCGTGCGATTGGTTACGATGCCAGAGCGACGAAGTTCGCTACCAACGAGGGTAAGATTACGGATAAGGTGGAGTATATCGAACATTACCCTCCGGATACAACTGCCGCCATTTTCTGGCTGAAGAACCGGCAACCTGGCAAGTGGCGTGATAAGAAAGAAGTGGAGAACCAGGTCAAACTGGGTGATGAATTGGAATCGATGTCAGATGAAGAACTAGCAGCAATTATCCGTGGTGAAAAGGAGTAAGAGAGAAATATTGATCAGGCAGGCGAAGGCTGCGACCATATTGCGCAAACGGGAGGCTCGGAATGATTTCTGGGCCTATTGTTTATATCATGATCCTAAGTTCTTCGCTAAGCGTTTGTTTTTGAAGAAGGTGGCGGACGCATTTACGCGGGTGTACGAATCGTATTTGTCGGGTGTGATTCGTCGGCTGGCCGTCTCCATGCCGCCACGTGCCGGGAAGTCCTATATATCATCCTTGTTCATTTCGTGGATGCTTGGCCATTTCCCGGAAGAGTCGGTCATGCGCAATTGTTGTTCCGATACATTGTATAATAAATTATCTTATGATACACGCGACATTGTCCGCTCTTCCCGGTTCAAAGAGATATTCCTGGATGTGCAATTGCGAGGGGATAAACAGAACGTGCATGGCTGGAGCTTGGAAGCTGCCCGGCAGGTGAGTTACTTCGGGGCTGGTGTAGGCGGTACGGTAATCGGTTTCGGTGCGTCTATGTTGGCCATGACCGACGACTTGTATAAGAGTTTGGAAGATGCACTATCTGACACCAATAACGAAAAGGTCTGGTCTTGGAAGCAGGGAACACATGATTCTCGTATCGAGGGAAACTGTTGTTCAATCGACATCGGTACCCGCTGGTCGGCTACGGACGTTCTTGGTCGTATGGAGGAAATGGGGAAGTATGACGAGATTATCCGTATCGCAGCCCTGGATGAGAACGACCGCTCTTTTTGTGAGGATGTACATACGACAGAGTATTACCATGAACTACGAGAGGAAACGGACGATTCCATCTGGTGTGCCGAGTATATGCAGGAACCGATCGAGGCTATTGGGTTGTTGTTCCCAAAATCAGAATTGAACCGCTTCAAGCTGGCAGATATCGAAGGTAAACAGCCGGATGGCGTGATCGGTGCTACCGATGTGGCCGACGAAGGAGACGACGATTTCTGTGCACCGATTGCCAAAGTATTCGGTACAAAGTATTTCATTACCGATGTCCTGTTTACGAAAGACAATGTCGAGATTACCGAACCGAAGTTGGTTTCCTTGATTCTTGACACCCGCTGCGACAATATGCGTATCGAAAGCAATAACGGCGGCCGTCTGTTTGCTCTGAATGTCCGTAAGGCTGTAAAGGCAAAGAATGAAAAATGTATCATTCAGGCGAAACCGACAACAGCCAATAAGGATACACGTATCTTGTTGAAGTCTGGTTGGATTAAGAAGCATTGTTATTTCCTGGAAGAAAGTGAGTATAAGAAAGGTTCGGACTATGACCGATTTATGAAAGCGCTTACCAGCTATAAGAAAGAAGGTGGTAACAAGCATGATGATGCACCGGACGGTATGACGATCCTTGCCGAGAATGTAGAGTTCATCGGGTTATGTAAGGCTAACTCTGTACGTCGGGTAGCAAGAGGACGATAAGTGGCAAAATGAAAGTGTTTTTCCGATATTTGTAACATGTATTAGATAAAATCCCGATATTTTTCTATCACATACTTGCGTTTTGATATCTGTTCTCGGTTTTTACATTTCAAAGTGAACTTGTTTAGACTGGCCGTATTGACAGCGAAAAAACATTTGCTTTTATATTTTAGCATAAAACGATTATGCCAAGTATAAACGACATTCTTGCAAATGAAGATTTCGGGCAGGTAGTCAGTACGTTATGTGTCGATACGATTGAATACCGGGAACCAAGAGAATATTACAGAGAATACCACGGTGAGCGCCGGCGACGTAAAACCTCTGTCGGTTGGCGTGAACCGAAACGGTTGGCTGTCTATTCGGAAACCTTGAAAGATAAGAATGGTGAGCCGTTACGACTGGAAGATAAGATCGTAGATGTAGCACGTATCGTTACCAACTTCCCGAAAAAGGAGGTGCGTACCTCTGTCGCTTTCTTGTTTGGCGGGCAAATGACGATTACGGGAACTGATCAGAACGATGGTTTTCAAGAATTCAAACGTGTATGGGAACGCCGATTAAAAATGCAATCCGTCTTGAAGTCGTTCGCTCGTAAGGTACTTTCTGAAAGTAAGGCTGCTCTTGTGTTCTATCCGTATACTTCCAAAGGATTAGACGGCAACTTGATTACGGAGTTGAAGGTGAAAACGCTTTCCGTTCCCCGTAATGAAAATACTTTCTCTGAATTTTATCCCCACTTCGATGATAACGACGATATGGATGCCTTTATTCATCGTTACCAAGTGAACTCTAATGGTATGATCCGGAACAGTTGTACAATCTGGACAGTAGATAAGATTATTACGGCTATCGATGAAATGGGTGGCTGGGTAATAAAAGAGGTTCCCAATCTATTCGGAAAGATTCCGGTCGTGTATGCAGATGTTTTCCAACCGGAATGGGACGAGGTTGCCGGTATCATGGATGCGCGGGAAATGCGTTTGTCCCGTATGGCCGACACTAACGACTACTTTGCGGAACCAATCTTGAAAACGTATGGCGATTCCGATTTACCTTCTAAGGAAACAACCGGGAAAGATCTTAATTTCCCCATTAAGGTCGATGAAGTATCTGGCAAGGAATATCATGGCGATGCCGATTATTTGACATGGACTGGCTCCCAGCCATCTGTAGATAAAGAATTGGAAGAAACGAAAAACGAACAATTTGCTGGTACATCTACGCCGGATCTTTCTTTTGATAACTTGAAAGGCATTGGCAACCTGTCCGGTGTCGCTCGTAAATTCATGCTGATGGATGCAACTATCAAGGCGAGTGAGAACATGGAAACGTTCGGTCCGGTGGTTCAGCGTTGCGTGTCGGTCGTGTTGGCTGGGATATGCAATATTACCAACATCAAGTACCGTCCTCAATTGGTGAACAACCTGATCGATGTGGAATTTGGTTCCATTTTGCCGGAAGATTTGGCTGAAACCCTGCAAACCTTATCTATTGCCAATGGAGGCAAACCGATTAACGCTCAGCGCACGGTTACGGCTCATTCTCCGCTAACAGAAGACTTGGACGAAGAAATGAAGTTGATGGAGGAAGAGGAGGATGCGGCTGCGCAACGTAATAACATGGTTGGTCTGACAATGGGATATGGAGAATGAAAGAACTATCATTTCACGAACAACAATTCCTGCAACGTCTGTTCCTGCAACAAGGCAGCATAAAGTATTCGTTTGACGAGTTTGTCCGCAGGGTAGGACCTCTTCTTGCTAAATGGTCGGATCATGGCGGCGACCGTGTATGGATAGGTAATGCTACTATTGAAAAGCAAATAGAACGTCTGTTGGATGATTTACACACGCAGCTCGTAAGCAATATATCCAATACGGCTACTGATGTATGGAATTTAGGCAATAAGAAAGCGGATGAACTGGTAACGGGCTATATTAAGGATATGGCTATATCCAGTACGCTAAGGGAAAAATTGTTTTCCCGGAATGCCGATGCGCTGAATACTTTATTGAAACGTAAAGATGAATTTGGTAAAACCATATCCTCCCGTGTTTGGGATATAACGGACGGGGCTATGGATAATTTGGAATATTATCTTTCTTCGGGTTTGTCCTCCGGCTGTCCGGCAGCGTTGATCAGCCAAGATATACGGCAATTGCTAAACGAACCCAACCGTCGTTTCCGCCGTGTAAGGGACGCGAGTGGGAAGCTGGTTTTATCTCAACCAATGAAAGACTATCATCCGGGGCAGGGTGTTTACCGTTCGTCTTACAAAAACGCTCTACGTTTAGCTGCAACGGAGACCAATAAGGCTTTTCGAACTGCCGATTACGAACGTTGGCAGAAAATGGACTTCGTGACTGGTTATGAGGTGGAACGTTCACCATCGAATCACGGTCCGTGTCCTGTATGTGATGTAAAGGCTAGCCAATACTCGAAGGATTTTAAGTTTACGGGCTGGCATCCGTTCTGCATCTGTATAGCTACGCCGGTCATGATGGATCATGAGGAGTTTGCGGAATGGTTGCTGGGGGATGGAAAGATTGAAAGAGATAGTATTTCAATCCAATATTCAAAAGATAGAACGAAAGAGCTGCAAAATTGGGCAAAGCAGTCTTTATTGAATGGCTCATTCTCTCATAAAGATTTTCCGGTACGAGTTAAAATGACAGGAAAGTCTATCAAAGAGTTCTTGAATCAGCCTCATAAGTTCAAGAAAGAGAAGAACGAATTGATAAAAAATATAGGAGCGATATTTGCTGGTTCGGATTACAAGGGATATACTGAATACCATAAGGATAATCCTATGATTAAATATTCTCATGTTTTTGAAATTGAGTTGAACGGAGAGAAAAGTTGGATTATCGTTAGAGAAGATATAACCGGGAATGCCGTCCTTTATAGTATATCGGATAGTGATAAGGTCTTGACTGGCATAAAAAAGAAGTAGCCCGATAGACCATCACCGTAGAACTACAATCCACGGCTGAATCTATCAGACTACTTTATGTTTTTAGAAGAATGATTTTCAAATAGCCCCCTTGGAACTGCAATCCAAGGACTTGTTTGTAAACCACTTCTTTCTGCAAAAATATAAATTATCTCCTAATTGTCTAACGATTTCGGATTTTTAATTGTCAAAGTCGAGAATAAGCTGTTTCCCGTTGGCCTTCCATTGCTCAAATGAGTAGTCTACCGTCATGTTCATTTGCTTTGTAGCTTTGGCTAGTTTGTTCTTCGCTTCATGGAACTCCTTTTTGAGGATTTGGATACGGGCCCAGTCTTCTGCTTGTCGTTTCTGCTTTTGATTGACGAAGCTGGCGTAAGAGGCGAAGTATTCGTATAGGACATGATAACATTGCATCCGATACGTTCGGACAGCCTCTTGTGCTTCCGGTTTTACATTTTTAGGATTGATAGTAAATAACCAACCAAAGATAAATTCCATCGGTAAGCATACCATTTCTCTTTCTTTTCCGTCTGTGGCAACTATTGTGCTCAGCACAACGGTTGAAGATAAATCTTCATCATTTTTTATTTTGGTAAATTGTGAAGCATAATCAATTCCCAGTGCTTCACAAATAGGTTTGATGGGAACCAACTTCTTTGCATCATTACCGGCCATGATAGCCACATTGTTTACTTTCGCGATTTCTCTTGCATTTAGTGATAACTTTTTCATATATCCGAAAAAAGCGAGGGCAAAGGGGATTCTGTAGTAAAGTGGCAGTTTACAGAATACACCCAATACCCTCTAAATTTCCTACTGACGCAACTGCCACGTAACGTCTTTCTGAGATAATATATAAATCAAAAAAACTTTTTCCTGTGGCAGTTGATGACATCTTCTATACTTTCGCTTTTTGCGTCTGCAATTTCGAATTTAATTTCTCAGCTTCCTTTTGCATATTTTCGGAAGCATGTTTGATGTAGTACAGCATCCCTTCGGTTCTTCCGATTTCTCGGCCGGTATTGAATGCGGCTTGTAGTTCAGGAGTGGGGTACTTACCCGTTTCGTGGGTGAACGTTGGTTGTTGGGTACTATTATTTCCCGACAAATCAATGTTTGAGTGTTTGAGCATAAAATGAAACATTGTTTTGTTTAGCAGAAAATAAGAACGGTTCCGCCTTTCCCGTTGCTCTACACCACTCAGGCAGTTATAGCCATTAAGCTATATCACGGGGGTACGAAACCGTATATCCTTTATATTAAGAGTATCTCAAGATAAAGCATAATTATACCGAAAAAAATATATTCGGCGGGTTTTGTCCGCCTGAGTGTTATAGAGCACCGCAAAGATGAACACTTATTCTGAATCCTGCAAGAAAAAACTTTCCCTCTCTTATATTTTAAACAGAAAACTCTTATGACAATTTTAGATTTAATCAAGGCGGCATGTAAGACGAAAGGTGTGCCGGAGAAGTATGCGGAACGTATTCAGAAGACGTTCAAAATCGAAAAAGCTGAAGGAATGGAGGCTTTTGTGGACCTGTTCAAAGAAAATATCCTTCCGGCTATCCAGGAGGCAGAGAATGAAGCTAAGACTACGGCTGAAACGGCTGCGGTCGCTGCATACGAAGCAAAACATGGATTAAAAGACGGTAAACCGGTGGAAGATCCGGATAAGAATAAGAAAACGGAAGAAGAGCTGTTGAAGGATCTTAGCCCGGAAGTAAAAGCTTATCTGGAAAGTATGAAGAAGAGCGTCGATGATATGGCTAAAAAGGTAGGCGATTCTATTACTAACTCGGCAAACGAAGCCAAGAAAGAAACAGTCCGTAAGCAATTGAAAGATGCCGGTCTTCCGGACAGCTGGCTGGGACGTGTGGATTTGGCTTCTAAAACGTCTATCGAGGATCAGATCAAGACACTATCCGAAGAATATACCGGAATCCAGCAAAAGGCGATCGATGATGCTGTGGCTCGTGGCGATTACGCTCCCGGTTCCGTAAATCTTCAGGACCGTTCCGAAGCGGATTGGGCGAAGCTGATGGATCAGGACGTCGATAATAGTGCAAATAATCCCGGTGTGGTAAACCTGGGTATTGAATAATCAAATAAAGTGTAGCATTATGTACAGAAAGAGAGAAAGAGAATTCCAGTATCCTCCCGGAATTGAAAAGATTATTGAGGATGTGATCGGTGGTGGGACGATTGATCGCAGAGACTTGCAGAACGCTTTGTTCAATGGCAAGGCGTTGGACGAACTGCCTCCGATTGTAATAGTAGTAAAAGATCCGGAAACAGGGCTGTATCATGTATTGAAGACGGCAATGGCTTCCGATGCAGGTAGTGAAACAACTTATAAGGTGGCCAAGAATCATCTGTTCGGTGTGGGTGACTTCGTGACGATTGGTGGCGCTTTGACTGGCGCTTCCGATAAGATCACAGCTATTGATAAGAGTAATGCGGATTTCGATACGATTACGCTGGCAGCAACGATTGGGGCTGCAACAAAAGGTCAAGTATTGGTTCAGGCTAAAGACAAGCAGGCTGCGAAAGCCGCCAAGTTACCTTATGATGGCGAATTGGTCGTCACGATGAATAAAGTCGACTTGACTGTAGCTAACCAGCAGTCCGGGTTATTGGTAAGAGGTACGGTAAACGAATCCTGTATGCCGTTCCCAGTAGATAAGGACTTAAAGGCATTAATGTCGTTTATCCGTTTTGTGTAATCCATTAAAATCTGATATATGGAAAGAAGTTTAATTAAACAGGTGAATAAAAAGAACATGGCGGCTCGTTTGAATACCCGCCATGTGAAACCAGTCGTTTTCCCGAACTTCTTCGGGGTGAAAAGAAAGACTTCGTTGAAGTGGGAGACACTGACCGGTGAGAAGGGTGCTCCGGTAATGGCAGATGTGATCTCTTTTGACGCTTCCGCTCCGCAGAAGACGCGCGAGGTAATCAGCAAGTTGTCCGGTGATATTCCAAAGACAGCCGTTAAGCGTGGTATGAACGAAAGTGATTACAACGAGTACAAACAGTTGGAACGTGACGCACAGGGTGACGCAGACCAATTGGCATTGCTGAACCTGGCTTTCAAGGATCAGGATTTCGTGTATAACTCTGTCCGTGCCCGTTTCGAATGGTGGTGTATGCAGCTCATGAGCCGTGCGGGTTTCCATTTGTCGGCAAAGAATAATAGCGGTGTCGTTACGGCTGAGTTTGTTGGTTGTGGTATGCCGAAGAAGAACCAGCGTAAATCTTCTGTAGATTGGAGCAACGCTTCAACGGCCAACGGCTTGCAGGATATCGAAGATACGGTTGTTGCTGCTTCTGCCGAGGGAGTAACGATTCGCTATGTAGTGATGCACGTGGCTGACTTCTCTTTGTTGAAGAAGCAGAAATCAACATTCGACACATTGAAGGCATGGGTTAATTCGTCTTCAAAAATATTGGTGACGAAAAATCTTATCAACGAGTATCTGGCCGAACAGGAAATCCCAGTGAAGATCATTACTGTGAATCCGTCTGTCCGTATCGAGGACAAGGCTCATCGTCGTAAGACGATCAATCCGTGGGAGCGTAAACGTGTATGCTTCCTGGAGGATCTGAAGGTTGGTGATATCCAGCACGGACCGATTGCAGCCGAATCTTCCGCTACCTTGCAGAAGATTGCCCTCATGGTAAAACAGGATTGGGTATTGGTTACCAAATGGTCTGAACTGGAACCGTTCAAGGAATGGACGAAAGCAGAAGCAAATGCTATCCCTGTCGTAAACGATCCGGATGCCATGTTCATCATGAAGGTGGATGGCAAGGATTGGAGCGCATCTGAAGATACTGAAGGTACGGATGATATCCCGGCAACATTCTTAGGTGAAACTGTTGAACCGGAAGATCAGATGATTCAGGATACTGAAAACGGAGAATAACAATCATGGCTAAGACGATTCGAGATACAATACTAGCTTATCCCGGTCTCGCGGATTGTGAAGATTTTTTGGATAACGTCGTTTTGCCGGGACGCGGTTTTGAAGGTACAGAAGATAGTAAGACGATCGATATTCAAAAACAAAAGCTGGTGGCTGCCGACCTGTATTCAATGGTCGGTGGTCTACCGGACTTCACAGAAAACAAACTCTCTATCACTTATCCTCGTTCCTGGTATGACGCTACGGCAAAACGGCTGTATAAGGAAGGTGGGGAACCGGAGAAAGCAGAACTGATCGGGAATAAGATTGAAGTTCCAAAAGGAAGGGCTCAAAACAGATGGTAAGACGGTATTCACATAAAGCGATAGTAACAATCCAATCCGGACAATTGGTAAAAGGGGAATGGGTTGCCGGAGAACCGACGGAAATAGAGGTTACAGGGCAATACTTTCCATCCAATAGCGGACAGCAATTGAAGCGGAATGTCGATGGGAAGGAATTTATCGTACACGGTGAGTTCTCGACAAAGGCCCGTCCTGTGGAAAATGCGAAGCATATCCGGATTGATAGTATCGCTCTCGATGTGGATATCATCTGTTGGGAGCCGTTTCAGACTCACTCTGTAATTTATGTATAGCGATGGCAAGGAAAGGTGGTTTGACTCCGATGTGGAGCGACAAGGAGGTCGAGCGTTGGTTTGATTATTATGTGGACCGGGCGGAAGAGCGGATATACAAATTATTGCAACGTGCCGGGGAAGAGTTCGTGAAGATTGCTCGCAAAAAAAAGAGTTATCAAGACCAAACCGGCAATCTCCGCAGTTCTATAGGTTATGTGATTGTCAAGGATGGCGATATACTGACAGAGGATTACCAACAGTCTGCAGAAGGAGCCGATAAACAGACCGGTATCCGGGAAGCGAAACGGCTAGTTTCCGAACTGGCTAAATCTTATTCGGATGGATGGGTGTTGATCGGTGTCGCAGCTATGCCATACGCTGTCTATGTAGAGGGGATCTATAATTTGGATGTGGTATCCGGTGCTTCCGACCATACCGAAGAATGGATTAAGAAACAGAGTCGGATATTATTCAACAAACTAGCGGAGAAAGGATATTGATATGGCTGATCAGTTTGATATAGTAGATATCGTGTATGATGCGGTTGAACCGATCAGTACGAGCTTTATTCTGTACAAAGATCGCTCTGGTGATAGTGAGACAAAGAATCATATCACAATCCGGATGCTCACGTTAAATGAAACAGAGGTTGTGAATAAAGGTTCGGTTAATATCAACGTATTTGTGAAGAATCAAGCGAAAGGCAGGCCTGATCGACAGCTAATGAAAGGAGTGACACGAAAAGTTAAGTCTGCACTACGAAATATCACACCTCCTTTCGGCATGTATTGGAAATCTCGGATCGTATGGTCCGAACCTCTTGGCGAAGCAAAAGAAGGCTTCGATTGTATGAATATAAGATTTGAAGTAATAACAGAAATAGATTAAGAATATGGCTAATGAAAGAAGTTTGGCGGTAGGCGTATCCTTCTTAGGATATGGTGACCCCGGTGATGGTGTTCCGGCCTCTATTTATACACAGTGTCCGATCGTTCATGAAGGTTCAGTTGCTTTCAATTTCAATGAAGCGACCTCTGTCGATTTTCGTGCGGAAGGGATGAAAGATCCTTGGGAGTCATTCGATAAGGCTGGCGACCCGGATAGTTTTGAATTTGCTATCCCATCGCCGACAGCTCAGGAGATGCTCGCGTTTTGTGGTGGTTCTGTAAGTGGTGGTAAGTGGAATGCTCCGATTGATATTCCAAATATCCGCAAATCGTTCAAGATACAGACAACACCGTACAAAGGTAAGTATACGGAATATACATTTGCCATTTGTAAAGTCAGTGCCCGCTTGAGTCAGGCTCCGTCTTCAGAACAAACAGACCTTTTGCTAGTTAAATGTACCCGTTTGGCAGCAATTACCTCTGCTGGGCAGCAACGATCTTCGTTCGGTCGGGCGGTGATGAATGTAACCCTTACTCCGGTAACGGCAGTTGCAATCACCGGTACACCCAAAGTTGGTGAAACGCTTATGGCTACCTTGACACCAGCGGAAGCGACTGGTGATTTCCAATGGCAACGTAAAGTGGATGGCCAGGGAGAAGCCCAAGATATTGAGGGGGCTATTGGTGACAGTTATATGATCCAGCCGGAAAATGAAGGCGATAAAATCCTTGTCAAGTTTATGGCAAACGGTTTGTATTCCGGAGAGAAGACAAGCGCAGAAACAGAAGCCGTACAAGCAGCAGAATAATTAAGGACTGTTGTTTAGGTTATCGAAAGCCTCGGAACTATCCGGGGCTTTTATATTTTAATCGAAAATATGAGTGTAAAACAAGTACTCCAGTTAGAAAGTGAATCCGTTTCTTGTCAGCCGGTAACCATTCCGTTTGAATTTACCCGGCTTGAATCATTACCGGAAGGAAAGACGGTAGGGGATAGTATCGCCATAACCCCGATCACTGTCCGCACCTGGTTTCGAATAAAGCCTCTTTTGCTTTATATCGATAAAGAGGATAGAGAGGTTTTGATTGCTGATAAGAATAAAGGATTTTCCAATCAGGTCGCCGAACTGATAGCCAAATATGACGAACTTATCTTTGAAATGGTATGTCTTGGCATTCATAATAAGAAAGGTGATATGCCGGACTGGTTCCGGGAAGTTCTGAAAGACAACTGTACATGGGAGGATATCTATATCCTTCTGAATGCCGTCTTGTACCGGGTAGGCTGTAACCCTTTTTCTCGTACTATCATAGCGCTGGAAGCTGTGAGCCCGTTAAGCGAAGTGGAGATAATAGCCCTTCAGAAAAACAGCGAGACATGGAAGAAGAAGGCCCTCAAAGCAGCTTCATGTTCTTAGTGACCTGCAACGAGGCTTTCGGCTATTCTCATGAACAAATATTGGATAGCAGCTTTGTTTTGTTGGTCGGCATGCTTCGTGAACGCGGTTATTTGATGAACCGAAGGGCCAAAGATTTTTATTCGGAAGATACGTCAATTAAAGAGGAAGATGGAGAATGGGTTGAAATGGTTGATTTCGATACTGGCCATGTGAAACGGATAAAGAAAGTTTTATCTGCATGACTATATATTATATTGAGAGTAGAGAAAAGGGTTTGTCATAGTGATAAATTTTGATTTGTTTGGTAGTAAGAAAGCCCTGCGGACTGTGAAGTTAGCAGGGCTTTGTTCGTTAAAAAGATATCGGGTAACGTTCCGGATGAATTATGCTGTCGATCTCAAGATCCACATCGATTGCATCCCAACGCAACGATTCTTCATCCGGCATGGTTACATCCAATACATCCGAAACTTTTGCATTTCTAAACCAAGGATATCTGTCATACGATAGATAATATTCCTTTCCTCCTACGAAAAGGAGGATACCGCGTGCATTAATCATTGTTACTTCCGCGGTGGTTGTTCCATTTTTCTCTAATAATACGCTCATGTTTTTGTACCTCCTTTAGTATGTTTGAAATTTCAGTTGAAGAAAAACCTTTATTCTCAGCCAAAGAAATAGAAGGTTCTATCCAAATTTTAGCCTTTTTTTCTGCCTGTCTGATATGTATATGCATTCTGTTTTCTTCTAAAGAGAAGAAAAAGAAACGCATTCCATTTTTATAAAAAACCGTTGGACTCATACAGCAAATATACAAAAGATTCCTGAATACAAATGCTTTTAGTTTATATTTTACCATAAACGCATTATGGGAATCAAAAGTAGGGATGGAGCCTTATTTATGGCTACTGGTATCGACAACTCCGGTTTATACGAAGGGAAACGCGAGGCTATGGGAATTATCAAGACTCTGGCAAGCGAGGTGACCTCTTTTGATATATTCAGTGGTATCGGTATCAGTGCGGCAACTGCTTTTGCACAAGCTGCAAAAAGCTCATACGACTTTGAAAAAGAGTTCCGGAAGAACATGCTGGAAGTGGCGACCATTTCCACACAGGTGACGGATGATATGACCGGTTTTATGAATCAGGTTATGTCCATAACCCAAGAGATACCGATTAAGGCTCCGGAGGCCGCCAAAGCACTCTATAGTATTGTTTCTGCCGGTCATGATGGGGCAGATGGTATGAAGATTCTAGAAGTTTCGGCTAAAGCAGCCGTGGGAGGGCTTACAGAAACCGAGACGGCAGCCGATGCTGTTACAACGATCCTGAATGCTTATAAGATGTCAGCAGAGGAGGCTGGTACAGTCTCGGATCAGCTTTTTACAACTGTCCGATTGGGTAAGACTACATTTGGCGAATTAGGAGCCTCCATAGCCCAGGTTGCGCCTATTGCGGCCGCATACGGGATCAGTATTGATCAGGTGTTGGGTGCAGTCGCTTCATTGACCAAACAGGGTACGCCGACAGCGCAGGCAATGACCCAAATCCGGGCTGCTATCCAGGGTACTGCCGGGGAACTTGGGGATGCCGCTTTTCAAGGGCGTACTTTCCAGGAAGCATTGCAGTTGATTAACGAGAAGGCTGGCGGTTCTGCTTCTAAGATGAAGGAAATGCTCGGTACGGATGAAGGATTGGCTGCAACATTGGCTTTGACCGGAAAGAATGCTAAGTCGGCAGCGAGTGATCTCGGAGAGTTACAGAACTCTTTAGGAGCTACGGAAGCCGCGTTTGAGAAGATGAAAGATGCTGCAGACAATCAGCTTACATTGTTGGCTAATAATGTACAGGCCTATTTGCGTCCTTTGGGAGAGAAGATTCTGAAAGAAGTCTCCGATATTGCCAAGGCTTTTAATGAAGCATTTGAGAATAACGATATAGAAGGTACAATATCAAACCTTGAATCGTTGGTAAAGAATGCAGCTGGAGCTTTTCTTTCATATAAAACAGCTATTCTATTAGTTCAGGTAGCTCAACATTCGTATATAAAATCATCTGCTCTAAGCCGATTAGCGACAATTCAACATACGACAGCTACAGCATTACTTACCGGTGCTTTAAGAAAACAGGCTGTTGCTATGTTGGCAGCAGGAAAGGCAGCTCTTACAAACCCATATGTATTAGCAGTGGCAGGTGTTACCGCATTGGGATATGCAATATTCAAACTTGCGACACAGGCTACAGCTTCGGAAAAGGCGTTGGCTGCTCATAATAAGAGAGTCGCAGAAATGAGAGAATGGTCTGATGGAATGAGAAGCCAGACGGAAGAAATGTTGGGTGTGTTGCAAGATGAAAATAAGTCCACTTTGCAAAAGGTTGAAGCTTATAAAAAGTTACAAGAGCTTTATCCGAATGAATTGAAGAATCTTTCTCTACAGAAATTCCTTTTAATGGATATGGTTGAAGTCAACAAGATGTTGTCCAAGTCGATAGATGATCGTACTATGGCACAACAACGTGCCACTGTGAATTCCATTGAAGAAGAGATGGCTAAAAATAGTAAACGGATTTCTCAATTAGATAAAAAAAGTTGGATTGACACTAGCTTCCCGGAAGCACTTGAATTACGTCGGTTGCGAAAACGGAATGAGCAGCTAAAGATAGAACATGAGAAAGCAGTAGAGATCGTTGTACAAGGATTAAAAGATCGTACAAAAGCAGAGGCTTTGGTAAATAGCCAATCAGAACAAGAAGAGACGAAGTTTGCAAAACCTGTAGATCAGAAAGAACTTGAGAAACAGAAAAAACTTCAAAAGGAACTCTTATCCCTTCGTTGTCAAAACCAGCAATCCGAAATTGACCTGATGAAAGAAGGTTCCGACAAGAAGATCGCCCAGTTGAATCTTGATTATGACAGAGAGTTGGATACTATCCGTGCAAGAGAAAAAGAATGGAGAGAGGCACAAGGCGGAAAGTTGACTAAAGAGCAGACGATTGAGATCCGAATGGCAAAAGTCAATGCTGGGGCCAAATTAGGAAATGCGACATCTGATGTTATCCATGAGCAGATTGAAGCAGAAGAACGCGCCATGAACGAATACTTGAAAGAATATGGTTCATATTTGGAAAAGCGTCAGGCTATCACGGAGCTTTATAATGAGAAGATAGCAAAGGCCACAACGGAAGGTGAACGGCTTTCCCTTGCAGAAGGTATGAAGAAAGAGCTGGCGGACGTGGATAATGAAGCCCAAAAGAGCACCTCCATCATCACCCGGTTGTTTGATGATATGAGTAAAAAGAATATCACCTCTATTCGTGCCATTGCGGATGAAGCGGAAAAATTCTTGTCTTTTCTTGAAAGAGGGGAATATTCCTCTGATAATTCATTCGGTATTACCAAAGAACAGTTTGATGTGCTTCGCAAGTCACCGGATCAGTTGAAGGCCATCAAGGATGAAATAGCCAATGTTCGCCGTGAAGCTGACCAAATGGAAACCTCTTTTAATAAAGTTTCAAATGGCTTGAAAAAAGTCTTTACCTCTGAAAGTGATGCCAAGAAGTTAAAAGAAGGTTTGGCAGAAATAGAAGAGGGCATGAGTGAAATTATGCAGACCGGACAGTTCCTCTCTGATACGTTTTCGAAGCTCGGAGATTCGTTTGGTGGTGTATTCGGTGGGATAGCTGAAGGTTTCAGTGTGGCTATGGACACTGTAAGTTCTGCAATGAACGGTGCGAAAGCCGGTTCCATGTTCGGTCCGATCGGTGCGTCTGCCGGTGCTGCCATTGGTGTCGTTACATCTTTGGCCGGTGCCATCGCCAAAATCCATGACAAGAAGAACGAGAAACGTATCCAGCGGTTGCAGGATCAAATTGATACATTGGATAAATCTTACGGTAAGTTGGAAAAGTCAATCGAGAAGGCCTATTCAAAGGATGCTTCCAAAATGATTGAGCAGAACAACAAGCTGCTGGAGCAACAGAAGATCCTTATCCAGCAACAGATCAGAGAGGAACAGGACAAGAAAAAAACTGATGACAGCCGTATCAAGGAGTGGCAGGAACAAATCGAGGAAATCAACGACGTTATAGCAGAAAACAAGGAGAAGGCCAAAGATGCCATCTTCGGTGAAGACCTGAAATCCGCCATTGACAACTTCGCTAACGCACAAGCCGAAGCGTGGGCTTCCGGTGAGGACCGGGCAGAATCAGCGAAAGATACCGTCAAAAAAATGATGCGCCAGATGGTCACAGAATCCATCAAGGCTGCAACGGAATCTTCCGGTGCAATGGAGAAGATTCGTGACAAGCTGAAGGAGTTCTATGCCGACAATGTCCTTTCCGGCTGGGAACAGGATTATATCTATAATATGGCGGAAGAACTGCAAAAAGAGATTGACAGGCAGTTCGGTTGGGCTGATAGCCTGATGAAAGATAAGGTGGAAGAGCCGGAGAAAGAAGAAGATATATCCGAAAATACCCTGAAAGGCGCGTATGCCAAAGCTTCCCAGGAAAGCATCGACCTATTGGCCGGTCAGACCGGGGCCGTCCGTATCCTGCTGGAAGATATCCGTGGCGGTATGCAACCGATCCGTGAACAAATGAGGCTGATCTATGATATGCAATCCAGAGGTTGGGAAGATGTGAAGGCCATCCGCGAACTATCAGATAAAGTGGAAAAGAATACCGATCGGATCGCCGAGAATACGAGAGAGATCAAAGAGGTTGCCGGTAAGATATCGGAGAACACCAGAGGCACGGTTGATGCCTTGGAAGGTACTATTAACGTAAAAGTAAAAATGTAGCATTATGGATAAAGAGTTTTTTGAGATAGCAAACCGGTTAGGTGCCTGCCGGTTGTTGCATGGCACGGAAAACAAAGAAGAGCTTATGCGCCTTCTGCTGACACCGCAGGGTACGGAGTTCTGCACGAAGAATAATTTCCCGTCTATGGAACAATTACGAGAGTTCCGGGGCAAGAAGGCCGAAAGCATGGGAATCTATATCGAGACGGACGTGAAACTGACGAATCCGGTGAAGGTATTCTTGGCCGGTTCCAAGGCAATCCTTCATTTTGATACGATCGGCCGCTACAACGTGATCCTGATGCACGGGGCGGAAGCCGAGATCCATGCGAGTAACTATGCCGTGGTGTTCGTAAAGAACGCTGGCGGTAAGGTAATAACTCATAAAGACCATACAGCACGTGTATTATGACAATAGATGGAAAAGACGTATATACTGAATGGGGATGTAAATTATTGGAAGGTTCTTTTGATGATCTTCTGAAATACCCCAAACGTAAGGCAGTCAAATATAACAACTGGGCGGAAGCCGACGGAATCGATCCCGATCTCTCGGTTGTGGAGTTCGAACCTAAGACCGTCAAGTTGAAATTCCTCATGAAGGCAGAAACGCTTGAGCAGTTCTGGTCTGGGTATAGAAAGTTTGTTGCTGATCTGTCCGCACCGGGCTATCGGGAATTCAATCTTATTGCCGGTATGACCAACCGCTTACGATTCAATGTCGGCTCTTCTCACGAACAGCCTGTGCCATTTAATGCAGGGGAGAACGTATCTGTGTTTGAACTTTCTTTTGTCGAGGACAATCATGCCATTTATCCGGCAACTCCGGCCGGCGGTATCGGGCTTCGCGGGCAGTATGCGATTAATGGGATAGACTTTGCAGACTTCGGTATAGGATCGGACGATAACCAGGAGGACATCTTGAAATATCCTGCGGTTAAGGCGCCGTTCACTGATGGCCGTACGGTAGACCTTTCGACAATCAAAACCCTGCATCGGGAAATAAAACTGTCCCTTTGGATGTTGGCCGGCAGTGTGGAAGAGTTTCTGAATAACTATCGGGCATTCTTTAGCCAGATATCCGGTGTAGGAAATCAGGAATTATATATTAAGACGTTGGATGGTATCATTCAGGTGTACTATACGGATTGCCCGTCCTTTTCTGTGGAAGTCTGGCAGGAGAACCGGATAGGGGCAAGATTCACTATTTCTGTTGTTGCTCCCGTAGTGAGTTGGATAGATGCCGGCGGTGATGTTCGTTACTGTGTGCTGAAAGATCCGGATTTGGGGTTATTGGCAGATGAGCAAGGTAGAATAATAGTTTTCAATTGATATGGCAGAAGAATTTGAAATAATCAGGGCTAATTTGCTTCCGGCAGCCGGAACAATAACCGATAATGATATGATCCTGATCATTCAGGGTGGGAGACCTAAGCGTGCTTTGCCCTCTGCAATGAAAGGTAAACAGGGCGATCCCGGCCTTAGTGCGTTTTTAGGGATAAACGATAAATACATCCTTTGGAAACAAGGAGCTAATGGTGCTTGGCAGAATCTGTTGGAAATTGAGAAAATTCGTGGGCCGAAAGGAGAGAAGCCGGTTTTTCGAAAGTTGAACGGTACGCTTCAAATGAAATACGAAGGTGAGCCGGATAGTGCATACGTGGATATTTTCGACCGTGAAGAATTGAAAATGAAGTTTTCCGATCTGACGCCAGCAGAAGTGGATCAATTGAAACTGCATTTTTCTGATCTGACAGAGACTGATAAGGCCGAACTTATGAAGCCGGCAACGGATGCGGCAAAAGAGGTTCGTGAACAGATGTCCCAAATTAAGGAGGAAGCTAATACTGCTATATCGAATGTAAACACCGCAAAAGTGAGCGCAGAGGCGGCAACCAAGGCTGCAAATGATGCCGCAGCTTTAGCAAATGCCGCAGCTGGTCAAGCAACTCAATCTGCCGGAGATGCTGATGCAGCGACCAAATTGGCTGTTGCTGCCGCTGCATTGGCGGAGGAAAAAGCCGGTATAGCCAATACCGCAGCCGAGAATGCCGATACCGCAGCAGCTTCAGCCAATATGGCAAAGGAAGAAGCAGATAAAGCAACTGTTGAAGCCAATATAGCCGCAGGAAAGGCCAATGATGCCGCAGGAAAGGCTGACACGGCAACATTAAATGCCAATACCGCAACGGATAAAGCGAATGAAGCAGCATCCTCGGCTACAACTGCCGCCGAAAATGCTAATGCGGCTGTAGAGCGTGCGGATGATACCATAGCTTCTGCCGAGACTGCTACAAAATCGGCGACGGATGCAGCTTTGGCCGCAAACACGGCAAAAGAAAATGCAGACAAGGCGGCAAATACAGCCAAAGCTGCCGCTACTCTGGCCAATGAAAAGGCAGGACTGGCGGATACGGCAGCTTTGGCTGCTAATACGGCAAAGGAAGATGCCATAGTCGCAACCGGCAAGGCCAACACAGCCGCCGACCGCGCCAATCGTGCAGCCGAAGCCGCCGAAGGAGTCATCAGTGGACTGCAACCCGACTGGAACGTTATCGATCCTGTCAATAAGAACTACATCAAGAACAAACCGGAGATCCCGACGTTGGAGGCTATCCCGGACGAAAATACATTGAGCTATGTCAATACCGACGGTACAACCATCAATTTTCGTATCGGCGATGAAGTGCGTGTAGCGGAAGATGGAGAATATGTATTCTACCGGCTTTATGATCTTGCCGGGGGAAAAGCCTCGTGGCAGGAATCCGGCAGCGGTACAGCCTTGCCCGGTAATGTTTATCTGACAGGAGCCAATTATTACAATGAATCAGTACGAACGATAAAACAAGGATATTTGAGCAATGAGTAAGAAAGGTGCATTTATTTATCAACAGATCGAACAGACGACCGCCGAATGGGCCGATAACGTAACCGTCTACCCTGCATCAGTCTGGTTATTTGAACGTTTGGAAAACGGTAAATTCAACATGAAGCTGGCTGATGGCGTTCATGCGTTTGCCCAGCTGCCGGCCGTCATGCAGGAGGTGAAGGTCACGGTTAAAACGAATGATGCCACGACCTATATCCTGACGATCACGACGGCTGAAGGTAAGTTCGACACCCCGAACCTTCGGGGAAACGATGCCCCGGTTCCTTCGATCGATCCGGAAACCAAGCATTGGAAAATAGGCGAAGAGGATACGGGTGTGGTAGCCGAAGGACAGGACGGGGAAAGCTACGACGACACGGAAATCAGGAACGCGCTGACAGCCTTGCAGCAGCAAGTCAACACGCTCGTTTCGGGTGACGCATCGAGTGCCATCGAGTCATTTAACGAGATCATCGCTTTCCTTGCCAACGTAGAGGACACACAGACGTTGCAAGGGATTATCGCCGGGCTGAATCAGAGCATCGCGAATGTTCAGAACAGCATCCCGACCAAGCTCTCCCAGCTTCAGAATGACGACCACACGGTCAAGGATGCCGCGTATGTCCATACGGATAATAATTACAGCAACGAGGAGAAGCAGAAGGTAACCGATTCACTCCGCCTGAAGGAATACATCGACGTATCCAACATCGGGCAGCTTCCCTCTTCGCCGTATAACTTACGATTTGCCTACGCAGCAAACAACCCGGCAGCCATCAACTTTGCCGACATAAACAGTGTCCCGGAGATGCAGGAGTTCTATTTGTCCATTAAGAACAACTCCGGATCAACGATTAACCAACCGATTCCAAACGGTTCGGGTTGGCAATCGGAGGAAACAAGCGTTGAACTACCAGCTGGTAAAGCCACAGGGGTATCACTGAAAAAAGAACATGGGATAATTGTCGTGAGAGTATAATGAAAGGAGGTGAGAGATGAAGAGAAGGGCGATGATGGGGAAAGAACAATACAAGCCGGATGCTAATACATTGTTACTTTTACATGGTGAAGACTTTAACGATAGCAGTATGTATGGTAGAAGTATAAGTAATAGCGGTGTAACTATTAATAAAACAGGGAAATTCGGGAAATGCTTCAAGTTTATATCCGATAATTATATTACTACATCTATAACAATATCAAAAGCTAACACATTTACTATCGATGCTTGGGTAAAAGTATCATCTATTAGCTCGATTCAAACATTTTTTGCAACAGGAACCAGAGAAGAGGGTTTACAGGTAAGAGTTGATGGTGCAAACTTAGAAATATTAAAAGAAAATGCACTTATCTTGGGTATTGCTACAAATGTAATAAATCCGGGCAATTGGTTTCATTTAGCAATAACTAATACTTCTAATATAAAAGCTTATATAAATGGGATAAAGGTTATAGAATGTAGAAGTGATTTCCTTACTTATTCAACTCTTGCTATAGGCATAAGAGGCGAATTGAATGGGGAATATTTGCAAAATGGTTACATTGACGAGTTCCGCGTTTCCGACATTGCCCGTTGGACATCAAATTTCACTCCTCCTACAAAACCGTATGTGTAATTAATAAATAAACATCATGCTATACATTCAAAAAGACATCAAATTCTGGAATACCGAAGAAGTTCTTCCGGTATCCTATAGAACAGGCACTACTTCCGAAGAGTTTGAAGAGGGTGCATATCTTCTGCTTAACGAAGAGCAGGAACAGTATCATAACGATTATCCGGAGGCTTCCCCGTTGGAATGTTGGTATATGGCTCTAACGCCAGAACCGCAGCCAACTCCGGAAGAACTGCTCTGGCGTGCCCGTGATGCCAAACGGCAGGAAATCTACGACAAAGACATCCATCATTATTATATTGATGAACAGGACGCATATGTCTCGAACACCCTGCAAGTGAAGGATAAGTGTGGCCGGCAGGAAGAAGTCGAAGTAGGCGGTCATCTTTACGCCTCGAATATCTTAACGGTTGCTCTTGACGAAATAGCGGACTATTCGGAGCAATGCGGCAAGGTGACAGACGGCTTGCTATCCCGTATCGATGCCGCCCAAACAGCCGAGGAGGTCGAAGCTATCGTGGTAAAAGGCTATCCTGAAATGATCCATACAACAACGGCAGCCTTGCAAACTAAAGCAGATAAGGCAATCGCTAAATCCCCGGAAGCGCAGGCAGTGACCTTTGCCCGTACGATGATGAACAGCGTGTCTCTCACAGCCAGCCAAGCGTTGGAGATGCAGGTCTTATTCCCCATTTGGGGTGAGAAAGATGCGGAGTTTGGCAAGGAAGTTGAAATAGGCTTCCGGCTTCGAGTAGTGGAAGGAGAAAGCGACACTTTGTTTGAAGTGATACAAAAGCACAAGCTGCAAGCCGATTGGAAACCGGGCATAGAAACTGCTTCACTGTATAAGATCGTTGAAGCTGAGCACGCAGGCACGCTTGATGATCCTATTCCATACGTGCAGGGTATGGCATTCGAGAAAGACAAATATTATGAACAATACGGTGTGATCTATCTCTGCATTCTGACAACCGTTACAGGTTATCCGAACGACTTGAAAGACTTGCCCACAATTGTACAGGAGGTAAAGCAATGAAACAGGTTATGTTATTAAAAGTTAAACGGGGGGGGATAAATGCTCTCTAAATAAAGAAGTTACGACCTCTTATCGTAAGAAAGGAGGGCGTAGATGAGACGGTCGATGATGGGACGGAAGAAGTTGCAGTTGTTCACCAAGAGGTTCTATCCTGCCGGGAATTATACCTGGATCGTACCTAAAGGATGTAGGGAGGTTGAAGTGTTTCTTGTCGGAGCCGGTGGAGGATGTTCACATAATTCAGGATTAGGAGTTCCTGGAGGCGGTGGAGGTGGCTATACTAAAACATATAAGAAGGATACCGCTGGATATAGAGATGGCAACGCGATAACTGTTACACCAGGACAAACTATTGAAATTATAGTTGGTGCAGGAGTTCGTGGCGCAAATGGGGGATATTCACAGTTTATGAGTTCGCTTTACCGGGCTGAAGGAGGCCATCTGTCTCAATGGAATGGAGACGGAAATGGTGGTTCGGGAGGTGTAGGGGTAGGTAGATCTACTCATTCGGTCGGAGGCTCAGATGGTACAGGCAGTGGTGGAACATCGGGGCAAGGACATACGACGCGTGATTTTGGGGAATCTAATGGTAAAAGGAATGCAGCAGGTGGGGCAAGCTCCTATAATAAATCAGGCGGGGAGACATCTCAGCCGGGAACATCAGATTATACAGAAGGGAGTGGCGAAGGCAGTAATGAAAGTAGTTCTTTGGCTTCTGGCTGGAGTGCCGGACTTGGTGGTGGCGGCTACGGTGGTGGAGCTGGGGGAAATGCATCGGGAAAATCGACGAAAGGTGGCGATGGCACTGTCCTGATCCGCTATTGGGCTTACGAAGAATGATCTGCCGTTGAAAAAGATGAAACAGGATATTAACGACTAAAAAATAGGAGATAAAGTCATGAGAAATAATTGTTTACAAATGTTAATGGGGGGGGTAAACACCTCTTAACTCAAGTATCTGACCGACTTTCGGCGGAAAGGAGGTTGGTATGATAAGATCGATGATGGGACGAAAGAAAGTAGACAAGAATACTTTGCTGTTGCTACATTTTGATGGATCATTGAAAGATGAAGCCTCAGGCAAGCCTTATGTTGGTAGTAATATGTCCTATGTAGTGGGAAAATTCAAGAATTGCGTTTCGTTTTCAGGAAACGGGTATGTAAAGATAAGTGGAACGAATGCCATAAACGAGTCCCAATATCCAAACTATACCGTCGATTTTTGGATTAAACTGAAAAGTGGTGTGAGAAACGGTATAATGTCAAAAGGCAATGGTGGTGGAAGTTACAGCTTTGATATAATGGAGGAATCTGACGGACGCATTTTCTTTGGATTGCAGTATGGTGGAACCCGAGGGGATGCAATATGCTATTTTACGATGCCACGGGATCAGTGGGTTCATCTTGCGATCGTCAGGTCACAATCTCGATATTGGAAAGTGTATGTAAATGGAGTGTATGCGTCTGGTTTCACATCAACGATGGTTTCAGGGTACTATAGTTCTTTAATGATCGGAAAATATCGAGATTATGGATTGTATCTGAACGGTATGATTGACGAGTTTCGCATCAGTAATATTGCCCGTTGGACATCAAACTTCACTCCGCCTGCAAGGCCGTATTAATAAATTAGTGACACTGTCTTTGGGCTGTCACAGCAGAAAGACAGCAAATGTATATTCAGAAAAAATTATTGATAATCGCCAACCCCAGGTTGGGTATTTTCTTTTAAAACAAATGGAGATATAAAATGTTCGGTGGCGAAAGAATAATAAAACAGCCTCCAGGCTATCACAGATTGGAGGCTGTAAAAAAAAGAAAATTAGGGGACCGAGGGTCTCCGGAAACAAAGTTAAACATTAAAGTTTGAAAATCATGTTATTATTAATTATTTCTTTTTTGGTTATAGCAGTTTATACGGCAGCAGTTTGTATAAAGGCAAAAGGTGTACCGTACTCAATTAGTGCGACGTATTATACTCTTGATCATAAATTGATCTTTGGAGCAAGCATGGCACTGACGGCTATGTTCCTATTCCCGGTCATTTGGGAAATGAGTACAACCTTTACTATGCGGTTGCTGGCGATCGCAGCCTGTATCGGTTTGATTGGTGTCGGTTTGGCTCCTGATTTCAAAGACGCTTGGATAAACCGCATTCATTGTGGATCGGCGGCATTGACGTTGCTTTCTTCTCAGCTATGGGTTGGCTGCACGTCTTTCTGGTGGGTTCTTATTCCGGTGTGGCTGGCTTTTATCGTTTACACGGTAATAGGCATGAGTAAACGGTTGAGTGGTAATATATGGCAGGACTTTGTATCAACGAAGCCGATGTTCTGGTGTGAGATTGCAGCGTTGTCTACGACTTTTGGCGCGTGTGGACTTGCGCTTTAGAAATCTACCATAAACAGAACATCTACCTTATATATTAAAACACGACAACCGGTAAAATGTCATATATCCGGTTGCCGTGTTTTTTATTGCCTAAAAATAAGTAGGTTATTTAGCAGTATGGAAATAAAGCGCGGAAATACGGTAGTCTGTGATGTCTATCTGAAAGATAACAGTTATACGGTCGAAGAGATCATGGGTGAGGACACTCTTACCCTGAATTTTCTTTCCCGCAATGTGGTAAACCTTCAGATCAACGACTATATAGACTTTGAAGGAACAAAATACAAGATCCGGCATAATGAGAAGGTGACGAAGAGGGAGACATCTCTTGGTTGGGAATATACAGTTCAGTTCTATTCAAGTCGGTACGACCTTTTGGATGCAGAGTTTTTCCTTCATGGTACACCGGAGCGGAAAAAGAACTTCGACTATTACACCGGTACCGCCCGTGACTGGCTAACCCTATTTGTCAAAAACGTGAACCGTACAGGATCTGGTTGGGTGGCCGGATCCTGTATCGAATCCCGGATGGTTACCCTTTCTTTCAAAGATAAGAAAGTCGGGACGGTACTTGACGAACTCATTAAAGAATTGAATACGGAATACTGGATATCCGGCCAGACAATAAATATCGGCAGGAGGGAGTATTCAAGCAACGGCCTTGTCTTGGCACAGGGCGAAGGAATGGGTTTTACCGAACTGGAAGTGTCCGCTGTTGATGATACGCCACCAGTAACGGTTCTTTATCCATACGGTTCAGATAAGAATCTCGGTCCCGATTATGGCGCGGATTATCTTCTTCTGCCTGATGGCCGGCTCTCTATCGAAAAGAATGTAGAGAAGTACGGCCGGATAGAAAAGTCCATGCAATTCGACCATATCTTTCCGAAAGGAGAGTTTGCCGTAACAGAAAAGATCGACGATTGCACTCTGAGAGCTGCCGGTATGGATTTTAATCTTACCGATTGTCTGTTGGACGGGGTGGAAGTGATCGTTACATTCCAGGATGGCGGCTTGGCCGGCTATGACCTTGCAATCGTCGAAGACAGTTGGGACAATGACTTGAAACAGTTCAAACTAAAGCAGAATGACCAAGAAAACGCCTTGAAAGTTCCCGGTGACATTAATTTTTCTGTCGGTGACAAGTTTATCCTTACCGGCCTGAAAATGCCGCAAAGCTACAGGGATAACGCTTCATTACAGCTACAGGAAGAGGCGCAAACATGGTTGGATGGCAAGTGCGAGAAACGCATCCAGTTACGAGGAAAATGTGATGAAATTGTTTTTCGTTTGCAAAACATCTTTATTGCCTGTGGCCAGATGGTTGGCGTATATTCCGAACAGTTGGATATCGATCGAGAGATTCGTGTTACCAAAATAAAAAGGTATATCGAGAAAGACGGTACACCTTCATACCGGTATGAACTTACCTTGTCCGATTTCCTTGAATCGAATGGTTTTAAGGATCTGGTGGATGATGTGAATAAAGTGCCGGAAGAGATTGAGGATGCGGTTAAGCCGGTCCGGGAGCATACGAAACGTTCATGGCGGGACGTGATGGAAACTTTGGGCATGATGTTTGACCCGGAAGGGGATTATTTCACTGAACTTATCAAGCCGTTGGCCGTGCATACGGCTCAACTTATCGTCGGCACCAATTCCCAGCAGATGGAGCTTATAGGGATGAAGTTTATTCCGAATGCGGACAATGATGCCAACTATTTCAAGAATACGACAGGAAAGTTAGTACACTTTACCGTTAGCGAGGAAATCCGTGAATGGGCTATTCCGGCGGCTTCTTTCCGGCTGAATAATTCGCTTGCCTATTATGTTTATGTCAAATGTCCAAAAGAAGGAACAAATGGCTCAATATATGTCAGTGAACGGCAGATAAAGTTAGAGGATGAAACAGGGTTCTATCATTTCTGGGTAGGGGTACTCAATACTCCGGAGGATGGCGTACGCTCTTGGCTTCCGAATTATGGATACACTGAGATTGCCGGCCAGACGATCACGACAGGATTGATAAAGGACAAGTTAGCCCGATTGGTGATTGATCTGGTGAATGGGACTATAACCGGACCTGTGATATTCAAATCCGGAACATCCGGTTATAATAACATTTCCGACCGCCCTAACCTTCAACCGTTGTATGATGGGGTAAATGATGCCCTGACGGATGCAGAGAATGCGTCAAATGCAGCCAACAACGCCCAATTGACTGCAAATAATAAGGCAAGGGTATTTTATCAAACGACAGCTCCAACATCGGGTATGCGAACGAATGACTTATGGGTGGATGGGGAGAATATCTATAGATATAGCGGTTCTAAATGGGCTCTTGCCTCAAAGTATGACAATACAATAACAGAGATCAATGGCGGACTCATAACTACGGGTGCGATCGCTTTTGGAAGCACAGGTGGAATGTCGGCGTCTGGTACAATCCGTATTTGGTCGGGAGGAACAGCCGGGGCGAAAGGGCAACCACCCACTGATCCGACATTCCGGGTAGAAAGCAATGGAAACGTGGAAAGTAGAGGAAGTATCTATATAGCAAATTCAAATGGAGAAAAACTTGCCGGGTTATCGGGAGGTGGAACTGCCGGAAACTCTGTTCGAATCTGGGCTGGAAATGCAACACCTGCAAATGCTCCGTTTAAAGTTTATCAAAATGGGGATGCCTACATCGGAGGACTTAGGATGGAGTCTGGAGGACTATTCTCGGATAACCGCTATTCCGGTGAATCGTCTTCTAAATTTTTCCTTTATTCATCAGGAAGTAATGCGTTTTTGGGATTTTCATCTTCCGGTAAATGGGCCGGCCTAGGTCTAAATACCTTGCCGTCTACGCTTGGGGGAACAAGTGCTTTGATGCGCCTTGAGTATACAACTAATCACAACGATATAAATTATGGGGCTGTGATAGATGTTCATGGTGGACGGCGCAACTATGCGTTATACTGCATTGGAGGTTTAAAGGTCAACGGATCGATCTCGACTGCCCGTTATGCACCCTCGTCGGACAAGAGTGATACAATCGTCCTGAACATCGGTTATCGGGACACGTTCGTCTTCAGTACCAGTACGTATCTTAGCGTCTATCTCCCTTCTCGGTCGACGATCACAAAGAAAATGGGAGAAGTCCACCCGGAATACGGAGATTCGTGGAGCGAAGTCGGTTTCAATTCCGTGATTTTTGTGCATGTGATCGTGGCGAAGTTCTCTTCCGAAGGTATCAGAATAGAACCAGAAAACTCTGATACACCATTGTTGGACAATAACGGCAACAGCATGACACTTGACATGAATAAGGGTGACTGTGCAACGTTCGCTTATTTTAACCAGGGATGGTATCTATTCAATAGACATTATTAATTACAATGCAAACAATCATAAAAACATACAATATGGAACTGACATTAAAAGATCGAGTATTAATACTCAACACCGTGTTACCACAGTTTGACACGAGAAAAAACATGGAACTGAAAGTATCGATAGACAGTAAGATAGCGATCTCGGAGGTTGATCAGATGCGTATCGTTATCAAGGATATGGGGAGTGGTCAAATCAACATCGGATTTACTGATGCAGCGGCCATAACAGAAACAACAGATATAGCTTTGACTGATGAAGAACTTCAATACCTCAAACAACGTGTTGACTTCATAGATCGCAACGGCATGTTCTCTGAGTTCACGATGCCGACGTATGTCAAAATTTTGGATGAACCGCTAAAAGAGGAGCAACAGGCTGAATAATATAAAAATCCGCCTCCCATCTATCACAGACCGGAGGCGGAGAAATAACAAACACTGCCTTATGGCAATGAAAAAACTCGTAACAAAGATGATCAAATAAAAACGGAAGGAGGTGTAAAGTGAATGTAGAATTAACCGATATATTAACAATAATCGGGACATTGGGAGGATTCGAGGCGATAAAATGGGGGATTAGCTTCTATACGAACCGGAAGACAAACGCCCGTATTGAGGACGCCCATGCCGATGTGGAGGAGTTCAAGGCTTTACGTGAGTATAACGAGTTCCTGCAAAAACAGCTATCAGAAAAAGAAGAACGTTTTGTAGAACAAACCGGAAGGCTTCGACAGGTACAGGATGAGCTTTTTACTTTGAAAGAGAGCTATTCGGATGTCAAGCTTGAACTTGCACTGAAGAGATGTGAGAGAAAGAAATGCGGTGATCGTGAACCGCAGAATGGGTATTAATATAGGAGGATAAAAATGAAAAAGATAGATACAATAATTATCCATTGTTCTGCAACACGTATAACATCCGATTATACAGTTGAGCAATTGGATGCCGGTCATAAAGCCAAAGGATTTAAGCGTCCTGTTCAGACGGAACCTCTAAAACATATTGGATATCAGTATTACATTCGGAAAGATGGTACTGTTTATCCTGGCCGCCATGAAGATGAAGTCGGGGCGCACTGTAAAGGATGGAATAGTAGAAGTATTGGCATTTGCTACGAAGGAGGTTTGGATGCTTCCGGTAAGGCGGCAGACACCCGGACACCTGAGCAAAAAGATGCTATCAATAGCTTGGTGAATGGTATTTGCCGTCGATGGAAAATTGTGCAGGTGATCGGGCACCGGGACACTTCACCTGATACTAACAATAACGGAGTGATCGACCCTTTTGAGCGTATCAAGGAGTGTCCTTGTTATGATGTTATTCCAGAATATCCATCTTTTATCCCTAATATAGTCGTACAGCCATGAAGATAATATTTCATTTTATAGTATGTTTCCTGATCCTGTTTACCAGTTGCCGGAGCAGGGTTCAGTATGTTCCGATTGAAAGTAAGGCAGAAACTAGTGATTCTGTTGTAATCCATGATTCAACAATTATCAGGGAGAAAATAGAAATTCGTGATTCGACTGTAACCCGTGATTCAACTGTGATTGTTCTTGACGACAAAGGAAATGTGATCCGGACCGAACTTTACCGGGAAAAAGAACGGTTTCGAGAATTGAATAGTGATCATATATTACTGCAGGCCAAGTATGATTCATTATTGAATGCTAAACAAAAGGTGGTACAGGTTCCTTGTCCGGTAGAAAGAGAGTTAACCAATTGGGAAGAGGCTAAGATGAACGTAGGCGGTTGGGCAATCAGTGTCCTCTCTGGATTATTATTGTTGGGGATTGGTTATGTGATTATTTGGTTGATAAAGAAACGCAGATGAACTATGCTTTATCACAGAGACATTAAAATAGACCGCTTCGCCCGTGAGGGTGGAGCGGTTTTATTGATTCAAACTTTGAAAGAAGAGCTTTTTGACTCTTTTTACGAAATGGTCAATAGTTATTTATGTTGTAATATTTAATATGAAGAAAGTTGGATGGCATAATTAAGCCTCGGGATTAGAGTAGTCTGTATAAGGATCTGTATATTTTATTCTTGATGTGTAGATAAAATTTATATATATAAAAAGAATTGTTAGATTTGAAAAATGTAGTATCTTGCGGCAAATTTCTGGAAGATATGAAGAAACTCTATACAACACCTGAATATAAACGTTGGAATAAAAGAAGAAGCGAAAGACAAGTTCGGTTGTTGAGAAAGAGAAAGAGAAAGAACTCAGAGTATTCAGATACGTATTCAAATAGGCTAGGACGTCATTTGGATATGATTGATGCTCCAAGTGATTTTCGATTGTTAGAAAATACAGATGAGTGTTTGTCTTTCTTTAGAGAGATAAGAGATTGTAGAAATTTTAGTGCTCTTTCGAATGGTGTAAGACATGTTAAGATTTCTTTATTGAGTGTTCAGCAGATTGATTATGCCGCAATAAGTGTTCTCTCTGCAATTGGTGATGGACTTAAGTTAAGTAGAGTTAACATGCAAGGCAATTTCCCAAAGGATAAGATATGTCGAGACATGATTATAGAATCAGGCTTCTTAAGTCAAATGTATGACGATAAAAATAGGAGATATAGTGTTAAATCAAAATCATCTCTTATCTTTTTTGAGAAAGGAATGGACAGGCTTTCTCGAAAAGATAATGAGAATTTATCCAAATTGATTAACCAGGTTGTCAGGCATTTAACAGGCATTGATGGTAATTTTGCTTCTTTAAAAACAATATTACTGGAAATTTGCGGAAATTCAATAGAACATGCTTATTCGGAAAACAGACATTGGTTATTAGGTATTAAATATGAGAACGAAAAGGTCATTTTTACGGTTACAGATATAGGTAAAGGAATTTTAGATACCTTGTATAGAAAGTTTAGAATTAAGCTTTATGATACATTTATGTTTAATAGTCGATTAGATATATTGAAAGGTGCATTTGATAAGAAGTACGGTTCAAGTACAAAAGAAGTAAATAGGAATAAAGGACTTCCTGCTGTTAAAAGCATGATGGATGATGGAGCTATTTTAGACTTAGTTGTACTAACAAATGATGTGATTTGGTTTTGTAATAATGAACAACGGTCACGTAATTTTGATAAAGGCAAAGCTCGATTTAGAGGTACATTGTATCAGTGGACTATTACAAAGGATTGTATAACATATAATAAATGAAACAATGATAACTATTTCAATAGTAAATGATTTTGATGAATATCCTGGCCTCAGAAATTGCAGTATTAGTGAAGCTTCAGGAGAGGAGTTTTATCATAAGATTTTGAATAAAAAGTTTGTTGAAGCTTATAATACTAATGATAAGCTTGAAGTTATATTAGATGGTACAGGAGGATTTGCTTCATCTTTTTTGGATGAAGCGTTTGGTAATCTTGTTTATGATTTTACATTACCAGTAGTAAAACAACGGTTAATAATTATATCTAATGAGGAACCTCATTGGAAAGATATGATAGAAAGTCAAACAATGCCTCAGTGGGAAGAAAGACGTAAAAGGAATGAAAATGTAAAGACTACAGCTAAGCATGACGTTTGGGGTAGATTGTTGAATGGTAAAATCGAATTAAAAAGATGGAGTACGCCTGTGTGATAACGACAGCTGACTGGATAAATATAGCTTCTGTCATAGTTAACATTTGTATAGCAATCTGGATAACTCATATACTTCAAAATAAGTTTACCAATAATAGAACCCTTAAAGATCATTTTATTAATGAAATAAAAGATGTTCGAGCTGAGTATAAAGGATTTCTTAATCGCTTGTATTCAAATTCTACTAATCCTAAGGAACTTTTACCTTGGTTTAAGTTGATGAATATTCGAGTTAAGGATTTGGTAATGTTGATGAACAATCGGTATGAAGTTGCCGAAGATTTTCTAAATCCTTATCAAAATGACCTTAGAGAGCTTATAACAGAAAGTGATGATTTTAATAGATGTTATAGAAATCGTCAATTGATTTTAACTGAAAATTTAAAACGGGACCTGATGCGCTTTCAACAAGAACATCAACGTCTTTTTAATGAATTGATAATAAAAATCAATGATTCAAATAGATAAATTAGCCTAAGGGTGACTCTATAAAAATCGGCTCTATCTTTCTCTCTTAAGCATGAAGGGTATGAGTAATCTGTAAAAAATGTAAATTATCTTATAGTTAAGGTTAGCGCTCGGAATAGTTATATTTCGGGCGTTTTTTCTTATAGTTGTAAGTGTTAAATATATTATTAGATAATGGAAGAATTTTATGAAGAACTAAGAAAGTTAATGCCTTTAAAGAATTGGAGTGATTTGATTTCAGAAGAAAGAGAAAAGCAAGATTTTAGAGAAGGTTTGTCATGTACTTTGGATGCTTATGTTTCTTTATTGAAAAAGTATAAGGCTATTTTGGGACCAGATATAGATGATATTATAATAAAGGTCGAAGAATGTAATAACTATCTAAAGGAGTCTGTGAATTATTATTATGAAGGGATGTATAGCTTAGCATATGAGTCTATAGCAAAAATTTTATCGGACTCTCTTTATAAGGCCTCATATCTCCCGATTCAACCAGGATATGTTTTATATAAAGCAAGGACTATTGAAAAATATCAAAAACTTACTTTTGAAGAAATGTTTCATATACCTTTAAATCAAAGGGGAATAGTGAAGACTCAACGTTATAGTGCTCCTGGATATCCTTGTTTATATTTAGGAAAAAGTATTAACGTTTGCTGGGAAGAGCTTGGACGTCCTCGTTTTGATGATCTAATGATTTCTCGTTTTGTGGTTAAAAATGAATTTCAGGTATTAGATTTGAGGGTTCCACAAAAAGATGAGTTGGAAAGTGATAGGTTGGCGGAGGTATTGAAAAAAATACCGCTTATTATGAGTGTATCAATAGTTGTAATAGATACAGATGCCTCTTTTAAGCCAGAGTATATTATTCCACAACTTATAATAGAATATATTATTACGAATAATCGGAATGAATATAAAGAAGGTAAGCGTGATCTTTTTAGTTTTATATTGGGAGTATACTATATGTCTACTCATGTAAATGGAGAATTAGAATTCCCAGAAGATATTTTTTATAATTTAGCATTACCGGTTGTGGTTGTCAGTGGTAAAGAAACCTATTGTCGGCTATTATCTTCTTGCTTTGATTGGACGGATCCTACTTCTTATTATTATGAAGATATAAAAGAAAAATTTGATAGTGTTTTCAGAGATGAGGATATTGATTCAAAATTGTCACAGAAAGAAGTTCATTACAAATATTCAAAAATGGGAGAATTAGAAAGTCGTATGTCTAAATTATCATTAAAGGGGCATAAGTCTATCATTATGAATACGGATGTGGTTCATTTGGACTCTGATGGTAAAATGCTAAGTAATTTTGAAATACGCGCTGACCATGATGTAAAATGGACGATTAAGGAAGTAAAATAACTTATATATGGGGGGCAGAAGAAGCCCCCCAGCCGTTAGTAAAATCTCTAACCTTCCTACTAACGCAAACACGTGACGAACCCGTATGGGCAGGCTGAAAAACCTCTTCCATGCTACGATTGTTCTTGTATCGTAGCATGGAAGAGGTCTTAAATATCACAACAATAACCTCCCATTCTTCTTATCCATTACCGCATTGAAAACACTTTTATAGGTTTCATATAAATCTTTCCTATTTTCTGGTCCTGGCCAATCAGCGAAAGACTCTCCTGCAAAGAATTTCCAAGCAAAGATCCGTTTGGCTTTTTCGGATAAGCTTAATTGATCGATTATGTTCCGGATATCCTGCATACGTTCCCGGATATATTCGGTATGATCCGGGCTGTCATCGGGTTCGTCGATGATATTCAGCCGTCGCCAATCTACATTCTCATCTACCGGAATAGGCTTGTATTTATGCCGGTATGGAGACGTGTCCGAGGTAACGTTTAACTTTATCATTTGCAGGATATAGAAGTCAAGTTCAGTGTATTTACCCTGTTTGGCTTCCATTAATCGGGTGAGATACTCTGGGGGCTTTTGAAGCAGCATACACATTACCTCGTTCAATACGTCAATAGCTTCGTCTGTCATTCCGGCAAGTGAGCTGTGATACTTAGCGTAATCCAGCCACCTGTCGTAACGTTTTTCAATATATTTATTCAATGCCTCACTTGCCATAGTCGTCTTTATTTGATATATTTGTTTCTGATTGTAAGAGGGTGGCGCTGTGAGGCGCTGCCTTTCTTTTATCTAAGATATTGGAAATAGTTGTTCCATTCTTTTTTAGCCAATTTAGGGGCGAATGAGAATAGGTATCCTAATGCTTTTAGGACAATCCCGGCGATAAGAAACAATCCTCCTATACATATTGAAATAAGAAAGGGAACAGTGAGTAACATTGCTATGATTTTTATATTTACTTTCATGTTTATTCCTCCTCTTCGTTCGTATCAAAAAGATTTGCCATCATATCAACAATATTCGTCTGGATATTATCTTCAGCCCCTAATACGGCATTACTGATATGCTTCTTTTCTTCGATGATCCTGTAGAGCTTCTGGTCAATCGTCCGACGGCCGAGCAGGTAGTAGCAATTCACTGAGTCTTTCTGCCCGATGCGATGGGCACGGCTTTCTGCCTGATCACAATCTGCATACGTCCAAGGTAGCTCAATAAAAGCGACATCACTGGCTGCTGTGAGCGTAATACCGGCACTGGCCGCTTTAATGGAACAGATGATAACGTCCGTCTTCGGGTTCTTTTGAAAGGCATCGACAGAAGCCTGCTTCTCCTGCATATTCTGTCGTCCGGTGACGCAGACGGCGGAAGGAAAAGCTATCATCAGGCGGTCTACAATTTCATGCAGGTTACAGAACAGGATGATCTTTTTCCCATTCTCCCGAAAGTCCTTCACGAAGTCGATAACCTCTTTCAATTTACCGCGTGCAGTAATATCTTTCAGAATACCGATACGAACCATCACTTCCCCTTTCAGTGACTTTTGAATCTTTTCGTCGTCCGCTTCCTTGTATCGTTTCAGGTAATCGATCAAGTCGCGTTCCGCATCCATATATTCCTTGCGGTTCGTTATCTCACAGGAAACAATCTGACGCACTTTATCCGGCAACTGGGTGAGTACTTTCGACTTTTCCCGACGAAAGAAGCAGTGTTGCCATAGCTTATAATTTAGCTCCTTTAGATTGCTCGCTTGGTTAGGACCGGAACAGTACCGAAGCATGAAACCTTTCCATCCACCCATATCGATCATGCGATCCATAATACCCAATTGTGCAACCAGATCCTTTGGTTTGTTGACAACAGGTGTCCCAGTCAGCAAGATGATATATTCTTTCCCGGATGCAATGCCTTTGCAAAACTTGGTCTGCTGGGTGGCCGTTGATTTGACTTTATGCGATTCGTCGATTATCACGGACTTGAACAGTTTGATCGTGTTGTGAAATTCGACATCTTTCAATGTCCATTTCTCTGCTTTCATGATCCGCCGGACAAAGTATTTTCGTAGGCTTTCGTAGTTTACGATAAAAACCTGGTTCATGCCTGTCTGCCAGAAGAAAGGCCAGCTATCGCGGACGGAATCGGTTAATACCATCGCTTTCTTGTCTGTAAACTTATGCCATTCCCTTTGCCAATTGATCTTGACAACATTCGGGCAGATTACCAGGCAGGGGAAGGCGTCGGCCTTGTTGATAGTGGCGATGCTTTCAAGTGTATTGTGCGTTACAATATAATTGTTTGTCAGATACAAATGATCCGGAGCGGTTACGCTTATACATACGGAATCTTCCTCTCTAATATATTCGATAGACGAGATATACCGTGAACAATAGTTCGTCTTTTTGATGTTCCATTCGGCAGCTTTCCGTTCGAGGTAGAACGGGCAAACCTTGATCCTCACGTTTACTTGAAACTCCACGCCTTTACCTTCATTTCGCCTGTCGTACCTGCGTATGATCGCCTGTCCTCCAAGGGAACGTACCAAAAGGGCAATGTCACGTGCCATGCCATAGGAAAGGGTACTGTAGGTGATCCTGTTTTTCTTTCCCGATCCATCTGTATCCATCAAACCGCGTAAGAGGTCGATGCGCTGTTCCACCGATCCGTGCATGTATTCGTATGGTATGAATTTCTCTACACTCGGTTTGTCTGCTTTGAGCCGTTTGATCTCTTGGTAAAAACGATTTTCGTGGACTGTCGGATTCTTTGTAATGTTGTATCGCGGACACGTGGCGTAATCGTCCCGTATCAATAGCATGTCGCCGGGTAAAAGTTTTCTTACCCTTTCGGCAATAGCCACATCCATATCCGGTGTAGAGAAAGACAGTTTTCCGTTACCACCGCAAAGATGGCCGTCTCCCAAAAGTACCCCCATGATGTAAGGATGGATGATGTATAATCTTTCCTTGTACTTCACAGGTTCACACATTGGGATTTCCCATTTCCGTCTTGTATGGTTATGGCCAAAACCTTTCAGGTTGTAGGTTACGCCGGAATCCATGATCTCCTGTGTTGTCTTGGTGATCCATCCTTTCCCCTTTCTTCTACGGTTGACATCTCGGACACACCACAGATGTTCTGGCCCGCATTCACAGGATACGCCATCAGAGAACGTAACTTTGAACACGCGGCGTTCTTTTTGTGGAAACACGCCGCTTACGGCATATACATTTCCGTCCCTGCCGAATATCTCGTCTCCAATTTGTAACTCTCCGATCCGTCTGAAGCTGTTTGGAGTAGCCACGTAACTACTGACCGGTTGTTGTTTACCAAGTCCCATATCGTCTCCATTGATAAACCGTTTCAGTTGCAAGCCTCGTGCAATTCCTTGCAGTTGATAGGGGTAAGGCTGTACTTTCAGTCCATGTTCTCCGTCTAGTTCCGGCATTTCCGGTATTTGAAAAGCAACATCTTCCTCTGTCTGTGATTGGGCAACCGTTCCCCATTGTACCGGTTCGAAATGGCGGACGTAATAAGTCAATTGATCCAATTCTGCTTTGCATTTGTTGGTTGCCGGAATCAGCCATGCGCCCGTTTGTTTGTCCCACCAGCGGATGGAAACAGAGCTTTTCAGCTTGTCTACAATCTGCTGGCGGTATCTGTCAAACTTCACCGCATAACATTGACCTTTTTCTGTATTTTGCAGTGTAATTGTCATAGTGGTAGGTGTTATGCAAATTCGTCAAACGCTTTTATCTCTTCGGCGACTTCCTCCATTTCTGCTTTTTTCTTGCGGCCGCGTTTCTTCGGCTTCGGCTCTGCTTCTCCGGTAATATCTGCTTCTTCGGGAACATCGAAATCGAACGATTCTTGTTTGATTCCATATTTTCCGCCGAACAGGTAAGCGTCCACTTCGTAGTCAAGTCGGCTGACCGCCTGTTTTAAAGCATCCCCATACGGATATCCCTCGCCGGATTCGTCTTCGAATTTTGTAAACGGGACGGAAAGGTTAAGGACTTGTCCGCTTTTCAATAGCTTTTGTGCCTGGATGGAAACACCGGCCGATTCGTCTGATCCACCTTTGCTATACCCCGTGACAACGATATTTTTCAGTTTCTCGTTCAGATCATCATCCGAAGGATTTTCGATATTTACAACTCTGGCTTCTTGCATTTCGCAAATCTTGACGGCATGAGTCTTTAACAAACTCATAGCATATAACAGGTCCGGATGAACGAACTGCTGGGATGATTTGGTTACTTCGTTCTTGTAGTTTGCTTCTACAAATCGCTCTGTGTAGTCAGCTGTTACCTGATTGTTTTTAAGTTTGACTTTCTGAATTTCATACACAGGTTGTTCTTTTACTAATTCATCTTCCATACTTTTTAAAATTTAGGATTGTTATAACTTTGGGGCGCTAAGGCCATTTCTGCTTTTGCTTTACTGATTACAGTGCGACACCATTCCAGTTGATGAGTCGCGGTCCGGTTCAAACGCTCACACCAATCGACAAGATATTGTTCATCTTTGCACAGACTGTCAATGATAGCATTTACTGCCTTGGAGGTAGCCCCGGCACGTGAGGCTGTTTCCCGTAACGTATCGAAGACTTCCGATTTCTTTTTCCCGTTCAGATGGTATTTGGCATCTGCTAACAGTTTCCCGGTCCGGGCGATATAGACGGCAAGGTCGTTTCCACGTAGGACAGCTTCTTGGACTTCTTCACTCATGGTAATATTCAGATAGGAATCAATGGCTGCCAACTCGTTGGATATTTTATCTATGGGTGTGATGTTTAAATTCATGTCTGTTTGTCTTTAAAATATATCTTCTGAAAAAAGGATATCCTATTTATTTTCAACTGAACAGCATCCACCACCGAAAGGCAAGTTCTTCGTACTTTTCTTTACCTTTCAGGTAAATCGTATCGCCTCGTTTAATGAATGCTTTGAACACTTTTTGATTTTTCTTGGAGATACCATAGATGAAATCCTGCCGACTGCCTGCGATATCCATATACCAGGCGCGGGAACGGTCCCAATCGAAAAAGTCAATAGCTTCATCGAATTGTTTTTGTGTGCTGGCAAAAGTGCTTTTCAGGTCTCCCCCGAATCCGTAGGTCGGAAGCCACCAGTCCCATTTGCACCGGGTATCGAGCGTGTATTTGAAGTTGCCATATTGGAAACATTGGTTCTTATTGACCATGAATCGTTGAGTTTCCGCCTTAGCAAGCACTTGGGCCAGGAAAGGATCGTGTCGGGCTTCCATGCGGAGGGACTTCTTCATGGCTTCTGCCAGTTCCCAATCCTCGCCGGAATACAATACATCGTCTACCATGTGCTTATCATACCTGACCCTTTCCGGTTCGGTAATCATCGCATCGATTAGGCTGCCGAATTTGAAAGCTTTCTCCTTGTCCCCGTATTGGGTACGGGGATAGAGGAGGTTCTTTAGTTCCGTAAGGTCCGAGTTGCTAACCTCCGACCGTTGGTAATATGTATCTTGCATCTTCTTCCTTGAGTTTTAGATATTCAATGACTGCAAAGTCAAATTCGAAATTGTAGGTGTTATCCATCAGCCACCGGAACCATTTGCGGCCCTCTTCCGTATCGAGAATCTTTTTCAGAATACTTGGCTCGCGTCTGTATTTTCCGAAGTTTATCCATGAGGACAGATAGAGTTTCTTTTTCATATCATTTGGCTGTTACATCATCGATATACTTTACATATGCGGACTGGATTTGCTCTCCGTCCTTATTCACAACTTTTTCGCAGTAGGTAATCATCTTCTTATGTACCTTCTCTAGATCCTCCATGCTCATATTGATTCCTTCGCGCATGAACCACATCTGATATACCTGCATGAATCCTTGTGGATTGGTTATCTGGATCTTCTTCTTGACCTTGGCTTTCGTTGGAGTAGGGGACATGCTGGCTGCTGAGAAATCAAATGCTGCTTGTACTTCGGCAGCAGACTTTTCTGCAGCCGCTTTGGCCTTAGCCTCTTCTTCCCGGCGTTTGCGTTCTTCTTCCTGCTTTTTTCTTTCTTTCGCTTCCTGTTGTTTTCGCTCTTCTTCTATACGGGCTGCTTCGGCCGCATTGGTACGGCGTAGCTCTTCCTGTTCTTCCAGTTGTTTGCGAAGGCTGGGGAGTTTGTCGATCAAATCCTGCTTTGTACCCTCTATTTCAAAACGGTAACGTTCTGTAAAATCTTTCTTCTTTTGTATAGCGACTTCATTTTTTATTGCCTTACGGGTTTCTGCGTCCATATAGAAGGTTTGTTTGTTGTCAGAAACGTTTTCAACAAAAGCACTCCAGGAGAAATTTATACTTGTTTCGGATATTCGTCGGCATACATCGTTGTAGGTAGCGAGAGTAGCGCGGTTGAACATGCTGTTTAGTGCATTGATATGCTTTTCAACGTATGCGGCATACGCTGTATCCAACATGACAGAGATATCCGATCGGTATTGAGCCTTTTCGTTCTCCAACATCTGTTTACGGCGAGCTTCCTCTTCCCGTCGTTTTTGTTCGGCAATCTTCTTGGCCGCGTATTTGTTACGGGCCTGTTGGAGCTTATAAGGAATAGTGGTGACCGATTTGACGTCGATAGCCGATTCCAAAGAGGTAAAAGACTTGCTGACCGTAGCCAGAAGTTGCGTCAATGGCTTACGACGCTTGTTCATGTTTTCTATTGTTATTTTCGTCTTTGCCAAATACTCTGAGACCTTCGCATCCAGTTCATCCGAGCTAATACCTCCTTCCGCTTCAATGGTGTCCAGAAGTGTTTGTCCGGCTTGGTTACATGTCGATACGGAAGTTTGGTTGCGTTGCAAGGTGGCAGGAGCCGATTGCATGATCTGATTGAATTCTTCCACTTTAATAAGAGAATTGTTAGCTTGTGTATCCATTGTGATAAATTTTTAAGTGATTGATCGAGTTTATTAAAATCCGGCGTCTTCATCTTCCTGTGATATTGGGGTTGTTATACCTGATGCGGGTACCGGTTCCGCTTGTGGTTGCTCTCCGAATTCCTGTAAAGGGTTTTCCGATTGAGGTTGGAGGGCTTGTGGCTGCTGTCCGGGTTGATTGGGCTGAATAACGGTTGTTTGTTCTAATCCGTAGTCAATATCCTGCGGTTCTTCTTGAGTTTCGAATACAGTAAACTTTCCGGTCCGGACTTTGGGATATCCGTCGAATGCGTGTTTAATCAGTTTGCTTTCCAAGAACCCAGGATCGATACCGCCTTCGTTTGAAGTATAGAGGGCATTCGCCTTACCTTCTTTTTGACGGGTTTGCGGATTCCAACGTTGGTTGTTTTTGTAGCTGTACGCCTCTAAGCGTTTGATATCACCCTCCATCATCCAATGCCAGTCTACAGTCCCATCGGCGCGGACAATACGGATAAAACCACCGATCACCTTATTTGATTTGCGGGGACAGGCCGCCTGATAGGTAACGGTCTTTACTCCGTCAACCAATCCCGGTGAGAATGTGTCACCTTCATAGCAAACAACCGGATTATCTACATACCGGACCTGTCCGGCACGCTGGCGCATAACCAATTCCCCATAACCGGTGATGGAAAGGTAAGCACGCAGTTCATAGATATCGTTGCCATTGTTGTCCTTATAGCCGGTTTTCGTGCTGCGGGGGAGAATATAGCAGTGGGGGCGTCCTGTGGGATCAAGAGACAGGCCGTTTACGGCAATATCTAAGAAACAGCCGTACAGGGACAGTGGAGAACATCTTTGCAGTTCCGGCTTGTCTTGTAAGATTTTCCGGAAGTTGAATTTTTCCTTTTCATAAATCTGTGTTCCTTGGCCGGTTCCCCAGATCACATTGTACATAAGTATAAACTTCTGTTCAACCCGGCTATCATCCGCTATCATGAGCGGATTTAGCTGATTTAGTTCAGCTACTTTAATTTGAATTTGATTTGACATGATTCTATTGTTTAAAAATTAATTACCAATGTTTCTTTATCGTGTAAACCATTGCCACGCAACCGGATGCCGTAACTATATGCTGGAAATACCCCAAGCAAATAGCGATAATACCAAGTATGGCAAGCGTTCCAAACAGGATGTAAAATCCCCACCTCGCTACTTGAGCGAGTTTCCAGTAATTTGTTTTCATACATCAATGATTAATTGGCAAAAGCCGTTTACTTGTCTTTGAAATAGCGAGTTGGATTTATATTGTAAACATCCTCCGATAACCCTTTACCTGGAGTGCCTTGCCGTGTTAATAATTCATTTAGTAATCGTATGGATCCAGGGCGCATTTATACAAATCTTCCAACCTGTATTCGATTTTGCCCGGCCGTTTGTAACGCTGTAAAGTACCTTCCGAGACCCATCGCTCCACATTCTGCCGTCCAAAGCGGATATGTGCTTCCTTTTGTCCGATAAACTCTCTGGTTCCGGCTTGTATCTTGGTGATTTGCCAAGCGAGGTATTCAAGTTCGATTTTCCGAAAAGAAGGAATGTTTGGATAGGTTGTGTCGGTCTGCATGATTATTCGCTTTTAAAAAGATTCTTTTCGTTTGCATATCGCATAAACTCCGCCATAGAGTGTATCGAGAGTTTTCGGAATACGTTCTTCCGATGATTCTTTACAGTGTGGGACGATATGAAAAGCGCTTCCGCAATCTCTTCGTCTTTCTTGCCATAGTAGCAAAGCTCCATCACCCGCAGTTGACTATCTGAAAGTGTGCTGTTGAACTTCGGTTCACATATTTTCTTGAAGCCATCACATTCCCCACGCAGCGGACAACCGACAAATTCAAACTTGAAGTTCCAGTTCTCATCAATATCGATCATGTTGTCATATAGCCCGAAATTGCATTTGATAAATCGGCGTACAGCCAAGAAATCACGATAGCATTTATTCCCATCGTAACGGGCGTAATACTTGCGGAGAGCTGTATAGGCTTCTGGATAGAACTCTTCCAGCACCTCTAGAAAACGCTGAATAAAGTCGGTATCCGATTCCTTTAACTGACGCTCCGGCTGTCCCTGTTCTTTGATGATTACTTCACCGGATGGAGTGGTATAGAATTCTATTGCATGCATGATTCTCCCTCCGGAAAAAGAATTTCTATAGGTGCGCCTAATTCTTTAGATATAGCCTTTTTGCAAAGCTTATCGGGGCTGAATGTGCCTCTTAACCAATTGTAGACAGTTTGTTCTGTGCGCTCTGTCGCATTAGCAATCCGGCGAACGAACTCCTGTTTGGGCGTTGGAATCTTATCAAGTGCTTCATATCTGTCTTTGAAAGACAGCTCACTTGCTCCATGACTTTGTAGGGTTAATTTTTCCATTTTTACTTCCTTACATTATTATATATATACTAATTTCTTTACCTTTGATGTTGTATTAATTATTACAAGTGCAAATATAGATATATTTATCTACAAATAAAACTATGCGTAGATAATTTTATCTATTTAACAAATTATCTATGGCAAAACAAGAAGTAAGTCAATTAAGAGATAGAGTCAAGGCTTTTATTTTATCAAAAGGACTTAGTGTTAGAGCTTTTGAAGCATCTGTAGGGCTTCCAAATGGTTCTGTAGCTCAATATTCCGATTCAACAAGCAAGGAAACATTAAAAAAAATCTCAGAAGTATATACTGATTTTGACATAGACTATATTATTTCTGGTCGGAATAAAGGTGTAGATACTAATATCTACAATGACCGACAGCCAATTCTTGATATTCGTGTTTGTGCGGGGAACGGTATAGGTTTAGAGGGGGACGAGAACAAAATAACAGAGTGGGTTTCCATCCCTGCATTTAAAGGATGTCGAGGAATTATGGTATTTGGAGATAGCATGTATGACAAGTATAAATCTGGAGATATCATATTTGTTCGTAGGATCGAAAGTCGGGATGATATAGACTATGGCCAGTGTTACGTTGTTATAACCCAGGAAGATCGATATATAAAGAATCTTTATGAAAGTTCTAAAGGTGATGGTTATATTACGATGGTTTCATATAATATGGAACTAAATCCTGATGGCCGTCGTAAGTTTCCAGACCGGGATATTGCTAAGAGTGAAATCTTATTCCTTTATAAGGTTGCGGGGAAGTTAAGAAGGTGTCAATTATAAAAACAACTTAAACTAGTATTATTATGGGGTTATTAGATATATTCAAGTCTCCCAAAAAGCAAAGACGTGATGCAACAGATGCCATTTTTAGAAAAATGGAAAATGAAATTAAGGAAATGCAAGAAGAGCGTTCTAATTGGGATAAATCGTTTGAAATTATTTGTTCCAGGAGAAGCAGAGCTAATGATTTTGAAAAAAATGATGATTTTCAATCTGCTATTAATCTGTATTTGGAGAATATTGATTATTGTAAGAAAGATAAATATGTGAATAATTTGAGTAATTATGTCCATGATATTGATCGTATAATTATACTTTATGGCAAAATGAAGCATGATGATGAATTGAAGTCTTTCTTGGAAAATCTTATTTCTGAATATCCAAAATACGAAGGAGTTAGTAAGTGGAAGATTAAATTGGCAAAGTTGAATAACGTTAAATTAGAAACATCTAAATTGCTTGATCCTGCAAAAATAAAACATCCAGTTCCTGGAAATCTAACAATTGGTGAAAGAATTCGACAATATAAATACAATGTACATGAATTCAATTTTTATTATGATATGCCCGCAGGTATGGATACGTCAGAATATCTATGGACTCATAAAGATAAATGTATTCCTGCCAATAAATCAGAGTTGAGTAAATATAAAAAGATGTTTGATAAATTGCAGGAGAAGGGAAAGATTGCTGAAAATGAAGGTGATTATAAAAAGGCTATTGAGGTTTATGAAAAAATGATAGTCGAGGAATGTGAAGATGAATATCCGTTTGAGCGTTTAATGATAATCTATAAAAAGTTGAAATGGAAAGATCAGGAATTTGAAATATTAACTAGATCAATACAATACTTCTCGGATTTGAGAAATAATCAAAAGGAATATGTATTAAATCTAGCTCGTAAATATAATATGGAGCGAAAGGCTCTTGATTATATCAATGCCAATAAGAAAATATTCTATTTCGGAGGTGCTTTTACTTTGTATAACCCTTATTTGAAAATAGAAAAATGGAAAGAACGTCTTGATAAGTTGAATGCAAAACAATAAATTGTAGATTATGAAAGATATATGTAAATACGTAATTTTATTATTATCATTATTTCTTTTTTTTTCGTGTAATAATAATTCAGATATAGAAAATACTATTCAGCAACTTGAAAATCGTATTAGTGATTTGGAGTATGAAAATTCAACGCTAAAATCAAAAATTATTGATTTGGAATATGAGATTTGTGATATGCAAAGTGATATAAACCAGATACAAAGTGATGTGAGTGATCTTGAGTTTGATATTTTGTTTAAATAATAATGACTATTTATGAACGACAACTATGATAGATCGGCCAAGTTTTGTTGTATAATATTTCAATGATACATTTATTTATGGAAGATAAAGACAAAATAATAGCCTCACTCCGGAACCAGTTCAAAGAAGCTGTCAGCCGGTGTAATGCCTTAGAGCAAGAAAATGCTCTATTGTCATATCAACTTGAAAAGATGGAGGAAAGATGTCCGGAATCACATTAAAGATAGACAAAGGCCAATCTTCCGCTTTCTCTGAGATTATGGGATTGCTCCAGTCTTTTCCTGGATTAAAGGAATGCAAGAAGCATTATTCGGTAAAGCTGACGGAAGAAGATGTTTTCCGGTTCCGGAATGAACTGGATCAGATTATGCAACTATTGCCGCAATTGAGGGAAAAGGAGTGGTTCGATATTCCGGCTTACGGGACGGATGAATGGGCTAACTGGATGATAGATTTACACAGAAAAAATATGTAACTTTGGAGGGTGGTTTACAAATAGTTTACAGTCGTATATGTAAATGATTAGAAATTAATAGATTAAAATATATGTCAGACAGTATTGTTATTATTCCCACGTATAACGAAAAGGAGAATATAGGAAATATTATTCGGGTTGTATTTGGGTTGGAGAAAGAATTTCATATTTTGATTATAGATGATGGATCGCCCGATGGTACGGCAGGTATTGTAAAACGGCTGCAAAAAGAGTTCCCCGAACGCCTTTTCATGGTGGAACGTAAAGGTAAGTTAGGATTGGGTACGGCTTATATCTGCGGATTTAAATGGGCAATAGAACATAAATATGATTTTATATTCGAAATGGATGCAGACTTTAGTCATAACCCGAATGATCTTCCCAAATTATATGCGGCCTGTATGGAACAGGGTGGTGATGTCGCAGTCGGTTCCCGCTACTGTAACGGTGTGAATGTCGTGAACTGGCCATTGGGACGTGTGTTGATGTCCTATTATGCTTCCGTATATGTTCGTTTTGTTACTGGAATGAAAGTACAGGATACGACAGCCGGTTTCAAATGCTATCGTCGTGAGGTGCTTGAGACGATCGATCTGGATCGTATCCATTTCAAAGGATATGCGTTCCAGATAGAAATGAAGTTTACGGCATATAAGTGTGGTTATAAAATCGTGGAAGTCCCCATTATTTTTATCAATCGTGTATTAGGCACTTCCAAGATGAACTCCTCTATCTTCGGGGAAGCACTGTTTGGCGTATTGAAATTGAAATGGTGGAGTCTGTTTCGTAAATATCCCCAAAAAGGGAATCGAAAAGCGATTGCCGGATAATGCCATTATTGTAAAAAGCAATAAAAAGAGATATTCAGTAAATGTCTCCACATAATACCATAGCATATGAAGATGATAGAGTATAATCACTTCATATGCCATTATTATTGTCATTTTTCTGTATATTCTCATATACTCTTATCGGGCAAGACATGAAGCTCCGGAAGAAGTCTTCTGACCTCTTCTGATTCTATCTGTAAATTCATGTCATGCAGCTTTCCCCGTTCTGTCCCTGATCTTGTCAATCATCAGTATGGCATTTGCCGTATGTATTCCGAGGAAAATCAACAGGATTTCCGTCTTCCTGTTCCTGGCCTTTATTCTTGAGAGCGAGTAATGTTGCTTTTGAGTGCCGAAGCTTCCTTCAAGCCGGGTGGCCCT
>QFCD01000272.1_pt1 | contig 105477 bp, 114 predicted proteins | sample 5346081 | NCBI WGS metagenome assembly QFCD01 (sample SAMN09062251, study PRJNA434731) | Human gut metagenome, whole genome shotgun sequencing project. | isolation source: stool timepoint A gemcode assembly | host: Homo sapiens | collected 2015 | reverse complement strand
GTATTGCCGGACATGGTGTTCGAGGGAGAGACGAATACGGAAGGAACGATAGTCATGCCGAATGTTCCGGTAGGAGAATACACCTACGAGGTTCTTGCAGGCGAGGTTTCATCCGATACGTTCTCACATCCCCAAAGTGAAAGTGGTACAGTGTTGGATGTAGAAGTGCAATATGAATTGATTAATGCAGGTATTCAGGTTTCGGAGGTGTACGGTACGGCAGGAAGAGCTTATCTGTCAAATCAGACCATTACAATGACATCCAAGGCAGGAACGATAAAGCTTACTTTGGATGAGAACGGTTATACCAATCAGTTATTAATAAAGGGATTGGAATACACGTTTACGACTGATTCATACCCGGCTTTTTATAGCAACCCGACACAATCCTATGCATGGACGGAAGACGGTGTGATATGGCCGTTTGATTTGAACGTGACCTCAAAGATAACGGTTAATGTAAAGGATGTATATGTGAAAAACAATATCCAGGGAGTAACGGTAGCTTACAATGAACAGGTAGTGACAACGGATGCAAGCGGTAACGCTTCATTGTTCCGGTCAGCACTGGAAAAGGACTATTCTTTGAATAAAGAGGATTATAGTACAGTAAATGGAACCATTGCACCTACCACGGCTTCACCGTTAAATGTTACAATGTTGAGAAACAAGCATGTAGTGACAGTGCAGCAATATGAAGTGATACCGGGTGGTGCAAGTGTAATTTTGGATGGTAGGTATAATTTTACATTAAGTTACACGTCGGCAGCAGGTAATGGAACGATTACGAGCGGAACAAATACATTTGAGGCGTATTTAGGTATTCCGATTACATTTGCAGTAATTGCAGAAAATAGAAGGGTATTTTATAGTAATCCAACTCAAACACATACATTTACAACGGCAGGTGAAGTATGGAACATGAATCTCACTTGTGCGAAACAGATAACTGTAAATGTGAAAGATAATGTACCAGGGCAAAACATTCAAGGTGCAACAGTAAATTATTTTACTCAGACAAAAACGACGAATGCAAGCGGAAACGCAGTGTTCTACTGGAGCGGTTCAGACCCTCGTAATATATCGGTGAGTGCTGCAAATCTTGAATCTTATACAGGTCAGATAAGGTTCGATTCTACTTCACCGTTCAATATCGTAATGACACGTGTCGCTAATCCAGTTACACTTGTAGTAAGAGAAGTAACGCCAGCACAAACAACTTATTATCAGAACTTACAGATAAAATATACAGCAGGAAGTGCAACCGGAACACTTATAACAGATGCGAACGGTGCAGTGACATTCAATGGATATATAGGTACGGAAATGTCGTTTACGGTAGTGGGACATCCGGAATTTTACAGCAACCCGACACAGAAACACACCTATACAGCCGCCAATCAGTCGTGGACTATGGATTTGACGGTAACGGCAAAGATAACTATAAACGTCAAATCAAACGTGCCAAGCGGAACAAATTTGAGTGGTGCTACGGTATCATATTTCCATCAGACAGGAACAACTGACAGTAGCGGTAATGTATCACTGTATAGGAGTTCTGTAACAAATGGCGTAACAGCAACGGCAACGTATCACGGAAATTATTCCGGAAGCATAACAAGTTCTTCTGCATCTCCGTTCAATGTGGTAATGACACGTTCTACGGCAACAGTCAGCCTTACAGTAAATGAGACATATTCGGGCGGTAGCATGTTTACTTATCCGTCCATGAAGATGATATTCAGTCCGGCAGCTTCAACAAGCCCATTGACGCTTGATACAGCCGGAAGCGTATCTTTTGTTTGTTATCTTGGTACCCCGGTTACATTCACCCCACAAACAAGAGCAAATTATTACAGTAATCCTAATAATCAGCTTACATATACAGCAGCCGGACAATCAAAGACGATTAATCTGAACTGTAATCAGAAAATAGTTATTAATACAGTAGCGAATATCTACAATACAGGCAATGCACTTGCAGGAACGATAACCTATTTCGGACAGACACTTCTGTCTGGAGGAAGTTTTTATAGAAGTGGACTGGACAGACAAATGACCGCAACGGCACAGTATTTCAACAACTATGTAGGAACAGTGACCGCCACGCAGACGTCACCCTATACAGTGACGATGAACAGAACGACAAGAACAGTCACTATCACGGTAGTTGAGAAAATTCCAAACATAACTGCTACTTATCCTTTAAGTAATTCGGTGATAGTAAGAAGCGTACTTTCTACATCAAACGCCCCGGCGGGTGAGATAACTTTGGATACGAACGGAAAGAAAACAAATACCATGTATGCCGGAATAAATTACACCTATACGCCAAAGAATTACGCGAATTATTACAGCAACGCTTCGCAGGGTCATACATGGGCGAATGAAGGCGAAGCATGGACTATGACGTTGACGGTCAGTGCAAAGCTTACCTTCAATATAAAGAGTTCAAATTATGGGACAAATATAAGTGGAGTGACGGCGAACTGGAACTATCAGAATGGTACAACAGACAGTAGCGGTAATGTGTCCTTCTATAGAAGCGGTGTAGCAAGAAGTTATACTTTTTCAAAGACAAATTACAATAATTTGACCGGAAGTACGGCAGCGAATGCGACAAGTCCACAAAATCTGAAAATGAGTGAGAAAAGTTCATCCATTACCATAACGATAAAGGACTATTATCAAGGTGCAGTGAAAGGAAATGCGAACGGGTGTCCGGTAACAATGAAGAACAACAGTATCGCTTCTATTTCATTCAGTGGTACGACAAACAGTTCGGGTCAAGTGTCCTTCGGAACAATGATTGCCGGAACGTATACTGTAACTTGGGGAGGAGGAACGAGTTACTGGGTAGCCGGAAGTGCAACCGTAACAATGCCGACAGCTACGGTAACGTATAATGGAGTGAGATTGACGAAGAGTGTTGCCAACGTGTTTTATTTTCAAACGCCGGCTACTGGGACGGCAGCTAAATATTGGGCGGTAAATACACTTATGAAGCCAGTATTTACAACTGGCGGTGTGGCGACAACGGTAACAATGACACGTTCCGGAGCAACATATTATGAATTAGGAGCTTACACATATATTGCAGGAATTACTACTACCATAAGTTCGGCAGTGACAAATTATTTTAGGACCGGAAGTAGTACAGTAACTTCGTATTCAGTTACACCGACATATAATTTTAACAATATACCGGGTACAAGTAGTTCTTCTCCTTTGTATTCTTATGCAACAAAGGCGGTGGTTGTTACTGTTCAAAATAGTTTGACAAATGCGGCAGTAAGTGGAGCGACGATAAAGATGTATGGTATAAACGGCAGCAACGTGGTAGGCGGTGCCGGAGATGGAGGTTTGCAGACTGTAACGACGAACAGTGCCGGACAAGCGACGGTATATGTGTCCGGATTGACAAACAGATACATAGTAAGTGCGACAAGATACGTGACATTAAACACCACCAACACGAATACCTCAAACTTTACAATCAAGCTGGTACCAAGTGAGGTGACGATAACGATAACCGTAAAGGACGCGAACACAGGAACAAGCGTGGAAAGCGAATGTATCGTAAAACTGTCAAGCAACAACACCAGCACAGCATATAGCGGCACTACAAACACGAGCGGACAGGTAGTCTTGAAGATAAAGCCGGGTAACTATTGGTGGGAAGCAGGAGGTACGACAACATGGGGAGCGAGCGGAACAGGAACATGGAATTATCCGAACCGTTCCACCACCTCAATCTCTCTCGTCAAAGACCAGTCCATAACAATAGAGGCTCTAAAGGTAGGAGTGTGGGTGAAGGACGAATTTAGCAGCAGTAATTTCGGAAGAGACACAACATCTCGTAAAAATTCGTATTCTGGGTTATATGTAGAACCAGTTATAGAGGCAAATAAGACATATCCAAGTAATTCGTGTGCTGCTGTATTGACATATGACCCCAGTAAAGTAAATGAATTAGAGATGATAAATCTAAAAACGGTAGTTTCTCTTTTCGTTGACTCCCCTAATGTATATGGAGTTTCAACATTTTTTGATTCTAATAGAGCGAATGATTCAGATAGACTGTATGGATATAGTCATATACAAGGTAGTTTTTATTTAAGTCCTTCTTCTAATGGTGATTTTCAAAACTTGAACTACGTATGTTGCGGATTTAGTGGTGCAAATCGGTTAACATGGGGGCAATTGAATATAAGAAAAGGTTTTTTAAATTATGTAAAAGGCAATAATGATGTAACTTTAGGTTCAGTATTTCAAAATAGCAACAATTATTCTGTACGTAATTCTTTATGTGTTTTAGTAACACGAGAAGAATTAAATTCAATTAATGAAGTCATTAATAGTCACGAAATAATTGCGATACCCGAAACACCAAATAATAACAATCAAATTAGTATAAGACTTCAATCTTGGGATATCGGCTCTTCTATGAGCTCTTATAGCTTAAAAGTTAATGGGCCTACTGTTGGAAGAAAAATCAATATATTCTTTTACAAGAGAGCGTATATTAATCTGTCCAAACATCAATTGATATTGTTTGTATACGGCCCTCAAAAGACTTTTTCAGAAGAAAATCTAACTTTTGATTTTTATGTATTGGTATGGAAAGGTTCTTTTACATGGAGTTATATAAATAATGGTAGTGGTGTGCAATATTGGCATTGTTACAATAACATACCTTCTTCTATTACTAACAATATGGGAGGTAATATGTGGATGTCAAAAGATAAGAGATTTATGTTTTATGTTGGCAAGGGTCCTTGGGGAGCGTCGAAAGGAATAAATATAGTAAGAAGCGTTTCTTTTTTAGTTGATGAAAACGGCTGGGCTGCAACGTCAATAACTATTAATGATAACTTTACATCAGAATTAAGAAGCACTCTTGCTAATTATTATGTTCTCGACATTATATTTAATAAGGATGGTTCTAAAATGATTGTTCTCTGTAATGGACAAAAAGGGGCACAAGGAGGGACGATTATTACTAATTCCTATGTAGAAGGTATACATCCTACTAATATATTTTGTTTTATATTAATACAAGGTGGTAAATGGGTAAATATACCATATAGTATAGTAGGATTTACTAATTTCTGGAACAAATATAACGCTTCTGGAAGTGGTAAATTGAGACCATTCTTTAGTATTAACCAGAATTATTTAGGGAACACATGGGATATGAGTTATGTTTATCCATCGTATAGTGAGAATGCGACAGCATATTATGCTTCTCTTACTTTTAATGATTAAATAGAAACAGACGGGCATACAAATTAAATATGCCCGTCATTTTAAATCAATCTCCGAATGTCAAACCAAATTCATAAGCTGTTGGTTTATATGTCGAATATTCAGCCGGATAAACAAAAGAAATCTTTCTATTACTATCATATATACCAGTATTACCCGTAACACTGAAATAAGGTTTGAAATAAACCTCTGTTCCACTACCCGGAACAGTTTTGTAATTATTATATCTATTCCATAACGTACTCATTCCTACACTTTCTTTTGAAAATTCCATCCATTTCTTTCCATTATAAATAAAACAATATAAATAATCCGGACTAATAAAACTTAAATAAGGATTTTGTTCATAACCAGAACCTATAAGACTATTACACAATATAATCATCTTATAATCAGCTTTATTAAATATTATATCGAGAACATATTTGTTTGCTACTGCATTTCTTATTTCTAATGTCGAATCATCATCTATGTAATAAGAAGTAGAAGACCAACCAGTTTTCCCGATAATAGGAGTTGAACTTTTTACAGTAATAAGTCCTTTCCCGTATGGCTTTTCTGTAGTACCATATAAAACAGCAAACATCCATTTTAAGTTATTTGAAACCCACATATTATTACCCATCTTATCAGTAAATGCAGCTGGGAAATTATCGTATATAGACCAAAGATTCTGACTTGAAACGTTATTTATACCGTTCCATAACGAACCTTTATATGACATTACGGCAGCATGACATTTACCTTCCACTTCGCTTTTTTTGCCATATACTAATACAGATAATTCATGACTACTTTGTGTAAATAAAAATCTTTTTACGGCACCACTGCTTACCCTTGTATTCCCAGTTAATTCTATTCTGGTTCGATTCCAGTAACCCCCGGCATCTTGATAATCAATAGTATATACTACTTGATAATTAGAAACTCTCAAGCAATCTATTCCCGTCACTACATATACAGTATTATCATCTTGATTTTCTCCATAATTCACTAAAGGAACGTAATAATTCTTGTAACAAAAATTATTCACAATATCTTTTATGTATGGCAAATCATCGTAACTTACTTCATTCAAAAAGTATACAGACTGTTGTATTTGACCAGTTTGTTTTAAAATTCTTATCTGACAATAATAAGCCGTTAATCCATATCGTGTTACACTATATACCACAAAAGTATAATTATAAGCACTATTAAGCCAAGGGGATAAATAGAGAAAATCTGCCTCTATAATTTCAGCCGAATGTAAATCACTTATACTATTTGAAAAAAGAACCACTACTGGTAGTTGTTATTACAGAAGTATTAATATATGGGTCACTAATTTCCGGTCTTGAAAATGAATACAAGAATTTTTTTACTGTATAATATGTGGAATTTACATCAGATGGTATATCCATCACAAATGCTTGGCTACTACCAATATGAGCTATATAATCACTTCCCTCAGTCTCTCTGTTTATACCAGAATAAAGACTACTAATACTTGCGTTTTTGAATCCAGAATATACACCTCCACTATCAACCCACACTCCTACCTTTAGAGCCTCTATTGTTATGGACTGGTCTTTGATGAGAGAGATTGAATAAAATTCATAGTATTTGTTTTAAAAAGGAAAAGTTGTATCTTTACGAAAAGAAATATCGATATTAATCAATATGAAAAGTAAAGAAGAAAAGAATCCATGTGGTGGATTGTTTTTACCACAAGCTTCATCTATATATAATAGTTTAATGTTTAGTCGTTTTTTTGAAGAAAACGATAAAGCTGTCGTGGGTTGGGCTGAAAATGTATTGGCGAAATTAGAAGGAAGTCGAATTCTCCCTACATTTCTCAATAAGAAGAATAATCCTGATTTTCAAGCTTTTTGGGGAACTATAACTCATCTATTCGCATTGATAGTTTTATATGCACGTAAATATAAAGAAATAGATACAAATCAGATATTGTTTGAGATGTTTATTCAAAATAGAGGTCTCGTAACAAATATGGTAGATGACCAAGAACAAATGGAATATCTATTTTATAACTATCTGGAAGAATATTCAAAAAGAGGTCGTTTGGACATTATAAACAAAGAAGGTGAGATTCTTGGTGAACTTTTACGATTAATTCGATACAATTCATTAGATGAATTTATTTTTGTTTTACTTAAACCAGAAGCTACTGGATGGTCGATGGGATATAGTTCACCTACATGGAATAGAACTGATACTGTAATGAATGTTTCTAAAGGATATGAATTTACTTCAAGTGTAGAAGATTTGAATAATTATCCTTTATTGATACCTGAAAGTATCAATTTAACACAAGATGAAAATGGAAGTGATGAGATTTTTAATGCTATGACTTTTTTTGGTAATCAAGCTGTAGGTATTGATGGTAGAGTAGATTTAGATAAACTTATCATTATAGACCCTAATTTAAGTTATGAAATCTCATTACAAGTAAAAGTTTCTTCATTAGAAAATCAAAATTTAAAGTTTGGTGTTGCAGGATATGAAACGACAGATGGAGATGCATTACCGATGGGAGTGATTGAAAATGGAGCTATTACTGGAAATTCAATGTGGTTTCATACTGCTGATTATATAGAGTTTCAGAATGATAATATATATTATCATATAAAAGGACTTCTTCTTTCGAATAATGAAAAATTTATAGAAGCACCGAAATTGAACTTTTCAACAGGTAGAGCGTTGTCAATTTTACCTAATATGAAATATATAGCACCTATTTTTATTCAAGAGAGAGAAGTAGGTGTAAGTTCTCCTTATGTGTATGTATATGATTTTAAAGTAAAACCATTATATCTTCCGTTTTCCCAAGGATATTTAGGAGAAAGAGATATTATTGCAGCGTATTATAAGAACAATGCTTATCAAGAGAAATTTTCAATAGAAACCTTTCTTAAGAATTATTTGATAGGATATAAGAATATCTTTGGAAGTGAATTAATCAGACCTTATGAAGGAGAAGAAACTTATAGAATACTTTTTAAAGTGTTTTCTAATAGAAACAAATACATTCCTAATGCCATTATAACAATAAACGGTGAAGAGCTTAAAACAAATGTAAACGGTGAAACTTCGATTATTCTTCCAAGAGGTCATTGGTATTATAGTGTAGAGGCAGAAAACTTTGAAAATGTAGAAAATACTCTATTAGTAGAAAAGGATGCTATAGAATATATTCAATTGATTGGTGCAGCTTACGAGAGAGTTGTTACAATCTTTGTAAGAGATAAAGAGACTAAAGATTTTCTTTCAGGTGTAAAGGTTGTTTTTGCTGGTATTACAAAGTATACAGGAGCGAGTGGGATAGTCACATTTGAAGTTTTCCCAGGTATTTATCAATATTCGGCAGAGCTCGAAGATTATTATCCTATTAGAAGAAGTGCAGAAATTGTCGATTCTACTAATATTGAACTCGAAATGGAAGAAATTCCATATTATAATGTGACATTCAGAGTTCGTACTGGAGTTGACCCTGTTCCAGGAGCTTCTATATTAGTAACTGGAGATGAAATTGAAAATCAAACTGGTTCTACAAATACACAAGGTATTGCTACTGGATTTGTATTAGCTGCAGGAACATATAGATATAAGGTAGTTAAAGAAGGTTATATTACAAAAGAGGAAGAATTTACAATATATGGCAATGCAATAATCGATGTTCAGTTTAATCCTATACCTAAGTATACAGTAACATTCGTTGTAAGAAGTAATGCATTGCCAGTTGCTAAAGCTAATGTCACTTTTAATGGAGTAACGCTTCAAACAAATGCGAATGGTCTTGTTTCGTTTATTGATATTGCTGGTACATATAATTGGCAAGTAGAAAAAACTGAATTCTATACACAACAAGGTCAGATAACCATTGTAGATAAAGATATAACAAAAGAGATTGATTTTATTCAAAGAGGTTATTTAGTTGATTTTGAAGTTGTTGATTCGGAAACTAAACTTCCACTTGAAGGTGTTGATATTACAGTTGGTACTGAAGTTATCACTACAACTTCTTCAGGTCAAGCGCAATTTGTTAGAATTTCAGGTGGTTATAACTGGACAGCAAGAAAAGATGGTTATTATTTACAACAAGGTGTTGTAACAGTTAACGGTGCTGACGCAAAAGTGAAAGTCGAATTAAGACTTATTTCGTACAATATTATATTTACTGTCAGAATAGATAATGTTCCGGTAAAGAATCAGCCTGTCGTATTAGGTGCAGGAGATTCTCTACAGACAGTCAATACAGATGCAAATGGTAACGCTATCTTCAATAAGGTCCCAGGTAATTATCCGTGGAGTGTAACAAAATCAGGATACGAACCGAGAAATGGAACTGCCGTTGTGATAGATAAACCTATTGCAATTACTGTTGACCTTGTAAAACAGACTGGAACTTTGATAGTGACAGTAGTTGACGTTACAACAGAAGCTCCTATACAGAATGCAATAGTGACAATCAATGGTGAGACAAAGTATTCTAATGCTAATGGTATTGCAGGGAATTGGACGCTTGAGTTAGGTGTATGGGAATGGACTGCTTCTCAACCAGATTACAATAATGCAAAAGGAAATGTTAATATTGTAGCTGGAAATAATGAATATACTATAAAGATGGCAGAAAAAGCAGCAGTACCGTTTAATGTGACGTTTGCAGCTACTATAGGAAGTGCACAAGCTTCTGGAGCAACAATCGAGATTGTAGGACAAAGTGAAAAGTTGACAACGAACGAATTAGGTCTCGTATCTACACAATTATTTTCTGGTACATACGATTATGTGGCAAAATATCATTATTGTTACGATGTAGTAAATTCATTCTCTATATACAATTCAGATGTAAGAGTTCCTATTAATTTTACAATTAAGAGAGTTGATGTAACAATAAAGGTTGTAGATAGTTCACAAAGAGCAGTAAGTGGAGCACAAGTATCGTTTCGAGGAATGACACAATATTCAGACAGTCGAGGATACACAACTTTCAATGTAGAGGCAGGTGATTCAGGTACAGCAACAGCAAGTAAATTACCTCAATACAATGAGAATAGTACATTCATATCAGTAGGGGAATATAATACGAGTGCAACGATAGTTCTTGGAGTCAACACTTATAAGGTCATTTTCGATGTAGTAGATGAGAAAGGAATTTCTATAAGAGGTGTACGTATTACTCTTGGTAGTTATACGAAAAATACAGATAGTGCAGGACGAGCAGTATTTGGTCCATATGTACCTCCACAGAGTTTTAGTTGGCAAGCATCAAAAGCTGGATATCAAAGTCAGAATGGTTCGGCAAGTATAAGTAACGACGACGTCTATGTGAATGTCGTGATGGTAAGGAATAAGTGTCAAGTTACTTATAACGTACGAACAAAGACTGGTACACCTATTTCAGGAGTAACAGTAGAAGATAATGTAAGTTCTGGTGTAACAAGTTCTTCAGGTACATTATCATGGTTGGTACCTTGTAACGATACATATGCGTGGGTAGCAACAAGTCAGAATTACTTTACAGAGAGTGGAAGCTATACGGTAGGACCAGAAGAGTTTAGTAAGACGATAAATATAATAATGGAAGATGGTGCAGTACTGGAAGTAAGAGTATCAAATGGCACAAGTCTGATATTGCCAGTGTTAAATACATCTTCAATGGGATTGAATAATCTACGTGTAAAATGGGGAGATGGTAACCAGACATTAGGAACAAGTTCGCATACCTATAGTTCAGGAGGAACGAAGATAATATTGTTTGATTTTAATGGAATGTCAGCTAATTTATCGTGGAGTGCAGATGGATTTTCAAGTTTCCAAAATTGTTTGACAAAAGTAATTAAGTGGTTTACTGAGGATGTGAGAACATCATGGAATAAAGGAGCTTTTCAAGATTGCAGCAGCCTTGAATCGGTTGTAAGCTGGACTACAAGTCTTATGAGCGGTTCGGCAGATTCATTCTTTTATGGATGTAGTAGTTTAAGAAGTGTTCCGTCTGGATTGTTTGAATTTATAACAAGTGGTACATTCATAAGCACATATAGAAATAGTGGATTAAGCGGTTCAGTGAACTTATCAAATATACTTGGAGGAAATTCGATAAGTGATTACTCCTATTGTTTCTATGGATGTAGTAACATTTCTTCTGTAAGTGGACAGTTAAGGACATCAAGTAATAAAACATCTTTGAATTATATGTTTACTGGATGTACGGGAATGTCAAGTATAAGTAACGACATTGGAGCGACAAATATAAATACATGTGTCTACATGTTTTCTCGTTGTTCTAATTTACAATCACCATGCAGGATATCATTCAAATATCTTTCGGGTGAAACGATAAACGCATACGGTTTTTGTAATCTTTCGGGTGTATCGTCATTGCCGAGCAATCTGTTTTCCGGAACCGTGGGTGAGTTGTCGCTGGCACAGGCATTCTATCAATGTACTAATTTAGCGAGTATAAGTTCTGGAGCATTCAATTATTCGACGAACGGAGGAACACGATGCGACGGGATGTTCTACGGTTGTACAAGTCTATTGAATGTAAGTGGTGTTACAATTCCGGATATCAGAAGCGCGTCCAGCATGTTCCAGAATAGCAGCTTGACTACCATAACATCATCTTTGTTTTCTGATTCTCTACAATGTAGCACTTATGCGCATTGTTTTGCCGGGTGCAGGAATTTGAGAACAGTAGGCTCGCAGGGTAGTCCTATTACACCGCCCGAACATTCGGTGACGGTGAACATTAACAGCATGTTTGAAGGGTGCAGCAATTTACAATCGGCAGAATATGCTTTCGGTGATGTAACCGTGAATAAACCTGGACCTACGGGAACTGATAATAGTTATATAGAATCGGGGGTACTGAAACATATAGACAGTTGCACGAGTATATTCAGCGGTTGTTCAAATATGACGTCTCAACCGAGATGGGATTGTATAGTAGCCGGAATGAAATTGCCGTCAGCTTATATGCCTCTGTTTTATTATTTTAAGAGAATATTCCAATCATATCAATTCGGTTTCCCGGATATTGACAGTATATCCAAAAGCGGATGTTTCAGAGGATGTACAAAGATGAATGGTTACGACCAATATATTAGTGCTTATCCAGAATGGTTCTAATTTTGTAAATAAAAATTTATAAATATATGGCGCAGATAAATGTTAACAGAAACACTTTCTTAGAAAAAGAAGAAGTGATGAATATGCAGTCTTTCCTACAGAACTCTTTGCTTGGAAAGATTCTTATTGCCGGAAGTTATACATTCGGCATAGTGACAAACAACCCTAAGAAATTTGACCCTGATTTTGTCACAAATAATGATTTTATTGATAATAAAGTTTTTGAAGTTGAAGTAGGAACTCAAGGTGGTACAATCAAGATTCTTCCAGGCATGGCTGTAAATGCGTTAGGTCAAGTTATTAATCTAACAAGTATTTACGATAATCTTACTGTACCATCTGATAGTGTTTATTATTGGTTAAAAGTAGGTTATTCTACTAAAAACTATGAAAATGGACTTGTGAGCATAAATCAAAAAGGAGTTGTAACTGGTACAGTTGATTTTTCTGGTAAAGTAAGAGGTCAATCGGGTAAGACTCCGGTAGCAATCAGATTTATGAAAGATGATGGTTCTCAACCATTGAATAATGGAGTATATGAAATTGTAAACGTGATTGATAATAAAAACTTGGTTTTGACATCTGAATCAGATTTTGTGGCAGAATCAAATCTTCAGGTGATTATTCTTGGTACAATTCCGTTAGGAAAAGTGTTTACAGATAAACAACTTGAAGGTCTCTATACATATGATTATTATACATTCAGTCTTGTTCAAGAAGCGACATTAGAGCAACCACCTACAAAATCTTCGAACGAGTTTTATTTAGCTCGTGTAAGAAATAATGGAGGAACAGTATCTGTTGATAATACAGTTAAATCAGAGTTTTGGTCACTTGCTAATTTTCCAAAATCTAAATCTTAAGAATTATGCAGTTGTTTTATACAGTAAGCTCGGAATATCTTGCAACTCAATCTAAACCAATGAATTCACTGGGAGGTTATGTATCATCTACAAAAGTTCCTAATGATGTATTCGGTAATTTATTTGATGAATTGAGTCTGAGAACAGTTAAAGATGCTAAGACAGAGTATCGTGCAATTATATTGAAAAATGAGAGTAATGAAGTTGCTCAGAATGTTCAATTATGGTTTGTTGTTCCTGAGGATGCATATTGTTCTTGTAAGATAGGTGCAACACTTTTAAATCAGATTTATGAAAGATGATGGTTCTCAACCATTGAATAATGGAGTATATGAAATTGTAAACGTGATTGATAATAAAAACTTGGTTTTGACATCTGAATCAGATTTTGTGGCAGAATCAAATCTTCAGGTGATTATTCTTGGTACAATTCCGTTAGGAAAAGTGTTTACAGATAAACAACTTGAAGGTCTCTATACATATGATTATTATACATTCAGTCTTGTTCAAGAAGCGACATTAGAGCAACCACCTACAAAATCTTCGAACGAGTTTTATTTAGCTCGTGTAAGAAATAATGGAGGAACAGTATCTGTTGATAATACAGTTAAATCAGAGTTTTGGTCACTTGCTAATTTTCCAAAATCTAAATCTTAAGAATTATGCAGTTGTTTTATACAGTAAGCTCGGAATATCTTGCAACTCAATCTAAACCAATGAATTCACTGGGAGGTTATGTATCATCTACAAAAGTTCCTAATGATGTATTCGGTAATTTATTTGATGAATTGAGTCTGAGAACAGTTAAAGATGCTAAGACAGAGTATCGTGCAATTATATTGAAAAATGAGAGTAATGAAGTTGCTCAGAATGTTCAATTATGGTTTGTTGTTCCTGAGGATGCATATTGTTCTTGTAAGATAGGTGCAACACTTTTAAATCAGAATGAAGATGGTTCTCAATACATGGAATCAATACCAAGTATATATAGTGCACCATTTAATACTCAATTATATGATGCTACAGAAGATGATAAAGTTACTATTGGTAATATGGAACCTGGACAAATGATTGGTTTATGGATATCGAGAAGTGTTGATAAAGAGAAAGCTATTGAAGATTACAATAACGTTGCTGAACGAGATTTGACGACTCAATCTCGTTATAAGCCGGTAACACATAATAAAGAAGAGACACTAAGTCTTGAAATTTCGTGGGATTGATAATAAATGTTTTGTATCTTTAGGCACGAGAAAGGACGAGAATTCGTCCTTTCTTTTACATGAATAAGATACCAACTTTTTATGACAGAAGAATTTGTTGAAATATTTGAATATTTGATGCAGAAAGTTTATTCACCATATTATCATGTGAAGATGACTTCAAGAAATCTGAATGCGATAAAACGGTTTTTTGAAAATTCAAAAATTGATTCTGTAGATGAAATATGGAAATATTTATTGTTTCAACTTGTTTTATCTATGAATAGATATTCAAATAGGTATTCCGTAACGTTATTGAAATGTATAAGTATAAACGCTATAAAACGATGGAATGAAAGAACTGAAGAAAAGATGTTTCTTGTGTCAAAATTTCAGCGTGTAAGAAGACTTGAAAACCCTCTACAAAATAAAGTTCATCTCTATTCAGAGAGATATCTGAATGAGCAACGAAAAAAGTATTGGAATACACCGAGAGGTTTTATTCATTGTGGAGAGTTTAATGGAATATTATATCACAAGATAAGGTGTTCTGGATGTAGATATAAAGAATCATGTGAAAAGGTATTAGAATGGCAATTATATAGGACTTGACACTTAAATGTTTACCTTTGTAGATGCAGCGAGTAGAACGACATATAGCAATAGGCAACAAGCGGTTGGATGAACTTTGCTTCTTATCCAAGAACTTGTACAACTACGTAAACTATCTTATTAGACAAGAGTTTACGCAGAACAAGAAGTTTTTGTCCGAATATGAAGTTACCACCATGCTCGCTAAAGATAAACAAGCGGACTATATAGCCTTACCTTCACAGACGAGCCAACAGATTATAAAGATACTTTTCAAGAATTGGAAGGGATTCTTCAAACTCTGCAAGGTGAAGGACAAACTGAAAGCCCGTCCCAAACTTTCCAAGTACAAGCATAAAACGAGAGGACGCAACATTGTGGTATTTACCAACCAGCAGTGTAAATTGAAGGACGGATATATCCATTTCCCGAAACGTGCCGGGATAGAACCAATAAGAACCAAAGTAGATAACTTGTGCCAAGTGAGGATAATCCCACAGTGCAGTTGCCACATAATAGAAGTAGTTTATGAAAAAGAGAAAGAAGAAGCCACCGAACTGGACGATACGGCTTATTTAAGTATTGACTTAGGACTTGACAATCTCGCCACATCATTTGACCCACAACACAACCGTTGTTTTGTCATTAACGGCAGACCGCTAAAGTCCATGAACCAATTCTTTAATAAGCGTAGAGCTTTCCTTATGAGCTTGATAAGTGGTCGGGGAATGAGTATACGTATCGGGCGGTTAACTCTAAAGAGGAACTGTAAAGTACACGACTATATGCACAAAGCTTCAAGATTCATAGTCAACTATTGCAAGGATAACCACATTGGTAATATTGTGATAGGGAACAACAAGGATTGGAAGCAGAACTGTAATATGGACAAGGTGAACAATCAGAACTTTGTGAGCATTCCCTTTGAGAAGTTAATCTCCATGATACAGTACAAGTGTGAGGAAGTCGGGATTAAGGTTATAGTCACGGAAGAGAGCTATACTTCCAAGACCGACCACTATTCTGACGAAGCCATGTGCCACCACAATAACTATATGGGAAAGCGTATAAAGAGAGGTCTATTCCGTAGCTCATCGGGCAAAATGATAAACGCTGACCTAAACGGAGCGATAGGAATTTTAAGAAAAGTAGTCGGTGAACGCCTTTGGCAAATAGCCGATAGAGGTGTAGTGGGGACACCATCAAGAATACAATTTTTGTAGACTTGTAAATAAATGCCATGACATATTATAAAAAGATAAGAGAAGAAGTTAGACCGTGTGTTTCTTGTAATGAAAACCATCTGATATACGATAGAAACAAATGGTTGTGTAAAGATTGTTATAACAAGAAAAAACAGGAAAAATTAAACAGGAAAACACTTGAGATGAAAAAGAATGATTTGAATGCATTTTTTGAAGAAATATGGTCAAATCGTCCTCATTATTGTTTTCATTGTGGTAAATATCTTGGGTCAGAACCTAAAGCGATTTATTTCAGTCATATTCTTTCGAGAGGTGCACATCCAGCATTGAGATGTGATGAAGAAAATATTGTATTAGCATGTAAAGATTGTCATTATATCTATGATTTTGGTGATAAGAATAAGTTGCAAAGACAAATTCCTGAAGAGTTGATTGAAAAACTTTTAAAGAAAGAGAAAGATGAGTACAGATAAAGAAGTGATTGAATTATGTAAGATAGTTCTTGAGAATGTAGGTATAAAGAGAATGGCTAATAAGATTGGTGAATATCTTGAGAATCCTTCTTCAAATACAAAAATACAAGAACTCTATGATGAAGCGTCGAATTGGGATGGTTTCAATGAAAATTTCAAAAAGAGGAATATTGTACTCGGAAATAATCTAAGTATCTTGAAATTTTTTATAATTACATTTCAAAAAGATTTCAATGAAAATGGTGAACCTGTAATAATTATAAACAAACTTGAAGACGAAACAGCTTCATTCAAGGATAACCCTATAAAGAATCTCTATATCATATATAAGAATGAAGAAGATAGAGATATTGATTACGAAAGATTGTTATTAATGAGATGATATGGAAAAGAGGATTTTATTAGAAAATGTAAATGCAGGAGGAATACTTGCATGGTTGAATGAAAATTTTGAAAAGGAGAATGGAAAGAAATTCAATCGTAACGATGTAACCTTCTATATTATAAGAAGAAAGTTACCTGCTTATCTTGGTGATATATCAATAGAATTAGTACCAAGAAAACATTGTACGATTAAAATGTACAATGTTGTAACTTCAGACCCTAATGTTATTAATATTGAATAATTATGAAAACTTCGTCGAATTACGTGATTGTATATGATTTCGAGACTGGTAATCTATGGAATAGTAAGTGTATCGCATTTGATAATGCACCATTAGTTGAACTTGCAATGGTTTGTGTCGATATGAACAAACTTGAAATAATTGATGAGGTGGATTTGATTTTTCCATATGGATACAAAGAAGACCTTGTATATTCACAACAAGCATTAGAAACTCATGGTATAACAAAAGAAATCCAGGATGAGAATTCAATTCCATTGAAAGACATCTATAAGACATGTAAACAATGGTTTACTAAATATAAGAATCCAAGACAATTATGTACACTTGCAGGACATAATATCGTAGGGTTCGATAACCCTTTTATGAAGAATTTTTTTGCCTATATGAAGGATGATATAGACAATTATGTAAAGTATTATATTGATACAATGCAAATTGCTCATATGGCAGCTTTGGAACAAATGAATTATCAACTTGGGACATGTTGTCAATTAGCTGGCATTGACCTCGTAGATGCACATAGAGCATTGAATGATACAAAAGCAAATGCTCAATTGTTTATTTCGTATGTCAAGAAATTGAGAGGTGAAGGTCAACAATCAAATGTTGAACAGAAAGAAGAAAGATATAGAGAAAGTTTTCAATTATGCTAACATTAGATGGTAAAGATTTGTTGTCTGGCAATCAATTCAGTCATTTGTGTGAGAATGTTGATAAGATAATAGAAAATCTTCCAGGCAAAGCATTGAATCAGCTTCTTGAAGGATATGAGAATGATGTAGACAAAATGCTACGTGAAATGCTTGTCCAAGCAGAGAGGACGATGTATCTTGGAAGAACGCTTGATTCTGAAAATTTGAATTACGTTGAGAATGTCAAAGCCTCGATGGATACAACACTGAAGATTCTTTCATTTAATTACTTTAAATTGACTATGCTTCCTAAGTTTAGAATGGGATGGAGGAATGTTGAATGGGGCAATTTAACGCAGTTGTATCCGTGGAGCTGTTATTTGTGTGCTCGCGCAGGTGGCAAAAGTTTTGAATGGTCTTATGCATTTGTACTTTGGAGATTATGGAGTTATTGTAAGCCAACTTTATGGAGACCTGATACGATAGATAATGCAAATAGAAAAGAAACTTGTTATATAACTTCAACGATGACATTAGCTAAAGTTCAGATAGCTAAAGTAAGAGAAGAAATCGAAACGAATGACCTTCTGAGAGAAAAACTAAATCCTAATAATAAAGCATCTATTGGTGAAACTGGTATAACGACAGAAACTGGTAGTATTCTTCATGTTCGTGGTAGGGATGGTTTTATTCGTGGATTACACGTAGGTGCAACAGTTTGTGATGATATGCCGGATGAAAGTTCTCTTTATTCTGATGAACAGAGAGAAAAATTAAAAGAACTGATTAAAGGTACTATAGAGCCGATTGTTGAACCTTATGGTTACTTTTTAGTTTGTGGAACTCCTTATTCTTCTGCACCTAATGAGTTATATCAAGTACTGAAAGCAGATAAGCGCTTCTATTGTTTTGAATATCCGATTATATTTCCTGACGGAAGACCACTTGCTCCAGACCGATATACATTTGACCAAATCTTGATGAAGAAAGAAGAACTTGGTACAATTGTATTCAATCGTGAGTACTTGGTAGTACCTATCAGTGATTCTTCGACAATATTCCCATATGAATATCTAATGAGAAGTATCGTCGGAATGGAGAATGTGAGATTTGCAACGTCAATAGATGACTATCCTTTCAAATTAGTGAGAGTTCATATTGGAGTTGATTTTGCTGTATCTGGTAATATTGGTGCTGACTATACTGTTTATAGTGTATGGGGTATCGATACAATGAAGAATTATTATCTACTTTATTATTATAGACAAAGAGGAATGTCTCATAATGAACAGATAGATAAGATTGTTCAACTCGATAGATTATTCAGACCGAATAAAATTAGGTGTGAAGCAAATGGATTCCAGTCCATACTTTCTGGATTAGCACAAGAAAGAGGGTTGAAAAACATAGAGCCTTTTACGACAACAGAAGGAAATAAGAAAGACCTTTACACTGGTTTACCAAGCCTTTCAGCAATGTTCGAAAGAGGACAAATAAAGTGTCCTTATGCACCTGGTGAAACAAAGCAAGCTGTTGATATAATGTTCGGAGAGTTTTCCTCTATTACATTTAAAAGTGATAATGGAAAACTTGAAGCTGCGTCGGGACACGACGATGTGGTACTCAGTAGCTTCCTGAGTATCAATAGTTTACGTGAAGACGAGAAAGAAATTAAAGTTAGTATAGATTTAGTATAAATATGGCGATGAAATTAAGTGCCAACTTTATGGCAGAATTGTTCAAGTTAATCTATCTTGACCCTACACTGACTCAGATAGCATGTACAAACTTGACATATCAATTGATACCTAAAGAGTGGCCAGGATATAAATATCTTCTGAGAGAAGCTATTGAAACATTTACTGATAAAGAAACAGTTCCATCTTTAGGAGCTGTTTCTCAAAAATATATTGATAATGATTTTGTTCAAGAAACAATTCATGAAATTCAAAGTGCTTCAAAAGTTGATAAAGAAATAATCATAGACCAACTCGAATCTTATATTAAGGATGTAGAATTTCAATTACTCTCTAAGAAAGTACATGACCTTTATGAAGAAGGAAAGAAGGAAGAAGCTATACGGGTAAACGCAGAAGAGAGTCAAAGGATACTTTCTCTATCATTAAGACACGACGGAGGTAGTTTTCAGCAAGTCTTCAATGGATTTGATTTACGAATGAGAAAAAGACGTGAATCAATTGATTCGAGTAATATCTCTGAGAAAATAACACTTGGGATTGATAGACTTGATGAATTGTCTTATGGAGGAGCTTCTATTGAAGATACTGTATTATGGATTATGAGGTCAGGTATCGGAAAATCAACTGTTCTTAGACATCACGGAATGCAAGCAGCTTTGGATGGAAATTCTGTTTTACATATACAGCTTGAAGGTGGAATTCAAGCATGCATCGATAGATACGACCAATATTGGACAAATCAACCCTACAATGATATAAGACAAGGATATCTTAAGACTGAAGACCAGAATAAGATTCAACAGACATGGAAAGCTATGAAAGAGTTTGGTCAAGATATTGACGTCTATGGATTTGAAAAGTTTGGTGAAGCGACGATGGTAGATATAAGGAACTTGATTCTTGATTATCATAAAGAACATCAATATTTCCCAAGAGTACTTATTCTTGATTCATTAGACCTTGTTGCTACAGGAATAAACAAGACTGTTGACAATAATCCTTCATTCAAGAAAGACAAGTTGCAAACTTGTGCCCAATTATTCAAGAATATATGTGTAGAATTCAAGATGGTAGGATTTACTGCGACTCAAGCAAGTAACGTCCCTATAGAGATATGGGATAATGCTGATAAAGTTATTGATAGAAGTTATACAGAAGGTGATAAGACTCTTGTAAAGCCGTTTTCATTTGTATTTACTGGTAATCAGACAAGAGAAGAAAAAAGACAAGAATTAATGCGTATATATATTGATAAATTACGTGATTATAAAGAGTCTCATGAAATATTACCTATTGCAACGAATTACGATAAAGGACGATTCTATAGCAGAAGTAGGACAATCGATTTATTTAACAATATACCTAAGAAAACTAAAAAATCAGAATCAAAGCCTGAAAAAGAAAAATTACATAAAGCAAGTAGAGCAAAAACAGTATAACGATGTTTAGAATTGATAAAGATGAAATAATACAAGAATTAAGTCTAACTCCGTTTGGTGCTGCTGGTTGGTATCAAAACAGAGATGAAGTGTGTCCTTTTTGTGGAAAAGGTGGGAAATGGGGTGTACATTTTAATGATGTTGGTAATAATGGGTTTTTTCATTGTTTTAAATGTGGACAGAAGACTAATCTGAAGAATTTCCTTGAAAAAATAAATAGATTGGATTTAGCGAAGATAAACTATGAAAATAGTATAAAAATCTCGAAGTTGACTCCTCTTATAAAAGAAAAAGATGAGGAGAATGAAAATCCTATAGAATTAACTGAATGTAAACTTCCTCGAAAGTTAGAATATCTTAAAGAAGATGAATACTTGAACAATCGAGGATTCAACAAAAGATACTATAAAGAATTCAAGCCAGCAATCACAAACTTCTTTCTTGATAAGAAATTACGCGACAAAATCATATTTCAATTTACAATGAACGGAAAGACGACAGCTTGGTTGGCACGTTCAAAGAAAAGTAAAGAATGGCACGAAAAGAACCTTAAAGCATTCAAAGAAGGTAAAGAAAAACTCGTTCTCCGATATGAAAACTCTACAGATGGATTTTCAAGAGTGTTAGGAGGATACGATAATATTACAGACACAACTGATACCATTATAATAGTTGAAGGTCTATTCGATTATATATCTGTAGATGATAAACTTCATCTCTATGAATCAGATGAGATAAAATGTATCTTTACGTTTGGTAATAATATGGGTACAGAGCAGATAAAGTTATTGAGATTGAAAGGAAGTGTTAGGAATATTATATTGCTTTATGACCCTGATAAACCTGAAATGATAAAATCTACAGCTTTGATTCTACAGAAGTATTTTAATGTCGGGATTGCTTGCTTGAAAGATAAAAAGAAAGACCCAGGTGATGCATCTCAAGAAGAATTACTTGAAGCGTTGGATGAGATTATGGAGCCTATAAATTTTTATACAAATAATTTAGTCTAATCGTTGGACCGCGTGGTCCAAAGGTGTATCTTTACAGTGTAAAACAAAAGGAGATATTAAACGATTAAAACAGAAAGATATGAAAACTATTACAATTAAAGAAATTAAATGGATTGATGTTCCTGTAATGAGAAATGGTAAACCGACCAAAAGAACAAAAAGAATTTACGAGTGGGTAAATAAAGAAGTTGAAATGGATTGTATTGAACATGAAGGACATAAAGTTTATTTTAAAAAAGAAAGTAGATTTGCATCAATGGCATATAGAGAAGACGGAACTCTTCTCACAGGAGAATTCATCTATGGTAGATACGGAAAAGAATTACATACAGAAAGTTTATTTGTGAGAGATAGAAAATTAGTGATTTCATCAACAGGATATAATGGCCCGACAACGAAAGGATGGGGAGGTCGATTAGTTAAAATTAATTGATAGTTATTTAAAGTTTTATAGAAGAAAGGGTTACGAATTATTAAGTATATGGAAAGAAGGGGTGAAAATCAAAGTAACCCCTATTTCCTTGATAATTAGTATAGATATTTTACAAAACTTAAAAATAAAAAGATTATGGACAAGGAAGAATTTCAGAAAAAGTACAACAACAGCTTTATCCTTTGCGTCAATGAGGAACAAATAAATAAAGTGTTCAATATGTGTTACTTGACAAACCTAACATGTTATAAATCAGCGAAAAGATGCGGTGTAATCATAGGAGTAATGCAGGGAAAAAGTGAATTGTTTCACGTGGAACAATTCATCAGTGATTTCTATAAGATGAAAGAAGAAGAAGAGAAGGAACCGGATTTTAACAAAGGAAACAAAATAATGTACACCATCAAGGACAGCAACGGCAACACATACCCAGTAAGAAGACTGTCGGAAAGGGTGTACGAATCTAAGGAACACAAGACCCTATTCATAACGGATGAAGAAGGAGTGGTGACTGGGATATATAAGGAGAAATAATAGGGTTACAATTAAGTAACCCTTTCTTTCCATATTGAAAGATAGTTTGTAGTTTTGCAAGCAAAAATTCGATATGGAAAAATCACGTAGTTTAACTAATGAAGAGTTTATAAAAATACTACAGTTAGAGTATTTAAGTTGTAAGTTAAGGTCAATTATTTATGATAGACCTGAATTCAAAAAGATGAATGAAGATATAGCAGAGAAAAAGAAATTCAAAATTTTAGACCTTTCAAAGAAATTCTTACTACCGAACATTTTTGAATTAGATGAAGCATTTGAATTTTTCTGGAAAAAAGAATTTATTCAAGAATATGGACTTCCAAATTTTCAGTATAATCCTAAATCAAAAGAATCAATATCTTATTGGGATAAATTTTATCTATTAAAACCAGGAGAAACGGTAATCTGGGAAGGAATTGAATATACCATCAAAGCTAATCATCCTAATGAAAATTCAGTGAGAATCTTGAAAAATGGAATCTCTTCTTTTGTGCCATATATTTACTTCAAAATCAAATTGCTATATACCCTTCCACTCGAAAAACTGAAGTGAATATAGTATCTTTAAATATTAATTCTAAAGAAAGATTTTTATGATTATTACAAAAGAATTCGAAGGAGAGATGGCGCATATTGTGCGTAATTGTTCAACAAATTATTGCAAAAAAAGTCTGCACGGACATTCCTTTAAAGTATTGGTAAGTCTGAAGGCAAGTGCTTTAGATAATGCTGGAATGATTTATGATTTTGGACTAATGAAGGGTTCGATAAAACAATTCATTAATTCGTTTGACCATTGTACAGTTTTTTGGGACAAAGATAATCAAGAATATATTGACTTTATTAAAAAGCATAGTGAAAGATGGATTTCTCTACCATTCAATCCATCAGCAGAAATGTTGTCGTTATTCTTTTTGTCAGGAATTCAAAGCATTCTCGATTGTACGAAAATGAATAATAACGAATCGAAGATATTTCTTGATAAGGTACAATATTACGAAACAAGAACAGGAAGTGCTACTGCAGAAAGAGAAGATATTGTATCGATGTCGAGTGTATTTGAAATACCATTTGAATGTTCACAATCAGTAACAAGTGAGTGGAGTGTAGAATTATTCAATTGGTATCTTGACGGAAGACATCAGAAGAAAAATCCAGAAACAAAATGGTTTGAAAATCCTAAAGTAGAACAACAAGTTAAATAATGATGAGAAATATTGATTATGAAAAGAAAAGACCAATTATTGAGGTCTTTAATTCTATTGAAGGAGAAGGAAATACAGCAGGTGAGGCAACAATTTTTGTCCGTTTGTCTGGCTGTAATCTTCGTTGTTGTTTTGATAACAGTATATGCGATACTGCTTATTCCAGCTTTGCTCCTGAGAAAGGTAAATACAACTATCAATCAGTTGTTGATATCATTGAGAAATATCCGATGACAACTGCACTTTCTATAAGTGGTGGAGAACCATTCTTACATCCAGATGTTGTTACTGATTTGATTGAGATAGCTAACGATTACTGTATGGATGTTCTTATAGAGACGAACGGAACACTTCTTGTAGATAAGTCTATATTGAAAGAAATAGACTTGATTAATATCTCGCCGAAATTATCATCTTCAGAGCCTACTGACGAGAAACTTAAGAAACTTGGAATGAAATGGAGTCCAGCTTTGAAGAAACATGCTGTAGAAAGATTCAATATCGAAGCATTGTGGAATATGATTGAGCATGCAAAGGATTTCAGTTTGAAATATGTAGTTAGCAGAAAAGAAGATTTTAAAGAAATCGAAAAACAAATCCATGATTTGATGTTATACGATATCCAAAAGAAATCTCGTAAGAGATATTCTCAAGAATTCAATGGAACTGAGATATGGTTTGATACAAGATTCATTAATCCTTGGAATATAACGCTCATGCCCGCCGGTTCACGAAATGATGAATTAGACCAGAATAGACAGATGGTTGCCGAATATTGTGCAGAGCATGGATATCGTTATTCAGATAGATTACAGATTATAATTTGGGGAACAAAAAGAGGAGTTTAAATATATGGAACTAAAAGAATATTATGACGAAAATTTTATTCCTACTCAGGAATATTTAGATTCAATGCCTGACCTTCAGAATGGAGAATTTTGTGGTGTAAATATTGAAAAAGTGGGAATTAGTGGTTTTAAATTACCTCTTAAAATTAAAACGCGAGATAAGAAAGAAATTGAAGTTGAAGCAACTATTGTTGGAACTGTTTCTTTAGAAGGAGAAAAGAAAGGTATTAATATGTCTCGAATTTTAAGAACTTTTTATAAAAACAGAGAATATGTTTTTGATATTGATAAATTAACAGATATATTAATGCAATATCAAAAAGACCTTGGTTCTTACGAAGCTCAAATTTTAATTAGCTTTAATTATCGATTGTGGTTAGAAAGTTTACGCTCAAGAGATAAAAATGGCAATAAAAACGGAGGATGGCAATACTACAAAACTTGTTTTGATGTTTCTATTAACGAACAAGGTTTTGTGAATAAAGTAATTCATTTTGATTTTGTATATTCATCAGCTTGTCCTTGTTCAACAGAACTTTCGAAGCATGCTGCAGAAAAAAGAAATATTTTTGCAATTCCACATTCTCAAAGAAGTGTAGCGAGAACTTCAATTTTGTTTGATGATATTGTTTGGATTGAAGATATTCATGATATTTGTAAAAATGTTTTGAAAACTGAAACTTTAGTTTTTTGTAAGAGAGAAGATGAACAGGCTTTTGCAGAAATGAACGGTGCAAATGTAAAATTCGTTGAAGATGCTGCGAGATTACTTCATTCAGAATTTTCCAAAGATAAAAGAATAATAGAATTTAAAATTCTACTTTCTCATAATGAATCTTTACATAATCATAATGCAATTTCATTGATTTTAAGTGGAAATAATAAATTTTTTGATTCGAAAGTTTCAGTTGCTGAATTACAATCGTTAGTATATTGATATGGAAATAGGAGATTGTTTTGGTAAATGGACCGTTGTTGAAATTTTAACAGGTGGAAGAGTTAAAGTTCAATGTGAATGCGGAAAGATTGATGTTAAGAGAATTTATGATTTAAAGAGAGGTTCTACTAAACAATGTTATGAATGTCGATATCATAAGAAGAAACCTATAAAGAAAAACAATCAATCAACTACAATTAAAACAAATATGCATTTTGGAGCTTGGACTATTGTAGATGAAAATGATTTTAAAATTATCGAAAGAAATGGAGAAAAACTTTATAGAGTACGATGTGATTGCGGAATAGAAAGTTATGTAAGAGTTACTTTTTTAACTTCAGGAAGAAGTTTAGGTTGTAAGTCTTGTAGAGATAAAAGAATTAAAAGAGAATCAAATCGGAAAAATTTTGTAGGCGATATTTCGAAATCAGTAATGACTACAATATTACAAAAAGCTAAAGAAAGAAATTTGGTAGTTGAAATAAGTCAAGAGTATTTATGGAAATTATTCTGTAAACAATCTGGAGAATGTGCTTTTACTAAAATTCCATTAAGTTTTGGTCAAAAGTGTAACGATACTTCTGGCAGAACAGCGTCTTTAGATAGAATCGATTCTTCTAAAGGATATGTTGAAGGAAATGTTCAATGGGTTCATAAAGAAATAAATAGAATGAAAGGAAATCTTTCAAATAAATCATTTATAGATTTATGTAGAAGTGTTTTTGAAGCTTCAGAAAGTTTAGATAAACAAAGAAATTATGTATTAAATAGTCATTTACGTTTCGATGAAAATGATAATGTAATAATCGAAAAACAGAAACATTAATTTAAGATAAAAGATTATGAATTACAAAGAGTATGAAAAGAAGGCTATCACAACTAAAGCCTATCATGAGAAAGTCGCAATTCCTTATGTAGTATTAGGATTATGTGGTGAGTTGGGTGAAACTTATGAAAAACTCGACCAAGTTGACAGTGTAGAAGACGAAAAGAAGTTACTCGGAGAAATCTCTAAGGAAATCGGAGACCAATTGTGGTACTTGGCAAGTATTCGGGTTGAATTAGACCTTCCTCTTGAAGAAGATTGGAATTGGACAGAAAAAGAACCAGAACTTTCTGCTGCTTCTATTGGAGTTAAACTTCCTTCAGAAGTAGGAAAGATTGCTGAACAAGTAAAGAAGTGGTTGCGTGACGATTGGAAAGATGGTGAAACAGACACTTTCCCTGAAAAGAGAAAAACTGCTGTTCTGAGTGCTTGGAAGAACATTTGGAAGTATCTCAATGGATTGACTGACAGTCTTGGATTGGATATTGAAGAGATTGCTATCCAGAATAATGAGAAACTTGCATCAAGAAAACAAAGGAATGTTATTAACGGCGAAGGAGACAATCGATGATTAATCACAGAAGAATCAGTTTTTGTGGTGCCCAAGGCACTGGTAAGACGACACTGTTTGAAGCCGTTAAGAATGACGAGATGTTCAAAGGATGGAACTTCTATTCAGAAGTTGTACGTCAGATGTTGGAAAGAGAAGAAGTTATAATCAATGAAAATGGTAATTCTGAATCACAGAAGAAGATTTTTGATGCTTATAACGAAATTCTCGATAAGATGTTTGATAATCCTTCAGTAAGTGATAGATGTATTGTTGATGTTGCAGCTTACACTTCAAGATTGTTTGATACATGTAATCCTAAAGATGAAGATTACAATAAACTCAGTAACGAAGATTTTCGTGAAAGAAAAGAAGTTGTCCGTCGTAAGTATGAACTTTCATTGATTGTTTATTTCCCTATTGAATTTCCTCTTGTTGAAGATGGAGTAAGGTCAGTAGATGAACAGTTCCAGAAGGATGTCGACATGAAGATACAACAATTTTTGAAGAATTATGACATTCCTTATATTACAATTACTGGAAGTGTTGAAGAGAGACTTGAACAATTGAAAAAGGTAGTCTTTTCTGAGAAATAAATTCGACCAAGTGTTGCTACATCTTTCAAAAGGTCGTATCTTCACAGTGTCAAAAGAACATTAATACAAAACATTTAAAATTAATCTATTATGGGAACAGTTAAAGAATCGTTACTGGTACTTCGTAAAAAAGCAAATGAGCTTGGTATTCCTAATTACGCAAAGTATTCAAAAGAAGAACTTGCAAAGTTGATTGAACAGAAAGAAGCTGGAATTTCAACTTATACAGACCCTGAAATGATTGCTTCTGATGAAGATGTTGCTGCTGAAGAGCAGATGGTTGCTGAGCATGCAGCAACAGTTGAAGAAGATGCTGAAGAACCTCGTCCTGAAGATGAGAAGAAGCGCAAAGAAGCTAAAAAGGAAGAAAAGAAAAATGCTAAAAAAGCTCTGAAAGCCAAGAAAGAACCTAAAGAAAAAGCTCCGAAAGCACCAAGAGAACCGAAAGTTAAATTGAATGTAAAACCGAAAGGTGAAAAACCTGAAAAGATGAGTGATATTTCTTCAAAGATTTATGATGAACTTTTGAAGAATGATGGTCGTTCTTTCTATCAGATTTCAAAGGAACTCTCAACATATTACACTGTAGTAAAACATGTATGTGAAAAGTTCTTTGATGTTGTTGAATAAGTAAACCCTTCTTTCTGAATATTTTTATGAAAAGGCTGAGGTACGAGAAATCTATCTCAGCCTTTTCTTTTTAACAGAATATTGTTATGAATGAACTATATGCAGATTTATTACAATATCTCGACGATAATTTTATTTCGTATGAAGAATTAGGTGATTTCGTCTTAAAAATCAATGATAGGACCTACGAATTGTTTGAACCTATTAAATGGGATGACGATGAGAAGGGTATTCTTTTTGATGAAGAATTTCATTGGGCATGCGATTTGACAGACTGTAACTATTATATTTTCAGATTCGGAAGTATTTGGTATTCACTTGAAAAAGGAAAAGAAAAGAATGTCAAACTTGAAAGAGTGAAATGGATTGGGAAAGCTCGATTAGACGATGAACTTTTCAGAATCTCAACTTATATAGGTATACACGGACCATTCGAATTGATGAATGGTGTAGGATTATACGACGAATGGTGTAAGAAAGCGAAATTCCTTGGTATCACAAGTCTTGGTTTGTGTGAAAAAGGTACACTTGCTGCAGCCATGAAATTCCAGAATGCATGTCAGAAAGCTGGTCTTCGTGCAATACAGGGATTGGAGATTAAAATCTTAAACGAACAGAAGGACCTTAAATACACTGTAAAGGCATTTGTAAAGAATAGTGTTGGTTGGTCTAATTTGTTGAAGTTGAATGAAATTATGAATACTGAAGATTCATCATTCGTCTCTGAAGAAGAATTAGAGGAATATTGTGATGGATTGGTTTTCATTTGGGACCCAAAAACAATTGCTTATAAAGATATTCCAAAGAATCTCCAAGAATTAACTTCCTATTACCAGTTAGATACAGTTATATATGAGAAAAACAATCGTGATAGAGAATATCTCGATAATTTGAAGAAATTCTTTAAAAGCGATTTAAAACCAGTTGCAATGTGTGATGCTTATTATATTGAGAAGGAATGGAGTCCTATCAAAGATAAGTTGAACAAACTCGGTAAAGTACCGACGCACGAAAGTCACAATCAATACTTCAAGAATTATCAAGAGTATTTTGAAGAATTGAGTTATCTGTTTTCTGATGACGAGAAATTTTTTGAGACATTTGAAAATGCAATAAGCAATCTTGAGGAAATCTCATTTGAATGTAACTTCGTCATTGAGACTCAAGTAAGACACATGCCTGTCTATCGTATGACAGATGAAGAAGCTCAACAATACGATAGTAATGTAGAAATGTTCGAAGACCTTATCTTCAAAGGTCTGGAGGAGCATCCTGAGATATTTGAGAAGTATAGTAATGATGTTATAGGTGAGAGACTTGAAAGAGAGATGAAAGTAATTGAAGATGGAGATGTTGTTGATTATTTCTTGACTTTACGTGATATTACTTCTTGGTGTAGAAAAAATGATATCTTAACTGGGTCAGGAAGAGGGAGCGGGTGTGGGAGTCTTGTTTCTTATTTATTAGGACTTAATTTCGTTAATCCTCTTGATTATGATTTACTATTCGAAAGATTTTTAACAACGGGTCGTCTGATACGTCATGATAAAGTTGAGGAGGTCATCATAAATGAAAACAGTGGTAAACCTATAACAATCAAGAGTTCAGATTTTGTGCGGATATTTAGAGGTGATGAGAAAATGATAGTTAAAGCTGGTGAATTACAAGAAGGAGATAAATTAGTTGATTATGATAACGATTAAAACAATCAAGAAAGAAATCTGTGAAGAAACCAGTCTCGGTTCGTTGCCAGATATAGATACGGATTTTTGTGGTCGAGAACGGCCTCGTGTTAAAGAGTATATGGAACAAAGATTCGGAGCATCTCAAGTTGTATCTCTTGGAACATATACTACAATGCAGCTCAAAGCAGCAATTACAGATTTAGCAAGATGTGAAGGTGTACCTATCCAGATAGTGAGAAGAATCACAGCTAAACTTCGGGACGAAGAAGGTATGAAAAGTGTTGAGGATTTTTTCGTATCAATATGTAAAGATACTGAATTGAGAGAATTCGTGAAATCTCATACCGAACTTATAAACGACATGATGATTTGTCTCAATACACCTAAAGCTGCTTCGATACATGCATGTGGTACTGTGATATTTCCTGATGAAAAGATATCAGCTCAATGGGTACCAATCAAAGAACAGAAAGGACTCAGTGTAACCGAATGGGAAGGTAGTGAAATAGAGGAAACCGGTTTTCTTAAAGAAGATATCCTTGGAATTGCTCAACTTGATAAGTTAGCTGATATGCTAAAGCTGATAGAGCAGAATCATGGAATCAAGTTAGACCTCTATAAAGATATTCCGTTGGACGACCCTATGGTTTTTGAATATATCAAGAAGGGATTTTTGAATGACGTTTTTCATTTCGGTGCAAAAGGATTATCGTCTTATTGTGTACAGATGCAACCTGAGAGTCTTGATGAGATGGGTATCTGTGCAGCACTTTATCGTCCAGGACCGATTGAGAATAATATTCATAACGAGTTTGTTTTAGCTAAGAGAGGTGAAATTGAACACGAAGCTCCTATAGGTGGTGAAAAGGTTTTATCTAAGTCAAAAAATTTTCTTGTGTACCAAGAAGATATTATGAGACTTTGTCAGGAACTTGCTGATTTTGACTTGGAAACTACTGATAGTGTACGAAAATGTATTGGTAAAAAATTATTACAAAAAATCAAGACGTTTGGTGATAAGTTTGTTGAAGGATATGTAAAGAAGTTTGGTGATAAAGGTGTAACTGAAGAGTATGCAAGAGACCTCTGGAAACAGATGGAAGAGTTTGGTAAATATTCATTCAACAAGTGCTTACATGGAGATGAAAAAATCTATCCTAATGAATTGACGATAAGGGAACTGTATGAAAAAGGAGTTGAGGACATTCCGGCGATAACGATGGGTAGGTACGGTAATTTCATTCCTACCAAAGTAAAGGGAATAAGATATGCAGGAAAACGTTTCATCTATAAGATACAGACAAGTGACGGAGCAACAGTGAGATGTTCCGGAAACCACAAATTCCCTACACCGGAAGGATATAAATATGCTTTTCTCTTAAGAAAAGGAGATGTATTGTACACTTATAAACACGAGATGAGGGTAAATGTAGAGATTATTTCTATTGATGTAGTAGATATAGAACCGACTTATGACGTTGAAATAGACCATCCGGAACATAATTTCGTCACAGGAGAAGGTATTGTCACTTGTAATTCTCATGCAATTGCTTATTCAAGAAACGGTTATAATTGTATATGGCTCAAAGTACATTATCCTATTGAATTTTGGTCTGTAACATTTAGTTATGCTGAACTGAAAGATTATCCATATTATATCAATGAAATTCAAGAATCAGGAGAAATTGAAATCCGACCAGTAGATATAAATAAGTCTGGTATCAATATTGTTTCAGATATCAAGACGAATAGTATGTATTGGGCATTGAATTCAGTGAAACAATGTGGTGAAAAAGCTCAACAATTCATTGCAGAAGAAAGAGAAAAGAATGGTGAATTCTTCTCGTTGGATGAATTTATCGACAGATGTATAGTGAAGAATTCACCAGTCAATAAATCAGTAATTGAAAATCTCATCTATAGTGGTGCATTTGATAAACTCGAAAGGATAGAACATCCTGCAGAGAGATTGAGACTGATTGAATCCTATAGGGAAAACAAGAGGGTTAAAGTACTTGAAGATAAGGACTTATTGACAAGTATAATCAAAGCACGTAAAGAGAAAGAAGATTGGTGGTGGACATTACAACAGAAAAAGTTGTCAGGTTTTGCTACATTTGATTACGAAGGACTCATCAATAGATATCACGAGCAATTCTATGAAGCTGTCTATTATGATGTGAGACAAGTCAAGTATCTCGAAGGTGACAATCACGATATCTGTGCAATTATTGGCGGTTATGTTCTTGATATTGTTGAGAGGAAATCGAAGAAAGGCAAGTTCTGCATTCTTACATTAGAAAGTAACTATGAGTTCATCAATGTGATTGTCTTTTCAGAATTGTATTCTGAATATGAAGAATTCCTACAGTCCAGTAAAGGTAATCTTCTTCTTGTCGATGGTTATATCCAATGGGATAAATGGAAAGAAGAGTATTGCCTTATGACTAATTTGAACACTTCATTTACTGTTTTATCATAGGTCCATTCTTTCATCTGATGAAGTTCACATTAAGAGTATAATAAGTTGGATAAAACAAGAATAAACAGTAATTTTACCAATGTTAAAGAATTGAAGATATGAAAATAATACTTGAACAAGGAGATAAGACAATAGTTTTAATTGAGACAGAAGGCGATGAAGAGATTTTTTTAGATGATATAACTAAGATTGATTATTCTAATTTATACGGTGAAGCAACAACAATTTCAGCACTATTGAACAAAGTAGGAATGTGGAAAGCGAATTGTGAGAAAGAGGCTAAAGAAGCTAAGTTGAACTGTGATGTATATGTTTCAGAATTGAAAAGAAAGTATAGAAGAGAAGCTGCAACGAATGAAGGTAGAGTAAGAGTTGATGGTGAATCATTTAAATTAACAGAAAAAGGTCTTGACGAGATTATCCAGTTAGATACTGAATATCAGGATTTACAACTTGAATTGATTGAACTCGAATGTAAGAGAGATAAACTCGATACATTGTTTTGGGCAATCAGTTCCAAGGATAAAAAGCTGAACAATATCTTGCCGAAAGTCACTCCTAACGAATTTGTTCAAGAATTGGTAGAAGGTAAAGTAAATACATATATGATAAAGAAACCAAGTTTATAAATTATGAAAATTAAATTGACTGATAAGTTCTATATTGAACAATGTCTACACGCTCCATTTTGTTGGGACTTAATTAAAGTTACTTACGGTAATCGTGCAGGTAAAGAAAATGTTGAGGTGAATACTCCAGTTGCATACGGACTCACTCTTGAATTATTGGCTAAGAAAGTAGTTGATTATGAGATATTTGAAAGTGAAAAAGAATGGATGGAATTCAAAGAGTATATCAAACAATATAAAGAGATTGGTAATGAGATAGTTAACAAATTAAATAAACGTATTAAATAATTAAGTATTATGGCATTTGATAGAGAAAAATACAGAAAGCAGGTAAGTGTCGAAGACATTGATAGTAATTTGAAGAAAGCTCAAGACACAATGAAGAACCCTATGTTTAGTGGTCAAGGTGGAAGAGCAAGTTTCTTTTCTGTAGCAAAAGAAGGACGTTATGTCCTGAGAGTCTTACCTTCTAAGACAGGTAGACCTTATATTCCGCGTAAGACAGTCAAACTTCCTGTTGAGTGTCCTGTTTACAACAGTAATGGTGAAGACACTGGTAAAAAAGAAGTTAAGATGAAAGATATTTTCACTTCTGATGTCCATAGTGAAAGAATGGGTGGCAAAGATGCTGTTCTTACATATATTGATTATGTGTATGAATTGGCAAGTGAAATCCAGGATGCAGATGAAAGAAAGAAGTTCTTGGCACCAATCAATGGTTATCGTAATAAACAAAAACAATGGGTATGGGGTATCGCTGCTCAATTGAATTATGTTTGTTATGTATATGCTGAAAATGAAATCCATAGATTCGATATACGTCCACAGTGGTGGAAAGAATTGAAGAAGATTTCAATTGAAAGATGCGATGATGATGTCCTCAGTATCGATATTTTCTCAGATTACGAGAAAGGTTATCCTTTGATTGTAAACACAAGCCTTAACGATAAGAATAAACTTGAATTCGCACTTTCTTGTGACTTACCTAAAGTTGGCGAAAATTGGGATGAATTCTTTGAAAAGAATATTGTGTCAGATGAAGTACTTGAAGGTCTTGAAGAACTTCCTAAACTTGAAGATATGTATGTAGATGTATTTTCACGCAAGGATTGGAATCTTCAGATTGAAGGTCTTGAAAGAATTGATGAGCAATACAAATTCGGAATTTTCCAGAACGACCAATTCTTGGATGAACTTGAAGAAATTGAAAAACTTGTACCTGAAGACGATGAAGTGAAAGAAGCTGCTCAAATCCCTACAAAGAAGGAACAGTCAGTGAAATCTAAACCAGAACCTACGAGAACTAAGAAAAAAGAAGAATCAACTTCAACATATCCTCCTCTAATCAAGATGAAACTTGAATTGAAGGAATATATCGAAAGAGAGTATGAAGATACAGAAGAATTGCCATCTGACCTTTCAGTTACAGAGCTCCGTAAATGGTATGATTTAATGAAAGAAGGTAAAATATTGCCTTTTGATGATTATAGAGAAGAACCATCTGACGATGATTATCCTTCTAATGATGAACCTCAAGAAGACGATGAGCCTGCACCTATCGACGAATCTAAGACTACGAAAATTTCTTCAAAGTCAAGTGTCTCTTCGAAACTTCAAGCCTTACGTAACAGAACAAAAAGAAAATGATAAAATAAAGGGAGGGAGAAATCTCTCCCATAATTCGCTTTCGTATGAAGAATTATAAACTTATCAATATAGTTGTAACAATTGTAATATTAAGCTCATTGATTGTTTGTTACAAAAATTACAAGTATCAGAAGAAAGTTGAATCTCTTACAAAAGATATTGAGTTTTATACCGATTCTTTAAACACTTACATTAAATTATATCCTTCTACAGAATTTTCAAAGCTCAAGAAAGAAAATAAGGAACTCTACAACAAATTGAAAGAAAAAGAGTCACTTGTTGAAGCAATTGAATTTGAGTGGAAGTATAAATACGAAGGTCTTGAGCAACAAGTTGATAAGTTGCAAAAGAACGATTCGTTATATCGATTCAATATACAATCTGATACTGTTGGTTACGATTTGAAAGTCTGGGCTAATCATTTAGCAAAGTATAAACTTGATTTCAATATCTCAAACAAGTTCCTATTGTCACATCAACAAGTAGGAAACGATAATAGGTTTGAAATTACATCTAATCTTCCAGGAAAGATACAAGATGTAACGATTTGGACAAAACCTAAAAAGAAATCTCGTTTTGGTGCAGGTATTTCGATTGGTGCTGGATATGGAGTATTCAATAAGGATTTTGATGTGTTTGTGGGATTAAGTGGAACATATTTAATTTGGTAAGATTATGTTTGTACAGATAAATAACAAGAGGATAAAGATTGCTTCTGTTAGCAGATATAATGACGAGGGATATTCACAGTCAACCAAGAAGTTCAGAATAGCTTTAAAAATTTCCAATGTCTGGGAAAGCTTCTATTTTGACAAGGAAGTAGAGAAAGATAATGTTTTGAAAAATCTTGACAATACATTAAAGGTGACTGCGTTATAATTCTAAAGATTTTAGTTTATGAAAGCAGATTTCGAAAAAGGAACGAAAGTATGTTCAAAATGTCGAAAAGAACTTCCTTTAGATTCTTTTCGTAAAAACAAAAGTCAATCAGATGGATTTAATTGTTATTGTATTGAATGCAATTTTATATATAATAACAATTATTTTAAAAATAATAGTCAAAAAATTCTTAACAGGTCTATAAATTGGAGAAATTCGAATTTAGAAAGATGTAGAAAAATAGAAGAAAAATATAGAGCAAATCATAAAGAGGATTATACTCAAAGAATTTTAGCTTGGAAGCAATATCAATATAAAACAAACGCTGAATATAGACTTGTTGAAAATTTAAGAGGAAGATTCTTAAAAGCTATTCGTAACAATCAAAAATCAGGTCACACTCTCGAACTTCTTGGTTGTACAGTTGAAGAATTAAAGCAACATCTTGAATCTCAATTTGAACCAGGAATGACGTGGGATAATTACGGTAAAAATGGTTGGGAAATTGACCATATCGTTCCTTGCTCCTATTTCGATTTAACAAAAGAGGAGAATCAGCGTATTTGTTTCAATTACAGAAACTTACAGCCTCTATGGGCGAGAGATAATTACAAAAAGTCAGATGAGGTTCCAGATAATGTCGAAGAATTAGTCGAATTTTTAAAACAAGAAATATATGGATAATATTCCGATTACAATTATTTTTACAGATATTCATTTAAAAGAATCTAATTGTCAAGAAATCAAAAACTTGTTGGTAAATCAAGGTATTAAGATTTGTAAAGATAATAAAATAAAACAATGTTTTTGTCTTGGAGATGTGTTCGATTCAAGAATTAGTCAGAAACAAATCATACTTTCTACTTGGGATAATATACTTGATGCTTACGATAAAGCAGGGATAGAATTGATTTGTATTAGAGGAAATCATGATTCATCTGATTATACCAGTTCAGATTCGTTCTTGAAACCATTTAAACATCATCCTAACTTTAGACTTATTGATGATATAGATATTGTTAGAATAAGAAAGTTCTTATTCGGTTGTATAGCTTATTACGATGAAGATATCTGGATAGAAAGATTCGATGAACTTGTTGAATGTATTCAAGATGAAAAGAAAGGTGATGATAAACTTGTTTGTCTGGGACATATTGCTATAACAGGAAGTAGAAATCTTGGACATGTGACTGAGAATAAATTGAATTTAAAGATGTTTAAAAAATTCGATATGACATTTCAAGGTCATTTCCATGATTATCAAGAGGTCAGTGAAACATTTATTCATCTTGGTTCATTGACTCAGAATAATTTTGGTGAAGATGAAAATAAAGGATTTTGGGTCCTTTATGATGATTTGACTTATGATTTGATTCCATCTGAAGGAAAGAAATTCAGAAAGATTACTATTGATTTAAATTCGACAACTCTCAAGCAGGTAGATAAGATTGTCAAGATGTTCAAAGATGAGAATCCTGACAATCTTCTAAGAGTCGAATTCAAAGGTAATAAAGATGAACTCTCTTCTATTGATAAGAAAACCTATCAAGAATTAGGTATAGATGTAAAAACAAAACTTGACGAAGTTGAGATAATTGATGTAGAAACATCTGAAGAAGTGAAAGCATTATCATCTAATGATATAGTCAAGCGATTCAAAACTTTTTGTGACGAGAATGATTACAATTATAACGAAGGAGTAGAAATTTTAGAAAAAGCATTATAATTATGGGAAGATTAGACGATTTATCTGGACGAATAACAAAACGATTCGGTAAAGAAGCAATAGTAGGTTCTAATGTAGAAGTACAAACTGTTTCATCAGGTTCTTTTGCATTAGATGATGTATTAGGAGGAGGATGGGCATTAGGTCGAATTCACGAGTGTTACGGAAATGAGGGGTCCGGGAAAACGTCTTCTGCTTTACATCTTTGTGCTTCTATCCAAAAAAATTTAGGAAAAGCAGTTGGTTATGTAGACGTTGAACAGTCGTTAGATTTGGATTATGTAAAGAAAATAGGCGCAGATTTAAGTGAAGATAATTGGATTTTATCTCAACCTAATTCAGCAGAAGAAGCAATGGAGATTGTAAGGGAAATGTTGGAATGTCCTGAAATTGGATTAGTTGTTCTTGATTCAGTTGCAGGTCTTGTACCTCAAGCAACTCTACAAGGTGAGTCAGGTGAACAAAAGGTTGCTCTCGTTGCTCGTCTATTATCAACTCAATTAAGTATATTGAAGAATATTTGTAAGAAAAATAATAATATTCTATTTTGCATCAATCAATTGCGGGATAAAGTTGGTGGAGGTTTTGGATTCGGAGGAGCAACTACAATGACTCCAGGAGGTAAAGCACTTAAGTTTTATGCTACACAAAGAGCAGAATTTGCAAGAATTGGTACAGATAAAAATGGTGATGTTGCGGTAGCAAATAAAACTAAGATTAAAATAACGAAGAATAAAATTGCTCCTCCATTTAGAAGTTGTGAAGTGATGTTGCGATTCGGTGTTGGATTTGATATCGTTCAAGAAGTAGTAGAGATAGCCGTTAAAAATGGAATCTGTCAGAAAAAGGGTTCTTGGTTCTATTATGGAGATGATTATCGTTTGGGTCAAGGTATGGATTCTGTTAGAGATGAATTACTTCAAGATGCTGAATTATTCAATGAAATTAGAGAACAAGTAAAACAATCGTTATGCAACCGAGAAGATTAATATTAAGAAATTTTGGACCTTTTTCTTCATTAAAATACGATTTTGTCAATGAATCAATAGCTATCATAGGTGAGAATAGGACTCAGGATGACCAACTTTCGAATGGTAGTGGCAAATCAAGTATTTCTCAAGGTCTATTCTATGGTATATATGGAGTTAATTTAAGAGGTGTTCTCGATAAAAAACTTATCAGAGAAGGTGAAGATTCTGCATATATCTGTGTTCAAATTCATTGTCCTATTCGTAAGCAGATTCTTTCTATTGAAAGAGAAATTAGGACAAAAGGTTCATCAACTCTCAAATTAGAGTTGATTGATGAAGATGAGAGTAAGTTAACTCCAGTGACATGTGCGACTGTCAATGATGGTAATAAGTTTATTGCTAATTGGATTGAAATATCTGCAGAAGATGCTAAGTCTTATTATATTGTAAGTAAAGGAAACTATAAATCATTCTTCAATTCTTCAAATACAGAGAAATTAGCTCTTATAAGTCGTTTTATTAACTTTGCGAGTATTGATAAAACAAAGGATATTATTACTGAAAGATTAGATGAATTAAACGAGATTAAACGAGGTTATGAGAATGAAAAGTCTTCGTTTGAAGGAAAACTTTCAGCTTACGAGGAACAACTTAATTTCATTCTTGAAGAGGATTTGGAAAAGAAAAGAAATGATGAAATCTCTGGATTGACTTATCTTATCAATGTTTACGATGACAATATTAAAGAGAAACAGAATTCTATATCGAATTTCGAAAAGTCTAAGATTGCAAAGGAGCGACAAAAAGAAGATATTGCTAAGTTGAGGAAATCTGTTGAAAAAGAATTGGAGGAACTTGAGGATAATTCATTTCAAGATACTTACAAAGAAATCGATGAAGACCTTTCTCTCTATAAAAAACAGAAAGAAGATGAAGAGAGTAAACTTAATAAATCTACTCAAAGAGTCAGGTCAATCAAAAAGACTATTGATTCGATAGAGATGAAACTTGCAGGTGTTATAACTTGTCCTAATTGTCATCATGAGTTTCTTCTAAAGAATGATGAAAGTGTAGATGATTTGAAAACTGAGAAGAAACTTTCTGAAAGTGCATTGAAAGAAGAAACTCAAAAGAAAGGTCTTATTGATAAATCAATTGAAGAACTCGATTCAATAATTGACGAATATCTCTCTCTAAAGAAAGAGACTCAAGCTGAAGAAAAAAAAATTATTGACCAGCAGATAAGTATTCGGAATAAACTTAAGACACTTTCGTCGCAATATTACGAAATTGATGAGAGTATTGTGAAAATTGAAAGCAATATCAATAAACTTAAGGAACAGATTGCAGACAATGAACAATTGAAAGTCCATAAGTTGAAATTGATAGACGAACTCAAGACAACCCCATTGAAGAAAAAGGATACATCACATCTGGAAGAAAATATCAGGAATCTTGAAAACGAAATTGAAAGTAAAGATAAAGAGATACTTCAGGTGAACGATAGGATATTTAAAGTTCAACAATGGACGACTCGATTCAAGGACTTCAAAATGTATCTTGCACTTGAACAATTGAAGAATATTCAATTTTCAGCTAATGATATATTGAAGAGGATGGGTAGTGACTTAAGAATAATGATAGAAGGATTCAAAAAGGGAGCGAATGGTAAGGTGAAAGATGAAATCACTCCTTATGTATTCAGAAATGAAATGGAATCATTCTTCTATTATTCAGGTGGTGAACAAGCTCGTTGTGAAATAGCTTTGATATTGGCATTACAAACGATGATAAATACTACCAAACAATATGGAGGTATGAACTTTTTATTTATCGACGAAGTATTAGAAAGTGCTGATTCGTTAGGTATTGAAAATATCATTTCGTCAATTTCGTTTCTCAAACAACCTATTCTTGTTGTTACTCATGTACCTAAATTAAATGAAGAGATTCGTCAATTGAAAGTTATTAAAGAGAATGGTATAAGTAGATTGGAGGTGTAAAAATGAAATATTATATAGGAATCGACCCTGGAAAATTTGGTTTTGTATCAATAATAGACCAAGATGGGAAATTTGTTTCTGCATTTCCATTGTTGAAGAATAATAAAGTTGTAGACGTCAATGAAATAGTGAACAATCTTTTTGATTTGAGTATCTATGAAGATAATTGTCATATCATTCTTGAAGATGTTCATTCGATTTTTGGCAGTTCAGCAAAATCAAATTTCCATTTCGGTTGGATTGTAGGTTTGATAGAAGGCGTCATTTCTTCATTAGGAATATCGTATACGAAGATAGCACCAAAGACTTGGCAGAAACAGATGCATCAAGGTATTCCTAAGAACGATAACAAGAAGACAATGAGTTTTATGGCTTGTCACAGAATCTTTCCTACAGTAGATTTACGAAGAACTGAGAAGTGTAAGAACGAAGATGATAATTTTGCAGATTCGTTACTAATGGCAGAATATGGTAGAAGAAATAATTATTAATTATGGCTATATATTGGAAATGTAAAAACAAAGATTGTAAGCAGTTTGGTAAAGAAGTGTTAGCTGCTTCATATAGAATGGGATATAATAAAGAGATGAAACTTGTACCTATCGAAGTGCCATCTTGTCCCGAGTGTGGTGAAGAATATGATTATCGTGAAGTCATTCCTGAGCAGGAAGGAGATATCAATATCAATTACTCATCATTCAATTCCAAGAGTAATGAAGAAAAGGCTTCAGTCTTGAAAAAGAGATATAAAGATGGTATCAAGAACACTATTGACGAGACTATCCGACAGAAGAGAAATCAAGTCACAAAATCATTTTTTAAAGAGATATAGTGTTGCAACATAGATAAAAAGTTGGTATCTTTAGGCAAATAAAATAGATATGGAAATAAATAACACTTTTTATGACAATTTGTGGGCAATTGTGTATAATACACAAAAGCAGATTCTGGTGGTTTCGTTTCTTGGTGAAATAAGGGCATATATTGTTGAGAGTTTTTCACCAAAAACTCGAGACGTCTACTTCAATGAAGTTCGTGGAGCACAAGAGATTACTGATTTTGCAGTTCATCTTACATTCCAAGCATCTACTACGAATCCGATGACTCTTGAGGATAGAATTCAAAGTCGGCCAAAGAAAGACTTTAAATTTGGACATGACGACTATATGTGGATGATTAGTAACAAAGAAAACATATTTTAATTATGGCAAGCGAAAGATTAACAATTAATGAAAAAGATAGGATTGCAAGAAGCATAATCAAGCCTATCGTAGAACAATCAAGAAAAGAATCTGAAAAATTCGGGAAATTTGCCGACGAATATTTCAAGAAAATTCTGCCAAAAGATGTTGTTGAATTTATGGATAAATACCCTAACACGGTAAATATCAGAGAAGAAATTTATTTATCAAGTCTTACAAATGAACGATTTCACCATCTAAAGACATATGTTGAGGTTAATTATTTTGTGTATCAACTTATAACCAATGAAAAATTCAATGAATTGAAAAATTCAACAGAGACGAAAATTTTCGTTCAAAAAATGGTTGAACTGGAAAAGAAAGCGTCCAGTATCATGAATCGGACGAAATGCGCACTCGAAGATATCAATACAACAAAACAGCTTAAAGACAATTTCCCAGAAGCATACAATATTCTTATGGGATTCCCCAAAGAAAATGTAAAGGGGAACAAATGCGACGATATAGAGAAATTGCGTGCAGAACTTTCAAAACTATAAGAATATGGTAAAATCGAATTTAGACCCTAAAGTATTAGAAAAACAGATACGTGACTATAATGCATTATATCGTTTAGGTGAACCAAAAGTCACTGATGCAGAGTTTGACGAATTGGTAGAATTGTTACATAATATCAATCCTGATGCTGATTGGTTCAAGAAAGGTGTTCAAGATGAAGTGAATGATAGGAAAGAAAAACTCCCTATTCCTATGTATAGTTTAGAAAAGGTTAAAACTTATGATGAAATTTTGAAGTGGATTTCTTCTTGTAATCTTGAATATTACGATAAACTTGTTATAACACCTAAATATGATGGAATATCGTTATGTGTAAATGAGATTGTTGGAGATGCTTGGACAAGAGGTGATGGTGAATATGGTCAAAATTGTAAGGATAAGTTTGAAAAACTTATCAATTCCGATTGGAGGTATTATGATAGAGTGACTTATTCTTTCGGTGAAGCAATTTTCCCTACAATTAATTTTTTGAAATTGAAAGAGACAGCCCAATATAAGTCAGCGAGAAATGCTGTAGCTGGACTTATGAATTCACCTATAGTTTCTGATAATGTAGGATTAATCGCTTACGTTAGATATGGCTGCGATAGGTTTGATTGGGATAAAGAGAAGCAACTCGATTTTCTTAACGAGAATAATAAATGGATAAAGACTTTTTATGCAACTGTTTCAGTAGGTAGTCTTATGCAGAATGAAGATTCGTTTACAACTTTGATGAACAATCTTTTTGAGAATCTGACCAGTGGATTCAAATGCGATGGACTTGTAATTGATATTAATGATGCTTCAAAGAGAAATGAACTTGGTCGACTTGCAAATAATAATCCTAAATATGCAATTGCATATAAGAATCCTGATTGGTCAGAGAGAGAAGAAACGGTTGTAAAAAGTGTCGATTGGCAGATTTCTAAAGATGGACGACTTGCTCCTGTAGTTAATATTGAGTCAATAGAATTATGTGGTGCTACAGTTTCTCGTTGTACAGCTTATAATGCAAGATATGTCAGAGAAAATCTTATTGATAAAGGAGCAAGAGTAGTAATTGCACGTTCTGGAGATGTGATACCTAAACATTTAAAGACAGTTAAGTCTTCAGGTGATTTTAATCAAATATTACCTTCTATCTGTCCTGTTTGTGGTAAAAAGGTCGATTGGGATAATAATAATGTCGATTTGATTTGTTGCAATAAAGAATGTAGTGGTATAATGCTGGCAAGATGTGTCTATTTCTTTTCAGTATTAGATTTCAAAGAATTCAGGGAGCCAACAATAAAGAAACTATTCAATGCCGGGTACAAAACACCGGACAGTATTCTCTTATTGTCAGAAGAAGACTTAAAAAAAATTGAAGGTATAGGAAATGTAGCAGCAAAAGTACTTTCAAGACAGTTTGAAGAGTTGAAAAAGAAAGGCACCAATTTTGCAAAATTATTGACAGCCTATAATAAATTTGGAGGTGTAATAGCCGAAAAGACATGTCAAAAAATTCTTGACGGATTAAAGTTATATACTTGTAAAGATGTAGCCGATTTTGCAAAAGAATGTGATGAAAGCTGGGCGGCTGACATTGAAGATAAAGTTGAAGGTGTCGGATTCAGTACAGCTTTAGCATTTGTTTTAGGTGTTGAAGATTGGTGGGTGAACGACGATGACTCTGCACATATTCCTATAACTTATTATGGTCTTGAGGAAAAATCTTTTGAAGGACAAATGACGGTTGTATTTACCGGTTTCAGGAATAAAGATTGGGAGAATAAATTGAAAGAGCAAGGTCATAAGATTGGTTCTTCAGTTAGTAAGAAGACTACTTGTTTAGTCGTAAAAGAAAGAGGTAGTGGTTCGACTAAAGAACAAAAGGCTGAATCATTAGGAGTACCTATTTTTACGATGCAAGAATTTAAAGAAAAGTTTTTAAGTTGAGTTTTGAGTGCTTTTAGTTAATATAAATCGATTAAGAGGAATTTTGTTGTGAAACACGATTCCTCTATTTTAGTTTAAAGAAAAATGAGATATTATTATAGAGATAAAGATTGGTTGTGGATAGGTTTCGAATATCGTCCATATTTAGTTGCTGAGATGAAGAAGTTCAAATGTCATTATAATCCAGCGACTAAAGAATGGTATACACAGTTGAATTTAGAGAATTCTTCGAAGTTCAAAGGATTTCTTGAAAATAATGGATTTGTGAATAAAAAGGTGATTCAACCTCGTGACATAGAGCTTAAACCTATCCATAAGATGATTGACGAGGAACTTCTTAAAGAGATGGTTGAATATTTGAATTTTCCAATGACACCAAGACCATATCAAATAGAAGGTATAACATATATGATAAATCACGGTAATTGTATCAATGGTTGCCAGATGGGACTCGGGAAGTCAGCTCAGAGCCTTTTATGTATCGAAACTCTCGATTTATTCCCGTGTCTTATTATATGTCCATCTACAGTCAAGTCAAGTTGGTTGAAAGAATGGAACAGATGGAACCCTAAAAGAAGTGTACATATCATAGATTCTAAGGATAGTGAAAATACAGACTGGAAAGCTGACGTGACTGTGATAAATTATGATTACCTCTACAAAAGAGGAAAGTCTAAGAACGATATACAATTGAGATATACAAGGTCTCTTTCGAAGAAATGGGGAGCTGTGATATTGGATGAAGTGCACTTGTGCAAAAATCCTAAGTCATTACGTTCGAAAGCAGTGATGAAAATAGTCGAAAAAGCCAATAAAGTATATGCTTTGAGTGGTACTGTCGTGATGAATCGTCCTCAAGAACTAATCAATATCCTGAAAATAATAGGTAGATTCGATATATTCCCTGACTTGAAGTATTTCCTCTATAGATATTGTAATGCAAGGATGACGAGGTTTGGACTTGATTCTGCTGGTGCATCATATACTTCTGAATTGTATGAGATAATAAATCATTATTGCTATTTCAGGAAGAATAAGAATGAAGTATTGACCGAACTTCCTGAAGTGATAGAACAAGTGATAGATAGTCCAATCACCAATACAAAAGAATATAAAAAGGCAGAAGATGACCTTATCGCCTATCTTGAAGAGTTCGATATTGAGGCAGCAGAAAGAGCTAAAAGAGCAGAACATCTTGTGAGAATTGCTAATTTGAAGAAATTGTCCTTAAAAGGCAAGTTAAAGTTCATAATCCAATTCTTGAAAGATTGGAAAGAGGCTGATGAAGAGTTGAAAGTATTGATTTTTGGAACACTCACAGAACCATTGGAACAATTACATAAAGAATTTAAAAAGGATAGTGAACTTATTATTGGCCAGACATCTACAGAAGAAAAGATGGCGAGAGTCGAGAGATGGAAGAAGAATAAACAATTTTTATTTGCAAACATTGCTACATTATCAACTGGAGTAGATGGACTCCAGCAAGTATGTAGCAACATGATATTCATTGAATATCCTAATGGACCTTCTCATCTTGAGCAAGCAATAGCGCGGTTAGATAGAATGGGACAAAAGAATAGTACCAATGTGTATTACATAATGTCACAAGATACTATCGATGTAAGGATAAAGGAAATCTTGGATGAGAAGACACTTGTCACTAATGCTGTGAATAAAGGTATTGAGAATGTCTCTTCAAGTGAAAACGTGTCCCTTGATATGGCTTTATTGAAGAAATATAAAGCATCTATTGGTCAATAACAGATAAAAAGTTGGTATCTTTAAGTATGGAAAGAAGGAATATAATCATCTTCACAGATGGTAGTTGCTACTGGAAAATTCGTAAAGGTGGCATTGGTGTTTATATCCAATGTGACAGTAAGGAATATTTCATATCAAAAGGATATAGTAACACCACTATAAGTAGATGTGAATTAAGGGCTTTTCTTTCTGCATTAGAAGCTGTAAACAAATCTGAACCATCAAATGTGACTATATGGAGTGATAGTGAATATGTTGTGAATGGTACTAAGAAATTATTCACCTATATTCAAAACAATTGGGAAGGTTGTGCTAATGTCGATTTATGGAAAAAAGTGGCGGATATAATTTATAAAAGTAAGAAGATGAGAGTAAGGTTGAAGTGGACAAGAGGACATGGAACTGACTTATCTGACCCTATTGTATATGGAAACGCAGTTGCAGATGTTTTGGCTGATTATAAGAATTTTGAATATTATGAACCTGATAAAATTGAAGAATTATGAACAATTACGAAAAAATGATTAAAGTATTGACAATATTTAGTAACACATTCAAAGGCACTAATATTGTAGTAGGTGGAAGTATGGCAATGTATGTACATGGATTTAAAGTTAAGCCACATGATTTGGATATCGAACTTGAAAATCCTGATAAATCAACATTAGCTGCGTTACAGACTATGGATAAGTTGGTGCACGAGCAAGATGATTCTATCAAGCTTTTGTATGAAAAACTTGATGGACATTATCGTATCATGATTTTAGGAGTTTATGTGGATGTATGGGTCGTAGAGAAGATTGATTATAATAGAGTTGTTGAATATGAAGGTTTCAAGTTCGGTGATGTGATAAGTGTACTCAAGAAGAAGATGTTTATGCACCGGGATAAAGATTATAAAGCATTGACCAACTACATAGAACAACTTATTTCAACGCAACCGATAGAGTTATGAACTGGAGTGATAGACAACTTGCCATATTCGATACATATGAACAGACAAGAAAGAATATTGCTATAAGTGCCACAGCAGGAGCAGGTAAGTCGAGTACTATTATTGAATGTTGTAAAAGGACAGCTCCAGGAAAGAAAGTTTTGTTTATGGCATTTAATAAAAGTATCGCTGAAGAACTCAGGTTGAAAGTTCCTGAAAGGATTGAAGTCAACACTTTTCATGCGAAAGGATTGAAAGTATTATTCTATAATTTTTCATTTAAGATGAAATTGAATGAGAATAAGTGCTTCCAGTTAGCAAGAAAAATGTTAGATATTAAAGAAGTACCCTATAAACAACAAATGAGATATCTATTCGAACTCCAGGATATATGGAATACAATTAGAATGAACTTGTTGGTCGATTACGAAAAAGATATTCCTTATCTATGTATCGAAAAAGACATTGAGTTCCGCGATAGGATGATTCAAGATATTCAAAAGATTGAGTTTGAATGGAGTAAGAGTGCGTTAAAAATCAATGGAAATAAAGAATTCCAGATGGATTTCACTGATATGTTATGGTTACCATACACATTACTCGATAATGAAGATTTCCCTAAATACGACGTTGTGTTTTTAGATGAAGTTCAAGACCAGAATGTATTACAAAGAGAGTTGACTCAACAATTTATCAAGCCAAAATTCGGTAGATTAATTTTCGTGGGCGACGAAAAACAGTGTATTTACCAATTTTCTGGGTCCAGTGTATCGAATTTTAGATTTCTGCAAAATATGCCGAACACAGCAGTGTTGCCGTTAGATATAACATATCGTTGTGCTAAGAAAATTGTAGAAGAAGCTAAGAAGGTATTCTCATTAGGGATTGAAGCTGCACCTAATGCAATTGACGGTATTGTGAGAAATGGTGAATATCAAGAAGCTCAAGTAGGCGACTTTATATTATGTAGGAACAATCTTCCTCTAACTGAAGTGTTCGTTGAACTTCTTAAAGAAGGTAAGAAGGCTACGATTAAAGGGAGAGACTTTGGTAATGCATTATGTGCACTTATTGATAAGATAGACCGGATTGATGACCTCGAAAGGCTTAAAGAAGAAAAACTTGAAAGTCTAAAAGAAAAAGGTTTGTCTCATTCTGCAGCAATTAATAATCCTTCGTATTTAAACCTTGTTGAAAAGTGTTTAATCCTACAGAGATTATATTGTGTATGGCATAACATGGAAAGTCTTGAAAACAATATCAAACGAATTTATACAGACGAAACTGAAGGTATTGTATTAAGTACTATCCATAAGTCAAAAGGACTTGAGGCTGATAGAGTGTTCTTCTTGAACCAGGGTCTTATTCCAAGTACACATGCTATAACTGAAGAAGCGATTTATAGTGAATATTGTCTGAAGTTTGTTGCTATTACAAGAGCACGGAAAGAATTAGTTTATTGTTCAATATGAAAGAAGATAGATTAGATAACATTTATACAGTAGTAGATGCTGCTAATAAATTGATGAAGGATGAGGAATCTGGTATTATCAAGAGAAACGAATCAGTTAGAAAAATCAATAATATGAATAAGTTTCAACCTGGCACTATTAGGTCAGGAATTGACCGTTGGTTTCAATCTCTAATTAAAGAAGGTAAGTTGGAAAGAATTGATAAAGGAATCTATAAAATTTTATAATCATGAAGAAAATCAAATTATACATTCAGGTCATAAAACCTGGAAAATCTTTTTCTGCGATTTGTGCAAATAAGATAAAAGAACTTGTACCGTATCTTCCAGATGAAGAAATATTACAGACACATCTTGCAATCGAAAAGATACAATTACAAAAAGATGAAAAGTATAAACCCAAACCTCTATATCTTTATATAGAAAGAAGTATTTTTAACGAAATAATCGGCAAGATACAATCAAAGGATAAAGATGCATCAACGGACAATATACCATTGATGTTTCAAGTCCCTTCTATCCCTGTTTGTATACTTCTACCTGCAGATGCAGAAGAAATTCGTGAAAAATCAAATGAATAAAAAATGAGTAATGAACGTATAGATAGTCGAGATATAATCTCAGACTATATATTCTACAGTAAGTATTCGAGAGTAAAGCCTGATGGTAAGAAAGAGACATGGCCGGAATCTGTCAGTCGAGTTATGGAAATGCATTATGAGTTTTTCAATGGAAAAATCAAAGATGAAAATAAAGATGCTTTCAATAAAGTATTTCAAGAGGCTTGGTCAGCGTATTATAATCAAGAAGTACTTGGCTCTCAAAGGTCTTTACAATATGGTGGTCCTCAATTGTTGAAAAATAACTTCAGGTCTTTCAATTGTTCTGGAAGTTACTGTAATAGAATCGAATTTTTCCAAGAATTGATGGAGCTTTTGTTGTCTGGATGTGTTCCTGCAGATACACCTATTTTGACAGAAAATGGAATCAAAAGGTTCGATGAAGTTAAAGTAGGAGAAAAAGTTTGGTCTTATAATAAAGAAAAGAATAAACAAGAATTTAAATCTGTTATTGCTACACATGACGTTATAGTTAAATCAGAGGACCAAATTAAAATTTCAGGAAGTTCTGGTTATTTTATAACATCTAAAAAACATCCTGTTCTTATTTTAAGAGAAGGTAAATGGGAATATCTGCCTGCAGGTCAAATTAAAATAGGTGATATTATAAGAAAAGGTCTATTTGATAAGTCAAATCTTGAATTTAATGAAAAAGCTTATTTTGTAGGTTCGTTTTTAGGTGATGGTTCTGTTTATAAAAGTCCCAAAGGAAATTTGACTATAAAAATGGGTGGGGATAATAAAGAAGTTATAGAGGCATTTGCATCTTTTTGTAGTAAATATTCTGATAGTTCTTTTAATGTAAGATTAAACAAAACAGATAAATATAGTGTTCCTTTTTATGAAACAGATAACACTATATCAGCTAAAAATAAACTTGCTCGAGATTGGAATAAATTAATAGGAGTTTTACCTGGAAATAAAGTTAATGTTATAGATGCTCCTGAATGGATTAAAAAATCTTATGATAAATCAATTATATTAAGTTTTTTAGCAGGATTAATTGATACAGATGGTTGGATAGGCAAAGAAGATGGTCGTATCTGTTACAGTACAGTATCAGAAAAAATGAAAAATTTTTTGATGGAGTATCTTCCTATGTTCAATATTTATCCATGGTGTTTTGTTAATAAAGCTGAAACTTATACGTATGGAGGATTTAAACCAAATTATGATATATATACGATATCTTTCTCTTTGAATGGAGACGATTGTTTTTATGATTTTGTTTCGTTTATAAAACACCCTTTAAAGAGAGAAAAATTATTATCAATAAAAAGTGTAAGAGCAACTAAAAAAATAGCAATTCCTTATGAATTTTTAAAACGAGAAGCTGATTATTTATTTGATGAAGAAAGAGACCGAAAAAAGAATAGAAGTGGTTTTATTTATCATGCTTCTGAACAAATGTTTGTAAAATGTGCTTATTATTATAATAGACAAAAGTCTTACAAACATTTGATAGAATACGATAGAGTTATCGCCATAGAAGATGATTTAGGTCTTGATGAGAATTTTAAAGATATAACTGTTGAAGATAATCATAGTTATATTGTTGGATATGGGGGTCAATTTGTACTTCATAATTGTGGCACAGGTTATTCAATTCAAAAAGTACATACAAAACAATTACCTATTGTTAAAGGAATCGATAATTCTAAAAAGGTTAGTACAGTCATAGAAGATTCGATTGAAGGTTGGGCTTTATCTACTGGTCTATTGATTGAATCATATTATAAAGGATTGAGTGATATCGAATTCGATTATTCACATATTAGACCAGAAGGTGCTTTTGTAAGTGGTGGATTCAAAGCACCTGGGCCAGAACCATTGAAAGTTTGCCATGATAAGTTACGTAAGATTTTAAGTAAGGCAAAGGGCAGAAAACTAAGATCTTTTGAACTTCATCTTATGTCATGTATCATTGCTGACGCTGTAATAAGTGGCGGTATAAGAAGAAGTGCAATGATTTCTATCTTTGATATAGATGATGAAGAAATGCTACAATGTAAGACTGGAGATTGGTTTATAACTCATCCAGAATTGTGTAGATGTAATAATTCTGTAGCAATTTACGAAGATACTCCTAAAGAAAAGTACGATAAGGTATTTGAATATATTAAACAATATGGAGAACCGGGATTGTTATTTATGCCTGATACTGAAGCAGTTATAAATCCTTGCGCAGAAGCACTTTTATATCCTAAGTATGAGAATGAAGATGGTACTGTTGAATATGGCTGGTCTTTTTGTAATCTTTGCGAAATCAATGGAAAGAAAGTTAAATCTGAAGAAGACTTCTATAAAGCATGTCGTGCAGCAGCTATATTAGGTACATTTCAAGCAGCTTATACTGAAAATCTACCGTTACTTTCAGAAGCTACACGTAAGATAATGAAGCGTGATGCGTTACTTGGTGTAGGCATTACTGGTATGGCAGATAATCCTAATATTCTTTTCAATGAAAGAATACAGAGAAAAGGTGCGAGAATTATAAAAGAAGTGAATAAAGAAGTTGCTACAATCATTGGAATAAATACTGCAGCAAGGACAACCGTAATTAAACCTTCAGGAAACGCGTCACAATTACTTGGATGTGGTTCTGGTATTCATGCTTATCATTTCCGCAAGTATATTCGTAATATTCAAGCGAATAATAATGAGCAGGCATTGAAAGAAGTTATTAAATTGAATCCAGATATTGCAAATCCTTCATTTTGGAATAAGAAAGGTGAAACTGTATTATCTTTCCCTATTGAACTCGATGATGAAACAATGGTTCGTACAGATTTCAGTACTCTTGATTTTCTTTATAGAATTTATACTACTGAGAAAGGTTGGATTATGGAAGGTACTAATACAGAGCATCCATCCTCAATAGCTAAACCTAAATATCATCATAATGTAAGTTGTACAATTTCAGTCAAAGAAGATGAATGGAATGAAATTGCAGATTGGATATGGGAACATAAAGATGGGTTCTGTGGATTGAGTTTCCTACCTGAAACTGGTGACCTTGATTATCCACAAGCTCCCTACACTTCTTATCTTGATGAAAAAGAGCTTGCTGATACATATGGACAAGGTGCAATACTTTCTTCAGGTCTTATTGTAGATGGATTACAAGTCTTCGGTGATATATGGACAGCTTGCAATGCAGCGACTGGTAAAGCTAATGACTTATTAATCTATACTGACGATTATCTACTTTCATTTATCAAAAAACACATTAAAGATGGTAAACTTCTTGTGACTATAGATGGATTGTGTATCAGTGACGTCAATGCAATTTCTTCTTATTTGCAACACAAAATTGAAATGAGGAATGATTGGGTCCGTAGATTCAAGAAGTTCTCTAAGAATTATTTTGAGGGTGATGATGAAAAATGCTCACGTTGCTTAAAACATGTGAATATATTCCATCAATGGCAGAAGATTAAGAATCAAAAACCAATTGACTGGGAGAATGTTGAATGGGAACAAGAATATAAGAATGTAGGTGAGAATGTAGCGACTGCTTGTGCAGGTGGTTCATGTGAATTGAGATAAATCCATTAAGGCTAATTTGTGTACTAAAACGCTGGTGAACGCACAAATTAGCCTTATCTTTAAATAAGAAAAATGAAGTATGGACGAACAATTAAAATCATTTATCTATCATAAAAATGGTTGGACTGATAAAGTTTCTCCTGAGGTAATAAAACAAGCCTCAAGAAACAAAAACATTAATGGTGAAAAGATTATGAGACTTTTTCTTGACGGTAAATGCATCTATAGAGGTCCAGTTCAATTTTGTCAGAAGAAAAAGAAAGATTACTGTTTAGTTTATGGTATTGCAGATAAAGAAACAATTAAAAGACGTTTTAAAATAACTTATTAGATTATGAACAAATTACAAACATCTATTGGAATTCGTTTTGAAGTAGAAGGATTTCATAATTATCCTGATGCATCAAAAAATCATGGTGAGTTGGTAAAGTTCTTAGAACAATCTCACAGACATATCTTTAAATTCAATTGTAAAAAACGGGTTAATCACGATAATCGTGATGAAGAGTTTATATTGCTAAGGAGAAAAGTAAAACAATATATAAACCGAAAATTCCCAGTATTTGAATCAGGTTGCGAATGCTATGATTTTGGCTCCATGTCATGCGAAATGATTGCAAAAGATATCTTGAAGCAATTTGATTTTGACTCAGTCGAGGTCAGTGAAGATGGTGAAAATTATGCTATAGTTGAGAAAGTGGAAGTGAAAGATGACTCTACTGAAGAAAAACCTAAAAACTTCAATGAAGCATTTAAAAAGCTAATAGTAGAACTCCCTAAGATTGAGTTTGTAGTAGGTAAAGCTTTCTCAGGTAAGACCACATATGTGAATAAAGTGAAGCAAAAGAATGATGGTGTTATTGAAGTTGGTGATATAGTTCGTAAATTGACCTATTCTGAAATGAGGACATTCGACTCAGGTCTCAGTGAGGTACTTTGTGAAAGAATATGCTCAAAGATTTTATTTGAATGGAACTTGAAATCTATTAACAAGATATATATTGTAGGTTGTAGACAAAAAAGTCTATTCAATAAGATTATAGAGACATTAGTTCAAAATTCTTCTAAAGTTGACTTTACAGTTACTGTATTGTCTGTGAAAGAAGAGACAAGAAGAGAACGTTTTGAGAAAGTATCAAACGAAATAAAGAATGAACAATACTCTTTTGAGGAGATTGAAAAAGGTGATGCTGAAATAGGTCTTAAAGATTTCATTATCTATCTTGTGACAGCACCAGAATTAAAAATAAGGTAGAAATCAAATTTAATAATTTAAAGTTATGAAAATATTCGTTACACCACCTATGAATCATTTGGAATTGAGTGAATTGGGAGACAATAATTTATATATTATAGGTCAATATTACAAGAAAAACGAAGCATATAGAAAGTATATTCACAATGCTATCAAGCAAGGCCGTTTCACTATACTCGATAATGGTACTGGAGAAGAAGGTGAAATATTGACCAACAAAGAACTATTCAAATTGACACTTGAAATCCAACCTAATGAAGTGATACCTCTTGATGTACTCTATAACAAAGAAGAGACGTTGAACAACTTTAATCAATTCCTCAACTGGATGAAAGATGCAAGAAGAAAAGGTTTCCTCTACAAAAGGACCAGTATACTTGCATGTCCACAAGGCGACACTTATGGGGATTGGATGGAGTGTTACAGGTACTTCTTGAATAACGACTTTGTTTCTTGCATTGGTATGAGTAAGAAGGCAATTCCTCACATTATGAAAAATCCGGACATTGCAGAAGCAAGAACCTTGTTGGTTACAAAACTCGAGGAACAAGACCTGCTACGTAAACCATTACATTTCTTAGGACAAGGAAATCCAATAGAATTTAGGTGTTATAATACTAATCATCATGCAATAAGGTCAACTGATAGTTGTTATCCTATCTTATCAGCACTGCATGGTGTGGAAATTGAGAAGGAAGGTGTATTCAAAAGAATACCTACACCTCCAGATTACTTTGAGAAAGAGGTGAAAGAAGAAGATATCGAATTAATCAAAAAGAATGTTGATTATCTAAGAAGATGTTGCACAAGTACTTTGAAATAACAATTTCTTATTGGGCAGAAGATGAAAATTCTGCAAGTAGGAGAATGAAAAAGTGTCAGAATGTGATTGCTTGTTCAGCAATTAATTATACTGATGCAGAAGCAATTGCTACTAAGTGGGGCAATGAGAATATCGATGTTGAGTTTGATATTAGTCCTATCAAAGAAATGAATATTTCTGGTACTCATTCAGGAAAAGGATTATGGTTCTTATGTAAAGGATTATGGTTCGAGACTGATATGAGAGGTAAAGTGAAAGAAAATAAGATACAATATCTCATACAATCTGAAAGCTCAACGAAAGCAAGTGAAATGATGAGTAAGATTCTAAATCAAGATTTTTTCAGCGAGACACGTGTTGTTGATATTAAAGAAACTAAGATTGAAGAGTTTATTACGTGTTAGCCATGTTTGTATATTAGAGTTTTGAAGGGGCTTTGTTGTGAAACAAGGTCCTTTCTTAATATATATATTAATTTGATACACAATTTGGACATAAACTTTTGGTATCTCATAGAAAAGTAGTATCTTTAGACATCCAAAAGAATAATAATTAAATACGAGAAAATATGAAATCAAAAATCAGTACATTTATTATCGAGTGTCTTAGGACAGATGTGACAGACAATCTCGATGCGTTATTGTGGGAATACGGCAAATTCATGAAAGGAGTTTATGAGATAATTCCTAATTCTAATCTCATAGTATTGACTGTTAATAGTCTCACATCAGGTTTTCAATTGAATTTAAATGAGATTGAAAGTCACTTAGCAAATTCAGGTAGAGTTATTAAAACATTAATATTGTAATAATTATGGAAAACGAAGTAAAGACTAAAGTGTGTAAGAAGTGTGGTCAAGAATTACCATTAGACCAATTTCATATGAATGATAATTGTAAGGATGGACATGTTGGTACATGTAAGAAGTGTAAAAGTGAACACGATAAATTGCGGAACCTGCTTAAAAAAGAAGCACAAGCAGGCATCCATAAAGTTTTTGTAAATTCTGACTTGGCAAAATTTACTCCAAGACAACTCATAGAAGAGCTACGTGGCAGAGGATATTCTGGTGAATTAAAGTATACTCAGACTATTAAAATTTAATTGAAAATTGTTGGACCGCGTGGTCCAAAGGTGTATCTTTAGACAACCAAAAGAAATATGTTATGAACAGAAAGATAAGTATCAATGATTTTAGATTTGAGTTAGCAGGTTATGGCCTCTATAGAGTGATATATACCAGTCCAGCGACTGGAGGACGATGGTCAACAATGATTAATGATATGACATTGATTGATGCTACTAAAAATGCAGATAATCCAAAACGTAAAGATTTGGAAAATTTGAAACGACTTTGTAAAAATGGTTAATGATTAAGGAAAACTGTTTCAAGTTGTTTATTTCGTTTACTCAGACTTATTTGTTAATTTTACTGTAGACTTGAACAGTTTTCCTTTTAAACAATTATAAACGATGGCAAAATCAAAGAATCAAAACTTTGGAGTAGGAGATAGAGTGAAAATCCTACATTGTTCAAACTTGATGTTAGTAGGTAAGGTGAGTAGAATAGCAAGTATATGTGGGACTGGAAGTACGAAGTATTATCATCTTGAGATAGATGGCGAATTAAGGACATTCCTTCCACAGAATCTTCAACTTGTTGAAAAGCGTAACAATAATCCTAAAAAGTGAAGTGTTATGACGGAAAAGATTATTAAAAAAGAGAATATAGAATACAAGTTGATATGCAACTTGTCTACAGAATGGAACCGTGTAGAAGTAGAAATGGAGGACTAAGTTATGATAATAGATTTGGTTTTAGACCGGAAAGACGGATATCGTTACAATGCGCATGAGTTTTATGGCGAAGTAATGGAATACGGGGAAGTAGGTTTTGAGATTACGCGTGCTATGGATGAAGGCACGGAGGAAGACGTTAAAAACGCTCTTTGCCAATACATTGACGAAAATGAATACAACCCGGAAATAAAGCAATACATTAATTCTGTAAATTGGTTATGAGAATATAGTTAAAGAAGCGCAAAAGCATATAGATTGGAGTGATAATGTTTCGTGTAAATATTATCCCGGTGATAGAATATGTATAATGATAGACGAACATGTTTGTCCTGCCGCAATATTTTTTGATTTGGTAGAAGAATCAAAGAACGGTATGATTGACAGGGAAACTTTTATAAGAAACTGTATTTGACATGGAAAGATATAGAATCATACGAGGAGAAGGGTACGACGGTTGTATTCCCACAATAATATATTGGGTACAAGTCAGAAAAGACAAACGTCTTTCGTCTGAATGGGTGAATGTAAAGGGATTTGATACCTATAAGAGAGCGAAAGAGTTGTTGGATGTTTTAAACGGTGATTGATATGGAAGTAAAGAACGGAATAATAATGGACGGAGTGCTGCATGAAATGAGTGAATCGTTCAATATAAATTTCGATTGCAGTAAATGTTCGTTGTATAAAGAATGCAATGAATGTGAGATGAAGCATGAAGCATATCTGTGCAATGTGATGGGTTGTTTCTGTTTTATCAATCGTGGCAAAGTAACAGACATTAAGACAGATAAGGAGGAATAAATCATGTGTAATTCAATAGAATGGGGGTAAATGTGAAATATGTGGAAAAGAAGACCAGTTGGAACGTACTTATTTCTACTATTCAATACATTGTGAATGTTGTGGAAGTAAAGATGAGAATGGGCAAAATAGGCATTTTGAAATGGTAAGACATTGTAGGAAGTGCCCGGCTCCTATGCCTAAAGAAATACATCCATTATGTAAAGCGATGGATGGTAAAACTTATCGTGCGAGTATTTCTAATATGCTTCCCGTTGATGTTAGAGGGGAGTTTATGATAAATGAACCGATAATTAAGGAGGAATAAACAATGAAAGCACATGTAATGAAACTCGAAAACAACTGTGTGATTGTTGACGAGGAATATTTTAACGAGATAAAGAAGCAGTCAGAATTTAACCAGGAAAGGATAAATGAGATTGCAGAGGAAAAAGTTTTTGAAATACGTCAAAGAAAGCGGTATCGAACTTTCCTATGAAGTGAACGGAATACCTTATATGTTTCATTATGATTTGTTGAATGAAATAAATTATGAAGAAAGAGGATATCCGGAATCCGTGTCAGAAAGGGTGAAGCATACTATCGCAGACGATATAACCAAGGCTTTGAATGATAAGCTTAAGGGACTGAAAGACGAGGCTTTGAATTATGCCTTAAGTGAGTTTGACAAACGGAAGTACGGTTTAGAGGCTACTGTAAAAATATGGAAACATTTCGCATTAATCTTTATCATTACGACTATTATTTTAACATTTAGATTATTTATACAGCTATGACAGAAGAACTTGTGACATTAGAGACAGCGAAGCTGCTGAAAGAAAAAGAGTTTGATGAATATTGCAAAGATATTATTAATCATAAGGGTATAATGATGGAAACCATATTTAGGACCAGTAAGGATTTACCTCAATTATTTTATCCTTGTCCTACACAATCTATTGCCCAAAAGTGGCTTCGTGAAATCAAGAAGCTGCATATCACTATATATAATAGTGCTTCCGGCTACACATACGATATATCTAAAGCGGATATGGGAACGGTACTTTATTGTTTCCCCGAAGGTCCGAATGATGGAGGTAATTGGGACACCTACGAAGAAGCATTAGAAGCTGGAATTATAAAAGCATTAAAATTGATATAATAAAGAAGATGATACAAAAGCTACTCGCACATCTCTATCAAAAGAGAGTGACAAAAACATACAATGATAATAATGATGGTTTCATATGTAACTTCGTACTCACTTATAAAGATGAGAACGAGAACTATCATAATGTAAGTTGCTACAGTGTAAATTTCGAACCAATTGTAATTGGTAAAGAAAACCTCTACTATGTGGAGCTTGATGTACATTCAATACAGAATGTAAAGTACAATAATAAGAGAGATTATTTGAATCAAGCAAAAGTGTTGAAAATGGACCTTCTAATCAATCCTTGGGAGATTGATATAATGAAAAAAGAAATTGAAAAGTATTATAACAAACAAAATTCGTAAACCTATGTACTACCTATTAGAACAAGAAGATGAAGAAGACCTTACATTCGAACAATTCATAATGTCTCAAGAAGATAATGAAGAAATCGTTGAAGAGACACAATTAATGAATGATGTTTGGTATTGAATCACAAAACTCATAGCATAGAAAGAATGTTTTATATATCTTTACCAATAATTACAATAAGTAACATAAGAAATGACACAGGTAAGTAGAGAAGATATAATTAAGGAGGCTCCTGACTTTGTTCAGATAGCCTCTAAACATATGCAAGATGCTTATGTGGAATACGAAAGAATCCGTATCAAATTAGACGAATGTCCCGACAGATTTGTCACATATGAAGGTCACAATGGTGTGTTACATTCAATCGACCTTAAATACGTGAATCTCAAGGGAGTAATGAAAAATCGTGGTGCAAAAGAAGAAGATATCAAAGATGCACTTGAAATTCGTGCAAAAGTCATTGTGCCACTACTTGCTCAATACAATAGAGCACGGTCAAAATATATGCATACATTTGACCTTTATAATGATAGAAGTAAGGCGCTTGCAAAGTTGACACCAATGCTTCTTGACTTATTTGGTTCTATGTATTCAATAAAGGATGTCAAGAAGACAATCAAGAAGAGAGAAGGATATGATTTAGAAGAAGGAGAGTTGACAAAATTCTATAATGAAAATAAGTCAATAATTGAAAATAGACAAAATAAATACGTAGTAAAGAGTGATAAGTATCGTGTAGCAACAGAAGCGGGACGATTAGAAATCCTTAATGATATACTCACGGACCTACAACTCAAATACGAAGACTATATCGATAGAGGTCAAGAGACAAAAGCATTGATTATATCACGAGAAATAAGAGCAATCCTGGAACAAGCAAGAAAGGAAGTAAAAGGGAATGAACTCAAACTTACAGTTGACGGAAAAATAGATATAAACGCAACAATACATGGAGGAGAGAACATAAGTAGAGTAATGCGTGATATACCTATAAACAGTATAATCATTGGACTCGTAAGTGCAAAGTCAGGAATAAGACCTGAGATAATGATAAACCAACTCGCAAGCTCCTGGTATAAGGACTTCAACGGATTCAATAAGAATATCCTTGGACAAGAGAAGATAATGCTACCTGGAGACCTCATAAAACAATACGATTGGAACGACTTGGAAAAGAAGAATGAACAATTCCTAAACGAAATGAAACCTATCGAATACACTGAGGCAGAGATAATTCAAGAGGAAGAAGGAACAAGTAAGAAAGACTTGATAAGACAGCGTCTAAGACAGATGAAAACTAACAATACACACTGACTTCGTTGTTCATAATTAGTGAAATTTTCTCGTAATTGTAGGCCTTAGGAGTCGCGATGATTGCTAAGGCCTTTCTATTTTTATGGAAATAAGGTAAAATGAATAAAATAAGGTATTTTGTGCAGCGAGATTGATATCTGACGCGTGTATCGACTAATTCTTAATTATATGATTCTATAAATAAGAATGGAAGGACACGAAGAAAAAAGTACACAATTTGGACAACATTTTTATGGTCGACCTGTTGCGTGGTCGAAGAATAAGGTGTATCTTTACAATATCAAAAGAAGAGACATGTGTAACAATTTAAAAAGTAACAATTATGAACGAAGTATTTAGACCATTGAGTGTAGGAGACCAAGTAGAGTTCCTAATGTTTAGCGAGGACGAAGTAGTAACATTAACATGTACTGGCGTAAGTGGTGAAACAGCGACATTCATAGACGAGAGTAACAAAGAGTTCTATATGGACGAGAATGAAGTGCTCTACGCAAAGAATGGCGATGTCGGCGAGATTGGAACAAGGTTCTATGAAGATAGTGAACGAGAGATACTCTATGAATGTATCATTGACCATATAGATAACTTGTCATATGAGCAATTGAAGAAGTTGAAGATGTTCATCAATACGTTATGATAAAGAAGCTCACAATGAAGAGAATCAGGGAGATTATTCGGGAAGAAGAATACTCTCCCACCAAGATACTCCTGTCACTTGAAAAAGATGATGAATACATCTACCTAAGACCAAGATGGATGTTCAGGAATGCAATAGCTGAGGAGCTTGAGGCAGCAGGTATCAAGTTTGAGAAGATAGTTGACAATGGACTTGTGTATAGAATAGAACCTCTAATTGATGTTGAAGTAGACGAGATATATTGAGACTATGAAGAATATATACTACACAAAAGGGAACTTGAAGAAGCCATGGAGAGTAACCTTCTATCATCATGGCAAGACCTATAATGTAGGCTACTTTGCTACGTATGGAGAAGCACAGTCAGCACTCAAGAAGGAGAAGGATAAGTTTAATATAAGCTACACGACGAGAGCTGGTCAGACGAAGCTCAAATCAAGTATTCCTACAATACTCAAGATTGTTGATAGTATACTTACTATAAGTGACGAATTGACTACAAGAGACAAGAAGGATATTGAGAGTGCCAAAACATTACTTGAAAGAGTACTTGACAGGTACAAAAAGATGAACGAGAAGTAGTATCTTTACACAGTGAGATGAGAAGTACGTCAAACCCTATTATTAATCCATGTTATACATTTGTTATAGTATTACTCATCTCATATCTATAAACAATAATTAAACAATTAAAAACATGAAAAGAGAAAAAGAATTCGTAGAGCTATTGAAGGGTAATGAATTAGACCTCCTTAGCTGCAAGAAGAAGTATCCTGACGACTGGAGGCTTCGTTGTGCCGACGTGATTGATGTCATTGATGAACTCAAGATTGATTCAATAGTCAGTACAGAGGTGAAAGATGGTAAACTTGTACGTTACATGATATCATTTCCTACTGAAAAAGACCATGAAGCAACGATGTTCACCTATGATGAATTCACTTCACTCTACCAGAAGTATGATAAGGATGAAGAAGCCACTTATAAGATTTCACATTATGTCACAAAGGATGGTGAGAATCATGGTTATCCTATCACATTCGAAAGTGTAAGTATCGATAAGGAAGGTGAGATATGTCTCGTCTGGAAGGACTATAAAGGCAACACTTATCTTGAGAAGTATTGATTGACCTATGACAGAAGAGACGTTAAGTCAACTCATAGAATCAACATACAAACAACTCCCTAATAAATTGATGTTCCAAGAAGGGACAAAATGGTCTGCAATGGTAGAAAGTAATACCTGGAGAAAGAAAGGTGTTGACGAAGAAATCATTGCAGACCATAAGACAATCAATTGTGTCTATGAGATGATGGATGGAGATTGGGAGATGGTGACAATTAACGATGTACCAATTGAAGAATGTATTGACTAAAATATAAAGAAAGATTATGGAAAAAGATTTGAGAAACAACGTGAAGTACATTTTGTTCTGCATAGAGTGCTTGCAGGCAGGCGTGGTAATGACACCAAAGGAATACGAGGTAGCATTCATGGCGGCAGAAAAGTTCGAGGGATTTGACGACAAAAGCTTCGAGAACATGAAGCCCGAACAATTCGCGCCCCGTATGAATGCTATGCTGAACGCTATGTCAAAAAGAAAGCAAATCATTGAAGGACTTACATTCAACCTACTGACAAAGAAAAGCCTGGGTGAACTGATAGACAGCAACCTTGTAGAAGAAGTAATGAAGGCAAAGCATATAGCCGCAGCAATGGCAGACGAACTGTTGGAACCGGACGAGAAACTGGAAAAGGTCGTGACGGATGGACGACGTGTCATTGAACATTTTATTGACCAATGGAAGAATGCCCCTATGGAAGAAAAGAAAGAGTATGAGCCGGAAAGTGACGCGGAAATTGTAGAATAATATGAAAGAAGATGTATTCCAAACAGCAATTTTCCTAAAGAAGAATATCGATAGATATAGACAAACTCTACAGGAATTGGAAAAGATGAAAGAAGATGAACGTATTCGTATTGCATCTAACACAATGAATATCTATATAGATAAAGAATTGACCAGAAAAGTAATTGAACTTATACAAGATGAGCTCAATAAAGAAATCATACACAATCAAAAAAGATTTGAAAATCTTTGAAAAGATTGGTTAATATGAATTAATCTTGTACTTTTACGATTGGAAATTTTCTTTCAAGTTTGACATATTTAAAGGTTAGGAGGAGGAATGAATTCGGTGACGATGAAGTTCCTTCTCCTTTTTAATTTTAAAACAATTTATAAAGTTATGTATCCTAATAAGATTAGAATTAGTAATGGTGAAGGACAAGTAAGCATTACTGCAATAAGTAGAGCATTTGAAGTTGGTCAAGTTGCTGAGGATTTTGATTTATCAAAGTACACCTCTGTGGAGCACGATAGTGATAAGAACTTCTTAATTATTCCATTAACTGCTGGAACTGTCAAAGTACACCTCTGTGGAGCACCTTCTATTGAGACTTATACTATTAGTGAAACTGAGGTTTCTGCTTATATTGGTTCTCCTATGCCTTATCTTATTGATAAAGTATTTGTTGACGGTACTACTGCACAATTCAATATAGGGTTATGATTGGGGTCGGTACAAGTCTTTTGTTTGGCAAGAGGGCTGGCAAGGCTGGTCCTCCTATCATGATGCTTTCGGAAGGTGAAGAAGTTGTGGAAGAAGTCGTTTATCCTTATCCTTTGATGGATGAGAACGAGATTATGAATAGTAATGAATGGACTAAAAATGAAGAATTATGAAAAGAGATGAGTTAATTAAGAAGCTTAAGCAATACTTCAAAATCGAGGAACTTGTCTGTCCACATGTATACAATAAGTACAGAGAGGAACAGATGTGGAGTTTCTTCTCTATGGCAGCACTTGAGACATTGTTGGCACTACGTGAATATATTATTCAGAAACCATTCATCATTAACAATTGGAAAAGTGGTGGTAGTTATTCGCAGCGTGGCCTTAGATGTAACATTTGTGCAATTCCTAAAGAAAAGACCAATCTTGAAAAGGTTTATATTTCCGGACATTGTACAGGTGAAGCGTTTGATATTACTGTACAAGGGATGAGTGCTGAAGAGGCACGTCAGCTCATTATAAAGAATAAGGATAACCTTCCCTATCCTATAAGACTTGAAGATGGAGTGAGTTGGTTACATGTTGATACTTACGATATGGGTAATGGTAAGAAGATAACTCTTTTCAGGGTATAATTGAACTTTTGTTTGCCAAGTTAGAATGCTCGTTATTTCTTGTTTAATTACAAGTTTGACGAGCATTCTTTATATTCTTATATCTCATATATTAAAATATGTTTAGACCTGTGGTCGAACTTTAAAGAATCTTAATTTCGACCACATTATTGGTGAAAGTGTTGCTACACGTGTCACAAAGGTGTATCTTTAGGTATCCAAAAAGGAGATAATAAGTCGAACGATTATGAAGACAGTAGAATTTAAGAAAGGTCAATCAGTAGTTGTAACCACAAAGAATGGTAAAGTAGAAGGTATTATTTCAAGTGTTGATATGAATGTTTGCACTTTTGAAGCTGACTATTCAGTAGATTATTTAAAAGATGGTAAAACCTGGACTATGATTGGTGTGCCTGCAAGAGCGATTGAATTAGCATAAGTTTAACCAACAAGGCGAACAAATTACCAGAAAAAGTCGTCAGGTACATAAACTTTTGGTATCTTTAGGCATTCAAAAGAGATAAAATAATAATAATTAAAATATACGATTATGAAAGCAATGATTCTTACTCCTGAAAGCAAACAAGAACTTAAATCAGCTCTTACAAGTCGATTTGGTGGATATAGTTTATTTGCTGGTAATATTCAAAAAGAAGACAAGTATGTTAATGTAAGCTATTCTTTCAATAGAAGTAAAATTTCAATTGAAATTACTTATTGGAAAGATGGGGGAAATATTGCTGTAGAACCTGCTTCGTTTTGTTCCACTTCTACAGGAGCTATTAACAAGATTGCAAAATTCTTAAACTTAAAATAATAATTAAAAACGAGAAAATATGGAAACAACAATTGTAACAGTCGAAGAATTGAGAAAAAGAGCAAGTGAACTTGGTATCAAGAATATCAAGAAGTATAAGAAAGACGAACTTATCGCTCTTATCGAAGAGGCAGAAAAAGAGGTAGGACTTGAAGGCCAGACTCCTGAACAAAAGCAAGCGCTCAACGACTTCATTAAAACCTACAATGGTACTACTAAATGTAACAACGAACAAATCATAATTACTTTCGACGAAGCACATTTTGATGATGCAAAGAAGAATTATAAAGCCAAATCCTATGGCCTTACAATATTGAAAGCTGACGACACTCTTCGTACAATTTCTTTTACTATAAGTAAGAAGAGAAAATCTTCTACCAAAAGAGCAAGTTATCGCCAAGAAAAGCCTCGTGGTAAGCAATCGTTGGAAATTTATAATATGATGTTGGAACATCCTAATTGGTCACATTACAAAATCCGTACAATCATGAATTGTACTTACACAAATGTACGTCGTGTATGGTTGTTCTATGTAAAGGATAAATTCGAGGACAAAAGAGTTATCAAACCAACAAAGAAAAACAAGTAATTTGTTGTCCAATTGACGATAAATGTGTACCTTTACAATGTCAAACAAATAAAGATATAATTATGAAAAAGCAGCTTATAAATTTCTTCAACGGTCGATTCGGCAAAAAAGTATTAAAGACAAAGTATCGTGAATGGTGGGTACGTTTCTGGTATGGAGTAGGTGCAATTGTTTGTGCTTTTCTATTCTTTGGAATGATACAGTTCTTGTCCTGGCTTTCTGATTTGATTAATTATGTATCTAAATAAAAATATTTTATAATTATGGAAACATTTAAAAGAAAGAATATCACTGTTGAATGTGACTATGCTAAGAAAGGTGAATCATTTACATCTATAGTAGTAAAGATGAAAACTTTTGATAGTGGTACTATTATTGCAGAGAAAAGACTTGTTGATTCATCTTTCTCTAAGGAAAGAGTCGATAAGATAGCTAACGAATTACTTGACCATTATGTTATCGAATAAAAATTAAATAAACACTATGGTAGAACTATATATTATAATTACACTACTTACAGTACTCGTACTTCTATTTCTTATCTGGTTCCGGTATGATGCACGTCACAAAGATGAAATGCAAAGGTCTATTGATTCAATAGCTATCGACTTGATGTTGATGGGTAAACGGGATTGGAACAGATATATCAATTCTATGATAAGTCATAAATTGAGACTCATTGAAGAAGAGAAGTATGAAGAAATTGAGAATATCAATAGAATGATAGATAAAGAAATTCGTGACTTTAAAGAATATTATGATGAATAAAATTCATTTTACCTACAAGAATGGCAATTGTCCTTATATCGATTGGCTCTGTGAGTCGAATAAATTGATACTCTTGTCTGATACAGAAATGTATAATCCTGAAACAGTTTCTCTTATTGAAGACATGCTTCAGATACCTGCACAAGACATTCTCATACTTCAAGCCAACAAGAATATTTCTCCATTCGGACTAAGAAAGATTATGGATGTATTTGGTGAGATTTCTTTCGAGAGCAAAAGAAAGACCGATGAATTGTGTACTATTTATTTCTTTGAAAGTATGAATGCCCTCTATTGTGTTCCTCATGTAATTATACCTTGGTGGGAGCTTTGTGAGACGATGAGTGAAATAAAGATATCTCTACCGTACTTCAAACCTTCTGTACAATAGCTTGAAATGTATGTTAATTCTTGTTTAATTCGAGTTTTGACATGCATTATGTAGAATGATATTATTAACAATTTAAAACTTTTAGATTATGACTGAATTGATTTTTATTTTTGGTTTAATATGTGTAGTAATTTACTTTTATCTTTGCTTTGAAGTAGCAGCGACAGCAGAAAGACTTAAGAGAAGTGTTACTTTCTGGTTTTTCATGTCACTTTTCATAACACCTTTCTTTGCTGCTATAATGGTACATTGTTTAGGTAAGAATGAATGAATATCAAGACACTGTAAGATTTGTATTTAAGAAAGAACTTGTAATTTTACAATATTGAGTTAAACATACATACTGCTAAAATTATTATTTTAATTAAAGGGCGAGGCGTTGTGAAACGCCTCTTCTTTTTTAATAATACTTGAAGAAAGAAAGGAACTCATAATTCACAATTCCATCCTCCACAGCATTAGCTTCTTGTTCGAACACAATCTTATGATAAGATTCATGACCAATTTCCTGGAACCCTTTGAGCCATTTTTTGAATCCGAATTTCATGATAGGAGGAGTCTTTACTACTCCAATGATGAACCTTATTACACATTCAATACAGTACCAAATGTAAAATGTGAATGGAATAAGTAACAATAACCAGAGTGTATCAAATGCCAACGAGAATGCAAGCCAGATGAAGACTCCTAAGAACATACAACATTTCCATTGGAAGGAATGAGTCTCTTCATGCTTGATGAATTTTTCTGAATAATATTCAGGACCTTTCTTACATAAGAGCCAGAGCATGATAAGGATTGCTTTGAAGTTAGGCAATAACAATCGTGCCAATTTTGAATTATAAATAATTTTCATACATAAAATATATTTAGATTAAACAAACTGTCTAAAGATACAAACTTTTTCTTTGGTCGTACATTGAAAAATTTCTCATATTTTAACAGTGCTGAGAATCAGTGAGTTATCTGTTCGGTAATCGCATAATCATATAACCAGAGGTTATAAGCATCTTCTTCTATATATAGAAATAGAGAAAGATAATTATAACCGACAGGTTATGTGATTATAAAGAGGCTGAAGTGATAACTTGTTGATAATGAGAAGATAACAACATTAAAGGAATCTAATTGTTTACAAGTAGAGTGATAAGACGTATCTTTGCAGCATGAAAACCCAAATCTGGGAAGGTATTGTTTTGTTGTTTCATAAACTAAATTTAATTTTTGGATGAAAAATAAGAGTACAGCGGTACTCTTATTTTTTTTGCATATGTTTGATATTAGAAATATTCTTTCTACTTTTACAACATTTAAAACGAATGAATTAAAATATTCAGTCTATGGAAAAAGAACAAGATAACTTTTTTATAAAAGCTGGATTTGGAATTAGAAAATCCCACAAGAAATCGATAGTATACAATATCATATACGCTTTACTCAAAGCTGAAGGTAGAACATCCGCTGCAAAACAGCTCAGTGAAAGAACTGGAGATACTGGCAAAATCCTATTTACAAGTGAAGGTAGACTTAAGAAATGGATTATGAACGAAACTAATCTTGGTATAACTGCAGTTCATAACAATATGTTGAGTTTGAAGATGAAAGGTATCTATACCTTCAATAAAGAGACTGGTGAAGTGCATGTAGAAATAATCCCAGAGGATTTACTGCAATACTGTACAATCATCCCTAATTACATGAAGAAAGATTTTATTAAAGACAATAAGAAATATACTTGGACTGCTAATTGCCAATTGGTGTTTGATTACTTGAATAGATTTAGAAATTGTTTAGAAGCTGGAGTTGAAAATAATTCATTTACAAGAGATTATAGAGAAATAAGAGAGATAAGAAGAAAAGCTATTGAGAATGAAATAACTAAAGAAGAAGCTGAAACTAAGATTGAAAAGATTTTATCAAGGACGAAGTTATGTTACGATTCAATTAATCCTATTGCACAATTATACCTAAGGTCAAGGACTATAGCTAAGAACATTGGGCTTACAGTTGATGAAGTGAGAAAAGTATTGAGACAATTCAGAGTATTTTTTGGCAGCAAAGCCTGGAGAAGACCTACAGAAACAGAAGTATTGACGCGCGTTGATTATTGTTCAAAGAGTTATACGATAGATATTCCTAAGAGAAGTATGTTACGTGAAATGATTGAGAAGTTTGAGAAGAAATGTGATAAAGTGATGTCGAGAATGATTGAATTACACCATTCATATGTTTATATTTGACAATTGATTAATTTGACGGGATAAGTTGTAGAGGTTAATTAAAATTGTTATTTTTACGTATTAAAACAATATTCCGTTTAAATTAATACAAATTACAATATGAATAATCCTAAAGAATTTACGCAAGATGAATTCAATAGATTTGTTGAGAAAAACAATCTTGAAGTATTCACTAAGGCGCAAGTAGATGCATTTTCAAAGGATGTTATCGAAAAATCAAAGAATAAAGAAATTGATGAATTTGAGATAGCTTGTTGTACTGCTGATTATATGTCTTTGAAGCCTGTGTTTGTACGTAGCAATGATTTAATGAAGAGTTTGATGTTCTACAGAGAAGCGCAGAGAGAACCAGTTGAAATTCCTGACGGTATCTTCAAGTCTATAGACGATAAGATGTGTTTCCGCTACAAAGAGACTCCTTTGAATATCTTAAAAGGGATTGCAGGTATCAATTGTGCAGATGATGTTGCAATTGAGAAAGCAAAAGCTCTTCCGCTTGGAACAGAGAAGATGTATGGTGGTAAAATGTATGTCAAGACTGAGAAGGGTTGGAGACTCAAAAAGAAAGGAACAACAGGTACTGGTAAAGAATCTGAAGATAAAAAATTGAAAGGCAATGTGGTGAGACTGAGAGAGATAATTGATACTTGGAATATGCTTGATAAATATGATATTGAGTTCGAAAATAGAGATGGTTCAATTTTTATATCTGAAGTAGATTATGAAAAGATGTTAGATTTGGCTAAGAATAAAAACTACATTAAGAATCTGAAAAAATGAAACATATAAGTAAATTTAAGAATTACATCTACAGTTTCTATTTTCCGGTACTTTTAAGTATTCCTATATCATTTTCGAATACAGCATCATTTATTGAGCACTATGTGTTTCGTGATTGGGAGTTCCTAAAATATCTAATGATATTAGTTGTAGTTGATACATTAGTAAGTTGGGTCTTTCATCTGAAGAATAAAGATTTTTCAAGTAAAGGGTTTGGAATGATTGCAATGAAGCTAATTATTTATAGCGCTCTGTTGATTGTTTCGCATGTATTAGGTAACTTTACGGTTGAAGGAGGAAGTATAGAATCATATACTTGGTTTAAATCGGTTGTATATAATGCGTTGATTATACGTGAATCAATTTCAATTGTAGAAAATACTTCTAAATTGTATCCGAATTTAGTTCCAAGTCGAATCAAGAAGTACTTGGCTGATTTCGATGAAAACGGTTCTCCTAAAAATAAGAAAGATGGCAAGTGATTATTTACCTGGAGTTTATACTCGAATAGGAACTAAAGAAAACCCAGGAACATTTCGAGGAGGTAGTGGAAGCGGAATTTCTAATTCAATGCCACCTATTACTGTAAAACCTTGGGTTTTGAAGAATGATAAGTGGAATATGCGCGGATATTGGATTTCTGGTGGTATATTCAATATTCCTCCTGTATGGCTTATGAACAATGGCATTTGGAATAATGAATTCGTTTGGACAAAAGATTTAATTTGGAAATTATGAATAAGATAGATTTTTATCAAATAACAGACGGTCAGACCGGTGCACAAGTAGCTTCAGGTTTAGATAATAATTTTAATGCCATTGAAGCAGCATTAAATGAAGTTGAAGCAGGAGCACAATTGAAAAACCCTATTCAAATGGACCCTAATAGTGGCATTATTAATAGTGAAGAAGATTATAATGCGATTCTCCCCGAATCTTATCTGACGGAATATCCGTGGCAGGCTGAATATGCAGATGGTCTTCCTTGGTTGTGGATGAACTTCAAAGCAAAGGTATCGGAAGGTACTCAGATTTGCATTAAGCATAATAACAAGTTCTGCGAGTTCACCAACATTCCAGAAACTATCGGTACCGCATCTGTCGATAAGAAGATTCTGACAATGAAGGAGAAGAACGAATATCTGGGTTTCGAGTGCCAGAAGGATTTGGGTGTTCAGAAAGCAGATTTGACTGGTATTTATCAGGTTTATGTACTTGATAAAAATGGTGCTGTAACACAAGAAATAGTTTTTGAATGTAAGTAATTAACAATTAAAAATAGAAAAGATTATGAGACTATATAGATTTATCGATACAGATAAGAAAATCGATACAGATAAGAAAATTGATACAGTAGTTGTAACTGATGGTAGTTGCGACCAAAAAAGAGTATTTATCACAGAAATTAGAGGAATTGTTGCTCCTGGTGATGTAAGTGTGACAGAAGATGAAGTAAGTAGAAGTGATGCTCTATTGAAACTTGGATTTCCTTGGAAAGTAGGTGAATCTGTAATGCACGAAGAACTCGTTGCCTTTGCTGAAAATAAAGCACTTACTCTCGAATTGAATCCTCAGGGATTAAATGAGGTCGTTGCAGTGACAGCAGAATGGAATGATGAAAATGCGTGTGTAATTACAATCAAAACAACTGTTCCTGCTCCTAAGGATGTGGATATTTACTTCCCTAATAATGTAAATCTGAATGAGAGTGTCGGAAGATTTGGTGTAATTCGCGGTGATAGAAAAACACTTACTACAAAGATAATGTCAGGCAAGCCGATGGAATTTACACTTAAAGACCTTGGTTTAGATGCAAAGGAAGACTTGAACGTGGTTATAATAGCTAACGATAATACATGGCGTAAGGAATTGACAGCAGAAAACGCATAAGGATTATGTTACGATTATTATTTACAACAGAAGATAATTCCAAACAACTGACTGTCATAACTGATGGTTTAGACAGTCAGTTGAATGTTTTTGTAACTGAAAACGTTGTTGGAGCAATTGAATATTATAAGTCTATCGGTATTGTAATTGAAGCTGGTCATACTTATAATATAGGACAGTTCAAGGAATGGGCGTTTAAGGCGCTTGTTAAGCTTATCTCATATCCAGAAGGATTCGGAGAAGAAAGCGCGGTATTGTCGGACGTGCAGGAAGTTGTGGAATACGTATTGGAGACTAAAGAACCTACACTCAATTTCCCTGCAAAGGGAGGTGATGATATGTGCGTAGTGACGTCTTCAAAGCAGACTTTCAAGAATGGACAACCAGTAGGACATCCAGAAGGTGTACCAGTGGAATTCTCAATATCTGGGGCAGGATTCAAGGTTGACGGTGGAGGACAAGTAACGGTTGACGAGAACCCCAACAACACGACAAGAAAAGCGGTAGTGACGGTTAAACAGAATGAAAGCGGAAAGACATTGCAGATTACATGCAACCAGGCTGCATCTACTGTAACCTACGAATATGCGCTTACAGTAGACCCGACAGCGGTAACGTTCGACGGTGCAGGAGGTGAAAAGCTGGTTACTGTGACTTCTACAAGAACAAAAGTTCTGAACGGAGTAAAACAGCAGGCAGAAACTTATCCTACGGATATAGAACTGGCAGGTGTGGGATTCAGCTATGAAGTGAGCGGAAACAACTACAATCTGAAAGCCGAGGAGAATACCGGGACCTCACAGAGAACAGGAAAGGCAACCATTTCACAGGAAGGCGGAAAGACCGTACAGATGAACTTGACACAGAATGCGGCTACGGTGACGTATGACTATGCGCTTACAGCCAACTCACAGACCATACAGTTTGTAGCGCTTGGAGAAACGAAGAGTTTACAAGTTGTTTCAACAAGACAGAAAAAAGTCAACGGCAAGCCTTCCGGTGGTGTCGAGAAGGTAGATACGACTGCACAGATTACCGGAACCGGATTCAGCCAGACTTCATCAGAAACCACCAATGGAGAGAATTATAGCATAGTGGCAGCAGAGAACAAGGCAGAAACAGCTAATAACGGTTCTATTACCATTACACAGACTGGAAGTAACAAGACAGTAAAGGTTACGTTAACACAGCTTGCAGCAGCAATCACTTACGAATACACATTGACTACAGACCCGACAGCACTGTCATTTGCAGCAGCAGGAGAGACTAAAATATTCGAAGTAACAGCTACTAAACAGAAGAAGGTTAATGGAAGTAATAGCGGCATTCCTTCTGCGGTAACTTGTACTACGACAGTCCAGGGTGAAGGATTTACAAAAGGGCCTTCGGAATATTCAGTAGTGGCAGCAGCAAATACTGGAGCACAGAGAACTGGAACAGCAGTGGTTACTACAACAGAAGGAAATAAGACAGCGACTGTTACTTTAACGCAATTAGCTGGAGCTTAAAATTATCTGACGATGGGAAAAAGAAATAAACGAAATTCTCAAATTAAGTCAAAGCCAGACTTTTTATCGAGTCTGGCTGGACTTTCTTTAGAAGAACTTGATTCGATACAAAAAGCAGCCCCTATGGCATTCCAAAGTAAACTTCAATCAGCTTTGAGTTCTAATGATACGGAAGAGTTGTTGAAAGCTAATTTGTATTTAGGCGAAATCAATAAGACGAATCCTCATATACAATCTGTTTTCTTTGACCCTAATGATTTAGCGGGGAATGGTAAAGGATTCAAAGATTCAAAGGGAGTTCTATCATTTTCTACTCTTCGGAGAATGGGAGATATTTATATCATTCGTGCAATAGTTAATACACGTATTGAGCAAGTTCAAAATTTTCTGCATTTTTCTGAAGATGAACAAAAAGAAGGATATACTATCCGAAGAAAGAAAAGTCTCTTCAAAGAAGAGAAAGAAGATGAACTTTCTAACGAAGATAAAAGAAAGATAGAGAATATTGTGAAATTCCTTGAGAACGGAGGATGGAATGAGAAGTGGGATAATCTGGATAGTTTTCAAGAATTCGTTCGTAAGATAACATTCGATAGTCTTACATTGGACCAACTGGCATTTGAAGTTGTCAGGAGTCGTGATTGGGAATTGAAAAAATTCAGAGCTATTGATGCATCACTTATTCGATTTCTTGATACTGTTGACCCAAGACAAAGAGAAGCTTTTGAAGGATACAGGTTCAAAGGTTATTTACCAAGATATTGTATGGTATGGGATGATATGATTATTCGTAATCCTATGACAAAAGAACCAATTTTATATTATCCATGGGAGCTTGGATTTGGTATTAGAAACAAAACTTCTAATATTCGTAAGAATGGATATGGTACAAGTGAACTTGAAACTCTTGTAGAGATTATTACATGGATATTATGGGGAATGAGTTATAATGGATTATTTTTCAAACAAGGTTCTCAACCAAAAGGATTCATCAATGTAAAGAATGCGAATATTTCACAATCAACATTGAATGAATTTCGTCAGGCATGGATGCAGACGATGAGGGGAGTTGAAAACTGTTTATCTGAAGAGAGTTTTATTATAACTAAAGATGGAGGTTTTTCAATTAAAGATGTTTTAAAAGGAAAGGATGAAAAAGAAATAGAAATTTGGACAGGAAAAGAATTTCAACGAGCTTGTGTTTATAAAACAAGTGAGAAGAAACAACTTACTAAGATGAAACTTAATAATGGAATGGACATTAATTGTTCCCCTAATCATAAGTTTAAAGTAATATCTGACGATGGTATTATAAAATGGAAAGAAAGAAAGGATATTAAACTTGGAGATTTTGTATTAGTTAATAATAAGATTATCGATGTAAATAAACAGAAATTTATTTATAAAGGCAAAGAAGTTGATGCTGACTTATTCGAATTTTTAGGTTGGGCAACAGGAGATGGTTGGTTTGGAGAAAATTTACCAAGAAAGAAAAGAATGTCTACTTTTTATCATTCTATAAAAGAAAGAGATATTCAAGAAAGACATTCTCAAATTCTAAATAAATACGGAATAAATAATAAACTTAAAGAAATTTTTTATTCTAAGAAACAACAGGAAGATATTATAGAGAAATTTGGTTTTAATTCTGTAGCAAAAAGTAGATTAGAAACTTGTATTATCGATAGTGATTTTATTGAATGGATTTTTGATTTAGGATTCGAATCTTCTAAAAATGGTAAAGTTATTCCTGCTTTTTTATATTCAGTCAGGACTGATTATAGAAGAGCATTTTTGAGGGGATTTTTTTCTGCAGACGGTTCTGTTGTAAATAAACGATATATTCAAATGTTTATTACTTCAGATTCTTTAAGAGAAGCGACTAAACAATTATTACTTACAGAAGGAATTTGTTGTGGAGTTCATGAGCAGAATAATTATAAAGACCATTTTACTCATAAAGTAAAACCACGAATGATTCTTATTAAAGATAATAAGTTATTCTTTGAAAGAATAGGATTTTTGCAGCAACATAAACAACCTATAGCAGGAGAATTGGATAGAAAAAGAAAAAAGACTATTCATCAAAGTATGGTTATTAATACATTAAAAAGTTTACAGAAATGGATTAAAGAAAATGAAATAAAGTATATTGATAAAAATGATAGCAGTGTATTCGCTAATGCTTATTCAGGAAAAGATTCTATGTCTAAAGAACGATTAATTACATTTATTAATAAATATAATTATCCTTTAGGCGATGATATAAAAGATTATTCTTTTGAAGAAGTTATAGAATTAAAGGAAAGTGAAGAAAAAGTTCAAATGTATGACGTTGAAGTTTATGATAATGAACATCAATTTGTTGTAAATGGAATGATTTCTCATAATTCTCACAGAGTACCAGTTATCAATGGTATCGATTTGGAATGGATTGACCTCCAGAAAGGAAACCGTGATATGGAATTCAATGATTGGTTGAAATTCTTGGTTATAATGAGTTGTTCTGTCTATAGAATAGACCCTACGGAATTAGGATTCCAATTCAAAGACCAAGCTCAAATCTTTGGACAAGATGGTCAAAAAGCCAGATTGCAACATAGTAGAGAGAAAGGTTTGAAACCTATTCTTATATTCCTGGAGAATGTGATTACGAAATATATCGTAAGTGAGCTTGATGAAGATTTCGAATTTTCATTTACTGGTATTGAGGTTGAAGATGAAGAAGCTCAAGTAAAACTTGATGCTGAGAAGCTTGAAAAAGGTATGGTTGCAATGCAAGATATATTCCAGAAGTATTCAGGAAGACCACTTGACCCAGAAAACGATATCATTATCAATCAAGTTTATCAGACTGCAAAGCAAGCTGAACAACAGCAGCAGATGTATGGAGCGTCTGTTCCCGGAGAATCAGAAGAAGCAGGAGTTCCAAATGACGAAGAATCATTCAGTGAAAACCCGTTTGATAAGTATAAATCATTTGACAATAATCCTATACTTGCAGAAGCGATAAATTATTATAAAACTAATTTATACAAGTAATGCCGCCGATTAAAAAAGTTGATGGAGTTGATATCAAACAGATGGCTAAAAAGTCGAATGTTATATATCATACAAAGGACCCTATTCGTTATCCGAAAGTCCAATGTGGATATGAAGGATTGGCACAAGTTATGTTTTCAACTCAGGTCAATAATATGATGATAGATTTGACCAAGGAAATGACTAAAATTGCAAAACAATGATTTTCACTCCTGATGAAATACAGAGGTTATTCGATATTATAGATTATCGACTTGCAAGAATTGTTGCAGATGTTCTTGGTGAGAGTAAATTATCTTCTGAAGACAAGGAGTTATTAAAAAGGTATGGTTATAAATGGAAGGATGAATTGAAGAAATTGCCTCCATATTATCAATCATACCTTTTTGGTAGATTATCAGGACAATTGACTCCAAGTCAATTAAGGACATTGGATTATACTGACCTTTTGTCTTATATAGACAAGAAGCAGTATAAGGCATTGACAGCTTCAGAAAAAGCAATGTACGATGCTGCAGCGACCCGAACTTACTCTTATATAAAGACAATGGGGAAAAGAATGCGGGATATTCTTTCAAATTCTATATCTGAAGAGGAGGTTAAACTAATAGCAGAAATTCAAAGACAACTTGAATTAACCACCATTAAGAAGGAAATAATTGAAGGAACTTTGAAAAAGAAATCAATCCAATCTATTATCAGTAGTATAGGACATTCGTTGGACGATTGGAATAGAGATTGGGGCAGAATAGTCGAGACTGAAATGCAATACGTCTATCAAATAGGTGTAGCACAACAGATAATGAATGAGTACGGTGCAGAAGCATTGGTATATAAACAAGTCTATCCTGGTGCATGCAAATATTGTCAACAACTCTATACAACTGGAGGTGTAGGCACGAAGCCAAGAATATTCAAGTTGATTGACCTAATAGCGAATGGTGACAATATAGGTTTAAAGTCAAAAGATTGGAAACCAACTCTTGGACCAATTCACCCATTTTGTAGGTGTAATATGCGTTATATCCCGAAATCATACATTTGGAATGACGAAACACAATCATTTGAACCAGTCAAACATTTTGATAGAAAAGTTGAGAGAAGAAGTAAAGTTAAAATAACAGTCGGTAATAAAGAGTTTATAGTATGATAGGATACAAAGGAGATACATTAGTACAAGTCTTGAGAAAGAAGGTTGAAACTTATGAAGATGATAGACCTAAAGAAGAGAGATTTGAAGATGAATTCATCAAAATCAGTGACCTTAATAAGAATGGAATTGATTTTGTTAAAATGCTTCATATCCCTACCTTTAGTTTTAGATATATACCAGCAAGAATCAGTGTAGGAGATTATAGTGGTAAGATATTCACTTTAACTTTCGAAAATGGAGTTGAAAAGATTTCAATTTGTGAAGGTCAAAAGTTATTTATCGGTAAATACTCTCAAGAACATTGTTTACCTATTTTAGATGAGAAAATTCTAAGTGAGATGACTGAAAGCGAATGTTTGAATAGAATATCAGGTTCATCTATAAAGTCAGATAGTGAAGAAAGGAAATTATCGATTGAAGAGTATGCAAAAAGTTTTGAAGATACAACTAAAAGTTGTTTTGGTGTAAGAAAACTTATTATCAAAGATATTAAAGAAACTACATATAAAGGAACTCTTTATAATTTGATAGCTCCTATAGAATACGTTATCCAAGATTTTAGTGGGACATTGAAAACAATAATACATGAATAATATGAAAGGTGGTTTTAATTCAAGTTTTGTCGAAGTAAAGACATTCGAAGGGCCTAAGTTCATTAAAGACCTGAAGGTTGGTGAATTGATTGCGAATAAAAATGGATTTACAAAATTAGAAGCTCTTTATAAAAGAGCTGCGCGTTTTGACGAATCTGTCTATAATGTATATTGTCATGCTGATGAAGAAGTGGTTTTAGATAGGATATCAGGAGAACAATTGCTTTACGTTATAGATTCAAACAAAAAGACTTGTTCATTTACAAAAGTCTCTAAATTAAAACCAGGAATGAAACTTGAAGGTAGAAAGAATAGTTATATAGTTGACCGTATTGAGAAACTTGAAACTGTGAACAGATTCTTTTACAACGTCTATATAGGTGAACGTGATTTTTATTACGTTGAAGATATTCGTATCAAGAGTGATATTTCATAAATAGAATTCGTATATTTAGGACAAAAATTATAAAGCTATGAATATAAAGAAATTATTTGGTTTTCGTTCAAAAGAAGAAAAAATCAATCAGTACAGAAAACTTCTTCAAAAATCTCAAGATATCAATAAAGAGATAGATAATCTTGCAGATGAGTTTGCACAACAGAATAGTATTATTAAAAGTATCTCCACTTTAGATGCAGAAGAGAAAGAAGATGCTTTGAAAAGATACGATTCTTTTTTGAAGGAACATACGAAACATGTTGCAAGTATCCAGAAAGAAAAGACTTCTATAGAAAAGACTATAAAATTATTAGAAGATGATACTGAAATTGCAGAAGCACTTGTAGATATGAAAGACCTCTTTGAAGCTAAAGGATTGTGTAAATCTGGTGTAATTTCAAAGTCTATTTACAATGACATTATCAAAGCGAAGATTGGTAAAGTGAAATATGCAGATGTGCTTTTATTTAGAGGGGACAAACTTCTTATCCTACAGAGAGTTGGTGATATGGGTGAAAGTACTACTGAATGGTGTATTCCTGGAGGTCATGTAGATGCAGGAGAAAAATGGCGTGAAGCAGCTCATAGAGAATTATTTGAAGAGACTGGATTAGATGTTCCTGAAGATTTGCTTTATCCAGTTGGAATCGCGACAGGTAAAGATTTTGAAATTCATTATTTTATAGGTCATATTGATAGTGAAGCTCCAGCTTCATTGTTGTTTGATAGTGAAGAAGAAATTGGTTCTGCTTGGATTAATCCATCTACAGAGTTAGATGATTATGATTTCATTTTTGATATGAAAGATAATATCAAACGAATTTTAGGACTTGAAGTATCTGAAAATAAAGTCTTGAAGATTATGAAGTCATTTTTGAATGGTGATATTTCAGAAAAAGTCTTCGGCGATGTTTGTAAATCATGTCCAGAAGATATCAAAAAGGCAAATAATAAAACCTATTTTTCACATACAGAAAGAAAAGACCTTGCAAAGAAAGGCGAGGCAATGCCGAACGGGAAATATCCTATAAGGAATAGTCAGGATTTGAAAGATGCTATTAAGTTGTCCGGCGCTTCTGATATGCCGAAAGAAAAGGTGAAAGCATGGATTAAGAAACGTGCTAAAGAGCTGGGTCTTGAGAATGAACTTCCTGAGGATTGGAAAGAAAAAGAGAATGTTGAAAAGACTATAGATTGTAATAGTGTTAATGCTTTATGTAAAGAAGATTTAGATAAAGAAACAAAAGAACCTGAAGGTGATGGTATAGAAAAATCTATTGAGATTGAAACTGAAGAACCAACAGGTTTTAGAATGTTAATTGACTTCAATGACCTCGACCAAGCTGATATGTTCAAATCTTTACTGAATGAGATGAAAAACGAAGGAAAACTCGATATAAACAAGATTCTTGTTTCTGATGAAGAAATAGAGAAATCTTGGGGTATAGATGACATTCGTAAAGAGATGAATAGTAATATTTCTTTAGATGATGGTTCTGAGATTCTAAAAGCAAAAGATGAGATGTATAGAGTGTTTGCTGATTTTGCTAATTTCATTGAAGGCGTGAAGACGAAATCAAAGAATATCCATTGGAGTGAAGAAGATAATGCTAAACATCAATATCTCGATGATTTGATAGAGGAACTTTCAGATTATGAAGATAAGATAATGGAAGCAGGACAGTCAGAATTCGGACGATTCAAAGAAGGTGAAATCAACGGTGAAGAAATTGAAGTTGATGACCCGATAGGACTTATCAATCTGATTATTGATAGGACAAAAGAATTCTATTCTAAACTCGAAGACAAGCAAAATTATGCAGGTGAAAAGTCTTGGGTTGAAGATTTTATGGCAACACTCAAACAGACGAAATATCGTTTGCAGTTACATTAAGAATTCGTTTTAACAATGGAGGGAAATTAAAAAGTCCCTCTATTGCCTAAAGAGAAAAGGTGGATTGTAACTTCTTATGACCCTACACGAACAATGAGAGAAAAAGGTATAAGGAAGGCGATTTCTTCCGAAACCGCCTTTGAGAAAGAGGTGAATGGCAGTAGTCCCTTGCAACATTCTTTAGAGAAGGGCATGACGTTATCAACTTTCTCTCCCGACTCTCTTTCTGTTCCTAAAGATACAACAATTCTAAATATTGAACAACAACTTATGGACGAAATTATAGAGAAAGCTAAGAAATCATCCCCTATTGGTACAGAAAAGACGTGGGAAAGTAAAGTCTACGTGAAAACTGCTAATGGTTGGAGACCTAAAGGAAAAGGGAAATCTTCGAAAAAGGATGAGCAACAACCTGAAGCTAAGACTGTAAAAGTTGATTATTCTCAACACGCATCTAAAGCGAGTGATAAGCAATTACAAGCAGCAATTAATGATGAAGATGCTTCTCCTGAAGTCAAACAGGCAGCTCAAAAGGAGATTGAGAATCGTAAGGGTAAAATGTCAGATGATAAATCTGCGAATGAGCTTGGTATTACATCAGCCCTTCAACGTATTCTTGATGCTCAAGAAAAAGGTGAACTTGATTTAGATTCGTCTGTGATTAATAAAATCAAAGAAAAGATAGCTAAGAATAAAGAGGTGAAAGAAGCTAAACCTATAGATGAGAAGACACTTGATTCTAAGTTGGATAAATTGAAACAAGATATTTCTGACAGTATCGGAAAGAAGCTTAATGAAATGAATGGTTTCAAGAAAATCACTCAAACCTACGTCAAGGTTGATGGTCAGACGATTGTTCTTAATATGAAGGGAGAGGATAAATATAAAGCTAAGAAAGGTTCCTTCTATATGGAATCTAAGCCAAATGAACCTCTCAATGAATTCAAGAAACGGGTGAAGGAGGAATTTGAAAAGACTCTTAAAAAAGAAGAATCTAAATCAGAACTTGCAGTAGAAGCTAAGAAACCAGAATCAACGAAAGTTGAAGAGAAGAAAGATAAAATTGATAAACCAGTAGTTAAAATGGATTCTATAAAGTCACAAGCTGGTATAATAATGTATGGCAAGATTCTACAGCAGTTAGATGAAGGTAAGGCTGTCGAATTTACTGAAAATGGTGTAGATTATAGATTTTCTCGAGACGAAGATGAGGGAGAATATGTATTAGAAGATTTGAGTAATAATAAATCTATGTCTTGGCCGAAACATCAAGGTATTTTCGCTTTGAAAGATAATCTAAAAAAATTAGATACTAAAGAAGAAAAGAACGATGTGAAGTTTGAAGCTGAGAAAGAATTCAAAGAATTCTTGAAGAAAAGGAATTCTCAAAACGATACTTTAGATAAAGAACAAAAAGAAAGATTTGGGAAAGTACTTGATTCAGTTACTATCGATGAAAATATTGAGAAAAGGTTTAAAAATTATATTGAAGATGAAGATTTTGAAGAAATCCTTAGTAAATATCCTTATTTAGAATCAACACAAAGAGCTGAAGTAAACAAAGTACTTATTGATTCAGGTTATCTTCCAGTAGCTAATGGTGTTTTATATTCAGAATGGAATGGTGTGAAGTATAAACATTTTACAGGTCATACTTTCGAAGATGAAGATGAAATGATAGATTATTATGAAAAACAAGGTAAAAAGTTAAAAGTTACTAAGACTCAATATAAAGCTTTAAAAAGATATATGGGTACTGATTATGAAGCTATTCGAGATTATAATTACGGTAAAGGTGGTGGAACAGGAATTGCTTTAATGGCTCAATTAATTGCTGAAGCAATAGATAAAAATCCTTGCAAAGAAAATTTAGTTTTGTATAGAAGATTAGAAGCAAGAGATATGAATAGCCTAAATGAATTATTGAACGCTGAAGTTGGTTCTGTTATAGAAGATAAGAGTTTTAGTTCGTTTTCATTAAAACAACTATCTTCGTTTGGAAGTGACTTCCAAATAACACTATTGGCTAAGAAAGGAGATAAAGTTGCGAATATCAATAATACAGTTGCTGAATATGAATACTTGACACAGAGATTCAGTAAATTCAAAGTTCTTGCTAAAGGACTTAATTCAATTGTTGTCGAAATGGTGTAACTTTTTATTAGAATTGTTGGACCACATTAATAAAAGGTGTATCTTTAGATACTAAAAAGAAAAAGCTAATGGAAACAAAGAAAGTATCAAGATGGAATGACTGCAGTACAATGAGTATTATTCATACTCCTACTGAGGAAGAGAGAAAAAAAGCAACTGATGAAATGGTTGACAATGCAATTAAAAATGCAAAGAAATTCGAGAACAATGAAAGAGAAGATAAGAAATAGTATTAGAGCCTATATCCTTGGAGATGTACTTGGTGTTCCTTTTGAATTTAGAAGTGAAGGAACATTTCTCTGTTGTGGATTCGCTTCAGGAGGAATTCATGGACAGATAGAGGGAACATGGTCTGACGATACATCTGTTTTATTGTGTTTATTAGATGCTTTTTGTACGCCTGGAGAAAACATCAAGAAGATTGATAAATTCGAAAAGAACTTAGATTTATGGTATAAAAACAAGAAATTCAATGCAGGAAGTAGATTGTTTGATATTGGAAATCAAACAGCAGAATCAATACAACGAAAGGGATGTTCAAGAACAGATAGAATGGGCAACGGTGCATTGTTTTATTCACTTCCTATTGCAATAGCTTGTTTGAATGAATCTGATGAATATACGAAAAATCTATTTGAAGCGTTTTGTTGCTATACACATAATAATAAGAATTGTTTTGAATTCGGTAGTAAATTTTGTTGCATACTCAAAAATTTGTTAGGAGATTTGCCAGTGGAAAATCTTGAGGTGAATGATTATGATAATAGAGGTGATGTGACAAATACATATAATCTCGTGATTGATAATTATTTAGCGCAAGAAAATAAGAATTCTACACTTTTTGAAGACCTTTGTTCAGTTATTAATTATGGCGAAGATACTGATACAAATGCAGCGATTTTCGGTGCAATTATGGGAACGAAGAAGAAAGTTTCTGAAAATGATTGGAAAAGAGTGAGAAGATATAAAGAAATCGACAATTTGATTGATAAATTTCTAAATTCGGTGATTATGGAACAGAAACGAAAATGTTTGAAATAGGTTCAAGATTTAACTTTTTTACAGAAGCTGACTTTGAGAAATCTTCTTTTAATCCTCTCGATTATCCAATTGGTGATGATAGGAGATACGAAAGAATGATATTCGAGGGGTTGGCTTCCGATGCATCTGAAGATGCAGAAGGTGAATCTATGGAACCTAATGGTTTTATAATTGACCGATTTTTGAAACATGGTTTAATAAATTTAGACCATTTAACCTCTCGCTCACCTATTAATAAATCTCGTTTTTGGATTGGAGCACCTATTAGTGCAAAAGTTGAAAATAATAAGTTTTATGTAAAATGTCAACTTTGGAAAAAATCTCCTGAAGCAAGAGCATTTTATGATAAGGCACTTGAGATGAAAGAATCAGGTACCAATCGTAAACCTGGTTTTAGTATAGAAGGTAAAGCTCTTGAAAGAGATAAGTCAAATCCTAAGAAAATCAAAAAAGCTCTTATTACGAATCTTGCAATGACTATGACTCCAGTTAATGCAAACACTTTTGCAGATATTGTAAAGGGAGTTCAAACTAAGGATTATGTAGATTACGAATTTGAATCTGATAAAGATTTTCGAACAACTAACATTTTACTTGAAATGGAAAAGGATGGACATATTCTTTCCATTGATAAAGATTTCCGAATTAGAATTGAACCTCTTAAAGCGAAGAATGATGAGATTCTTAAAAATCTATTCAAAAGTTATGAAGAGGGTCATATTTCTATAAATGTCCTTCAGGATTTCTTAAAAAGTCAGCGAATTTAATTTGTAAAATAAAAATTTGGTTCTATTTTTACGTAAACATAAATTTTAATCAAAATGAAAAAGGAATATTTAGACAACAAAATCGTGAAGTCATTGCTGGATGCAAACTTTAGCGAGGAATATATCGAAAAAGCAATAGCTAATGGCGATATTAAGATTGAAAAATCTGAAGATAAAGCAGCTCGTGGTGACCATGAGTCTGAAACAAAAGAAGAGGAAGATATCAATAAACTCGAAAAAGAGGCAGTTGATAAGGAAAAGAAGGTGAAAGAAGATGAAAAGAACACTGCTGAAGATAAGAATGCAGAAGGTGAAATGATGAAATCTATGGAATCAATGATTATGAAGTCTGTAGGTTCAGTCTTTACTCCCATCATTGAACGTATGGCTGAAAGTCTGGATAACTTGAGTGCTAAGATGGATAAGTTTGGTCAAGAAGCACCGAAGTTTCGTTCAGAAGGTTTGGACAACATGTCAGCTATTCAGAAGTCTATGAACTTTGAAAAGGATGACAATGGAAAGATTGAACTTAATATCATCAGTCAACGTCCGATGGTAGCTAAGATGATTGAAAAAGCTCTCACTAACGAAAGTGACGATTCAATTAGAAAATCTCTGGAAGCTGATGCATTGAATTATATGACCAATCCTTATGCTGAAACAGTAGGTGAAGAATTGGCTCGTTACATGTATACTAAGAATGGTATTAAATTTGTAAAGTAAATTCGGATTTAAATTATAAATAAAAATAAGTTATGGATTTGTATCAATACACTAATAACGGAACAGATATCGATTTGTTCGATGGACTGTCATCAAACGATATCTTGAAAGCTATGGAAGCCGGTTCTATGACCGGTATACAATACAACAACATGATTAATAATGGTGGTGGTCTGAAAGTTGAATCCTTGGATTCAGTCTTGAAGATTTTGACCAATAGATTGAATCAGTTGGTGTATTACATGGAAATGCCGAAACAGAAGATTAAACAGAATGTTCATCAGTACAACCAGTTGTATAAGTACGGTGAAGATGTAAGTATCTTCAATACTGAAGGTGAGACTCCGGAAGAAACCGATTCTCAATACAGACGTAAGTCAATCTTGACTAAGTACATGGGTGTTACTGGTCAAGTGACTCATCCTGCAATGATTGCTGAATACAACAGTATTAACAATATGTATACTCAGGAAGTTGAGAATAAAACTATCTTGCTGCAGACATTGATTGATACAGCATTGACAAGTGCAGACTCTTCTTGTGTTGATATCGAGTTTGATGGTGTATTCCGTCAGCACATGTTGGGTGTAAATGAAATGGACGGTGGTACAGCAGAAGGTAAGACTTCTGAACAATTGCTCGATGGTTACTTCAATAGTCCGGCTGTTATCGATGCTCAGAATCAGGTTCTGAATGATAAGATGATTCAAGATGCATCTAATGTTGTAGTAAACGTTTATAACGGTTATATCGACCGTATCATTTCTAACCCGATTGTATTTAACAATTACGTACAACAGTTCCATGAAAGCAAGCGAGTTATTGTAGGTCTTGCAGCTTCTGTAACTGGTGCTACTATGGGTCAGTCTGTAAACGATGTTACAACCCAGTTCGGTAAGATTAATATTAAGAACGACCGTTACTTTGATGTTCGCAAACCTATTAGAAGGGGTAAGGGTGCTACAAGTCCGAAAGCTCCGGTTACTCCGACTATTGGAGTAACAATTAAGGCTAATGATGCTGATACTAAGACTAACTTTGGTCGTCATGCAGGTGCTTATGGTTACTTGGTAACTGCTAAGAATCGTTATGGTGAATCTGCACCTTTGAATATTACATCTATTAGTGCTCAAGCTGTTACTGCAACTCAGTCAGTTGAGTTCGGTGTTATTGCTGGTGTAGGTGGTGCTTATGCAGCTTCTTCATTTGTTATTTATCGTACAAAGAAAAATGCTGTTTTGAATGATACGACAGAATACTTCCCGATTTTTGAAGTACCTGTTTCTCAGATGACAACTGGTTATGATGGTGCCATTGCAAATTGCGTACGTGACCGCAACCGTATCATTGCAGGTACCAAGTCTGCCTTGGTATATTACAATGATAATCAGATTAACGAATATTTGCAGTTCTCTGATACTGTTAAGATGGACTTTGCAGTTACTGCTCCGAGTCGTCGATTCTGTATCTTGAATTACGGTACTCCGGTATTGTATCAGCCTGCTAAGATTGTGCGTATCGTTAACATTGGTGACGAAGGTTTGTAATCTAATTGTAATAAATTGTTTCAAAAGGGGAGGGAGATTAAAAGAACTCCTTCTCCTTTTTTATTTTTAAATTAGTGAATTATGGTAACAATTAAAAGTAGAGTTTATTCCCAACACACTCTGAAGTTCAAGAATGGGACAGTAAAATTTTGTAATGGTGTAGCAACTGTATCTGACGAATTGTATCAAGAAATTGTCGATGGTCAGTTTCCTAACATTTATAAAGAAGGTGAAGAACCGGAATATAAGACGAAAATGGAAGAGCAATTGCGCACAGAAATCAAGAAAGATAATGAAGAGTACGAAAATGAGATTCGTAGATTGAAAAATGTTATTGAATCTCAGGAAATTGAACTCTCTAAAAAAGATGGTGAAATCGAATCTTGGAAGAAATTGGTTGAAGAGTTGAAAGCTGGAAAAACTGAATCAGTAAAGACTGAAATTCAAGAAATAACCAAAGAAGAAATTGAAGACGATAATTTGTTAGCAGATTTGAAAGCAACAAAAGTCGACGACTTGAAAACTCTTGCAATGTCAGAAGAAGGTGGTAATTATTCTGAAGACGACTTGAAAGGCAAGAAAAAAGATGAAATTATTGAAATGATTTTGAGTAAAGCATAATAACGTATTACAATGGGTCAACTAACTTTGAAAATAAAATACAGAAAGAATACTGGTTTAGCTTTTTCTGTTGCTGAAATTTGGTCTTTATATCTTTTCGGTATAAAAATCGAAGGAGGAGAAGGGACGTCTTTTTCAGATGAAAACATGAGATTCTACATAGAATCTGCACAGAGAGATGTAGAAAATTGGTTTAATCTGCGTTTTATGAAACAGTTAGTTGACCAAACTCTTTCATATTATCGTTCAGATTATTGGCAACAATTCCCTATACTTCAGACAAATTATCCTGTACGAATTCCTTTATCTATGATTGGTATGCTGAATAAAATGGAACAAATTATATATCCACAAGGATGGTTGTTCTGTGAATACGATACGGCAATGAATCAAGGGAAAAGGAGAATTAGTGTAGTACCTACTGGTTCATCAACAACTCAAGGAAATGCCGAAATTATTTTGACTGGAATCACATCTCAGATTGGAACTCAAAGATATGAGAATATTCCTGATTATTGGAGAATCCAGTACATCACAGGATGGGATATAGATGATATGCCAATGGATTTATTGAATATAGTTGGAATGTTGGCTACTTTTGGTCCGTTAAACATCGCAGGAGATTTGGTCCTCGGTGTTGCTGGTGTATCAAGTCAATCGTTAAGTATAGATGGTTTGAGTCAAAGTATAGGTACAACAGCAAGTGCAACATCAGCAGCATATTCAGCAAGACTTATTCAATACAAAAAGGATATTGATAGTGCAGTAGGCAGATTGAAACTTGTTTACGATGAAGTTAAATTCAGAGTATTTTAACTATGGAACAGAAGAATATCTTACAGACACCTAATCCAGGTTTAAGTAATTTTAGACCAGAATTTTATAAGGATGAGTTTGAGAAAGCTATCTTTGCTAAAGGTTACGATGTAACACTTGAAACAGCATTGAGATGTCCTTGTCATGGAAGAGATGCAGCTTTACCTGATTGTCAGAATTGTTTCGGTACTGGTTATTTCTATGTTAATCCTACAAAAACAAAAGCTCTTATAACTGGAATTAATCAGAACAATCAATATAAGAATTGGACTGAGGCTTTATTAGGAACATTCGCAGTGACAGTGATTGATAAAGATAAACCTAATTTAGGTTATTTCAATCGTATAACTTTTGAGACAGAATATTCTTACTTTAGTGAGAATTTGGAAATAAGAGAAATGAACAGGGAGTTTTTTGTTTTTACGACGTATCGAGTGATTGACTTGATATCTCTTCATACTTTCATTTCCTCTACTGAAAAATTAAGTAAAACGAATCAAGCTCATGTAAATCCTGAAAATCCTTATTGTTTAATATTGGATTTTGAACCTCCTACAAATGGAGTAGTGAGTATTTATTATAAGCATAGAATCGAGGGACACGTACTTGACCTACCGCATGAAGTAAGGGCATCTTGGGAAACAAATAAGATAAAAGGTTCTTTGCAGAAGATTCAACTTCCGGTTCAAGCAATAGTAAGAAGAAGTCACTTGATAGCAATAGAAAAACCGAATTTCGATGGTTCAGGTGTAATAATTAACGATAATATATAATGGCAGCGTTACCGATTAGAATAGACTTGAGTGATGTAGTTCAAGAATTCACTTTGAATCAAGATGAATCGAACTTATTGGCTACAGCTATTATTGATAGTGTAGTTCAAGAATATTCTATGAAGTGGCAAGATTTAGTTAATAAAGAACTGAAAAGTTCAAGACCTGAGTATCTTAAAGCAATGTATATCGAGAGACCTTCTGCAACAGAAGCTGTCTTTGGATTATCTGCAAGAGAAAGTAAACTTGCTTTAATGATAGAAGAAGGTGCAGGTCCATTTGACGAGAAACCAGGATTTCAAAAATCATCTAAAGCGAAACAAAAGAAGAATGGACTTGGTTGGTTTTTGACCGTACCGTTCCGCCATGCGACACCGCAAGCGATTGCTGAAGCAGGAATATTCAGTTCAATTATGCCTCAGGATGTATATCAACTTGCTAAAAATTCACCAATGCCATTAAAAAGGTCTCAACTACCTGAAAGTCAACAAATACCTGGTGTAAGAAAAGAAATTAACATTCCTGGATTAAAAGTTCCAGAATACATTCATAAAGCAGCTAAATACGAAGGGCTTGTACGAGTTGAAGCTTCAAGTTCAGAAAATGAGAATAGAGGTCAATACATGACATTTAGAAGAGTTAGTGACAAGTCAGACCCTAATAGCTGGTTCAATGGTGGTATTATTGCTAAGAGATTGATGGATAGGGCACTTGAAATTGCTCAGATAGACAGAGTTGCTGATATGGCTATTGATGAAACATTAGAAAGGATATTAAATAACAAATGATATGATAGAAATAATCCGTGTAAAACAGCTTATTCTAAATCTATTGGAATATATACCCAAAGATTTAGAAAATCATAAAAATGACGAAGAAAATACCTTTCTATATAGATTGTTATATGGAATGAAGGATGGAAATTTTGATTTCTATCAACAAGCAAAATCATTATTCACTCGTTCATCTACTAATCCGAGGAAAATAGAAGTAAGACTTGAATTTCCTAAAGATAAGACGGGATTACCTTGTTACGTCATAAGAGAACCAGGTAAAACAAAAGGACCTGCTAATTCAATAGGTAAATTGAATGGTGAAATTTATACTCCTGATGGAGCATGGCAAGTTCGAGATAGTAGAGAATGTGGTTTTGAAATTATGTGTCTGTCAGATAATATGTTAGAAAGCATTCTATTATCAGAAGTACTTTATGCATTAATGACTGGAGCGTATAACTGGTTAGCTGCTAATTATTCGACTATCGATATAACAATGACAGAGCTTATGGCAGATACAAACTTGATTCCTCTACCTATATTCGTAAGGTCTGTAAGATTGGAAGTTTCTGTTGAACAAATTATTTCATCTTTGGTTAATACTGAATTTTTAAATAAATTGTTATTTGAAGATGCAGGAATAGCAGCGATTGATGGAGATAATTATCAAAATCATGGATTGCCAGGTGTAGAATCAGAGATAATTTAATATTTGGTTTGTAGAAAGAAAAAGAATATCTATATTTAGGTGTTAATTATATTCCTGAGAATTATTTAGAAAGAATCGAAGGAATTAAATCATATATCAGTTCGTAAAATTAATGAAAATTAATAAATTTTATGAGTTCAACTTTTTATTTCAATAATCGTCAAATATCTCTCCCTGGTGTTTATAGCACCATTATAAGTGGAGAAACTGGACCTGCTCGTAATTTAGATTACGGTAAGGTTCTTGTTATTGATACTGGTACATATTCTGCTGAATTTGGTGGTGGTGCTGGTATTAATGGTGAAAATACACAAGGTCAGAATGCTATTTATACATTTGACAATCTTTCAGATTTTCGTGGATTTATAAAAGGTGGAATGTGGTGGAGAGCTGCAGAAACATTGTTTGCACCAGATTCATCAAATCCTGACGCAGTAGGTATTTCTGAACTTGAATTTGTTCGTGCAGCAACAACTACAGGAGCAAAAATTACATTTACAACAGCAACAGGAGGTACATTCGCAGTTAAAACATTAGATGAAGGTTTAGTAGCCAATGGTTCGTTATTGAACGATAAATTATTGACAAAAGGTTACGGTCTGAGTTTTATCACAGGACGTGAAGATACTACTAAATGGATTCTGCAATTCTGGAGAGGTACTTATACTGGTACTTATACAGATGGTTTGCCTTATGGTGACATTACGCAAGAAAATTGTGACCCTGAATTAGTACTCGAATCTCCTGAAATTGATAACATTCAAGAATTGATTGATTGGGCCAATAATGATTCTAATTTTGGTTTGGTATTTGTTCTTGATTCCACTTCTCAGGTTGAAGGTACTAGTAAGATTGAGCAGAATGATATTACTGCTGCATTGAACAGTAAACCTTATATTCTTGCTACTGGTGGTACTGAATCGTTTGATATGAACGATTTAAATGCTGTTCTTGACCAGATTGTAGGTTTGGATTATAGTGCAGTGATTCTTGACCAAGTAGGAGCGAATGCAAATTCAGCAACTACAAAAGCATATATCACTCATATGACGCAAGATGCTAAGTTCCAACACTTCTTATATGTAGCAGGCTACGATGATTCAGCTAATTTTGCACGAGAAATTGCATTGGCTCAAGCATTCGATAGTTGTTACATTCAATTGGTACATGGCGGTGTAGGTATGGTATCTGCATTTGATACACAAAAGATTCGTTGGTGGCCGGCTATTTATATGACTTGTGCAGTAGTGGGACGTGTAAGTGGAAAACCGCCTTATGTACCTCCTACATTCAAGACAATTGGTGTTGATAGAGTAAAACATATATTGACTGAAACTGAAAAGAAGAAAGCTTTGAAGTATGGTATTCTTTGTGTTGTATTGAACGACTATACTGGAAAGTTCAATATTTTGCAGGGTGTAAATACATTGCAAGATAACGCCAATCTGTTCAATGCAAAAGGTCAATCTTACTCTATTCAGTTCATGCGTGTTGTAGCGCAGATTAATAAAGAATTGATTGTAAATGCAACACTCGACCTTCTTGGTCAAGAAAACGGTGTGAATGCCAATACTCTGTCAGCAGGTGCTGTTAAAGATTGGACAGTAGCTTATTTACAATCGAGAACAGCTACAAGTGAGCAAGACAATTTATTGTTGTCATTCCAGGATGTAGTAACAACTCGTAAAGATGATGCTTATTTCACTACTTATAAGATTGTGGTAAATAACGAAATTACGAAGTTGTTCTTTACTGGATATCTAATTCGTGGATAATTAAAAACGAAAGAATATGGCAGTTTTTACAGCGCCTAAAGCGTATATAAAGATAGATAATAAGGTTGCAGGTTTTGTAAGAAACCTGCAATTCGCTGAGAATATCAGTCGTGCGAATGTTCAAGGTCTTGGTAATCTTTTGAAACAAGAGATACCTCCAGTAGGTTATGATTGTACATGGACAGTAGACCAGTTCTTTATTGATTTCAAGCAACCGGTAATGGAAGGTATGATGCACCGTCTTGGTTCAGTAAAGGCTATTGTAGATACATTGGTATTAGGTGAACTCGGATTTGCTATTGCTATTTACAGCAAGACAATTCAAACTCAGGATTCTAATACGAAAATGGTAACACAAGTTGACCCTACTGGTCAGACAATTTGCTTATTGAATCCTTGTTTTGTCAATAATCAAGCGTTCAGTTTGGCCGAAGGAGGCGTGTCCGGATACAATATTTCAGGAGTTTATATCAACCCGATATCAACATTGGAACTCTGATAATCAGTTAGTTATAATGATTTGAATTGACATAAATCTTTATATTGAAGAGAGGATAATTAAAAACTATTCTCTCTTCTTTTTATTAATAGGTATTTTGAGCAATGATTTGATTGATTCTTTGAAATAAAGTCAGAACTTTATAACGAATTAAAACAATTGATTATGGAAGATAAAACAGTTAATTTAAGAGGGAAGGAATATACAATCAAATTCCCTAATGTAGGTGAATACTATCGTATTGAAACCATGAAACAAAGTCTTGGTAGAGGATTTTATAATACATTACTTGGCAACTCTACTAAGGCAGCTCAGAATGCTTTAGATATTATCGATATCGAAGCAACACTGACGGTATTGATGCCTGAGCTTGTTAAAGATTTGAAAGTTGATTCTTTTAATCAATTGGGTTTGAAAGATTTTGCTGAAATTCGTAAGTTTTACGATACTGAAGTTTATCCTTTCTTGAAGGAAGTTCATCAGATTTTGAATCAGTAAAAGTTGAATGATATGACCATTGATGAGCTTAAAACATTCATGATTCAATGGAACAATCGATTTCCTTATGATAGATGGTGGAGAAAGAAACATGGAATAGCTTTTATGTCTGAAGAACATAGAAAATGTTCCTTTGTAGCTCAAAGGATGGAATTCGAAGAAGATTCGATATATTCAGAAATACGTAAGAAAGAATTGGATAAAAACGACGACGTTTATACTCCTAATATAGGAGAATGGTTGAAGAGAGAAGATTCTGGAATGATTGAAGAATATGATATTGAAGCATTTCGTAGAGAAGCTGCTCTAATGGCAGAAATGGAAGATAAAGAATAATATGGCTGAAGATAAAAGAATACGAGTGACCGCTGATGTTACTCCATTAAGACAATTGAGAGAAGAGGCAGTTTCATTATATCGTGAAATTGACCAAGCTGCTTCGACGAATTCTCAGAATACTGAGAAACATCTGCAGCAACTTCGTGAACAATTATCTCTAATGGAAGATAGGAATCAGTTGGAGAAACTTCTTATTGATTTGAGAAGACAATCTGCTTCAATGCAAGCTCCTGAAGTGCAACAGCCTATTTCAACTCCACTTCCACAACAACAAACTCAAAGAGAGTTAAAACCAGTTTATGATGAGAATGCGAATTCTATTACATGGGAAGTAAATAAAGAAACAGAAATTCAACCTGATGATGAAGAAATAACTAAACCTTCAGAAAAACCAAAAAAAAGACGTCCGAAAAGGAAGGTTGAATATCAAGAAGACGTGGAACCAGTTATAGATGAAGAAACTGGTTCCGTTTCTTGGAATTTAAGACAACCAACACGAGAACTCCCTATTGAAAGGAAACCTACAGAAACAATCAAAGAAACTCAGAAAGAGATTTTAACTGAGATAAATCGTCATGTTGAGAATATTGATAATTCTGTCACAAATGTTGATAATTCTCGAAGAACTGAAAATAATAGTGAAAATGTAACAGAAAACGTCAAAAACATTGAACGTAATACAGAAACTATTCAAGAGAATACTTCAGTATTAAGAGAAAAAGACCCAGTAGAAACAAAATCTGAATATCAGATACCTCCTACAGAAAGTCCTCGATTAAGAGAAAAAGACCCAGTAGAAACAAAATCTGAATATCAGATACCTCCTACAGAAAGTCCTCGATTAAGAGAAAAAGACCCAGTAGAAACAAAATCTGAATATCAGATACCTCCTACAGAAAGTCCTCGATTAAGAGAAAGAGATGATGAAGTTGTTGAACGAAGAGAAACGAGAATTATCGAAGGTCAACAACAATTCAATTTTGACGATGAAAATATTATTAAAGCTATAGATGGTGTTTCTGGTGTTATTTATCAAACTTCGAGAGAATTAGGTGATGCTATTAGAAATCTTATAAAAGGTGATAATAAAGAGAAGAAAGATAATTCTGGAACAAATCGTTATCTTGAAGCATTAACAGCTTCATTGTCTCGAATTGAAGATAATGTAGATGAATTAAGAGAATCTGTTGTTAATCGCAATAATCAAAATAATGATAATGTAGGTGGAGGTGGTTCTGGTACGAATATTCCTCCTATATTACCTTCATCATCAGAGGGTGGTGCAGGTGGATTAAATATTATTAGTGGATTAGGAAAAGGATTATCTGGTCTTCTTGGTGGTATTGGAACTATTGCTTTCCTCAATCAAATAAAGAATATTGCTACAGAGAGATATTTCAGAAACGAAGAATTCGGTTTAAGGTCTGAATATCAGGGTTCTGTAGAAACTGCAGCCAATTATAAAAGAGTTCAAGCAGCTAATAAAGCTGATATGTATCGTTGGATACCTATCTTTGGTAATATTATAGCTCGAAGTATCGAGATGCCTGCTAATATTGCTGCAGATAGAATATTACAAACATTTTCTAAATTTGCAGAAGCCGAAAATAAGACAATCCCTTATGCTCAAACATTCGGCGTTTCAGCAAAAGATGCATTTGGCACTGCGAAAAGAGAAGGAAGATATGCTGCAGATGCTCTTGGTATGGATATTGGTTCCTATCTTCAGAGAAGGACTGAATTGACAAGAGCTGCAGGTGGTCGTGCTCCTGGTGGTACTGAATTTGATGTAACTGCAGAAAGAGAATCTCAATCTTTGATGGCTGCAGAAAGATTGTATGGAATCGCACCAAGTGCAGTTAATCGTCTACAAGGAGCATTAAGATTCGGTGACGAAAATACAAGTTATGGTGGTTCTGCTATAATTAGAGCATTTGAAAGGTCAATGCGAGAGTTGAAATTACCTTTCAGTGAAATAGCGTCTACTATGGAAGAATCACTCGAGACATTCTCAAAGAGGTCTGATGAAATTCTTTCTAAAGCTGGCGAATTTGATGCAGGTAAAGTTGCTGCTGTAATGTCAGGTATAAGGACTGCAACTGGTGCACAAGGAAGACAACTTGAAAGATATCAATCTGCATTTTCAGGAAGTGGTATTTCTCAAGATGAGACGACTCAAGCTCTTTTATTAAGAACATTGACGAGGACAAATCCTAATATAAGGACGTACTCTGAAGCAATGGAGCAACTTGAAAAAGTTCAGAGTGGAAATACAGACCCTGAATTTATGAGAAGTTTCTTAAGTGAGTTGCAAGGATTGTCACAGAATAATGAGCAATTTATTAATTTACTGAAAGGTGTATTTCCTAATTTAAGTTGGCAAGATATCAGAAAACAATTTGCTACTGGAGAACCGACTGAAGTAATTGATAGAATATATAATGAGATTCAAAAATCTTTTGGTGCATTAAAAGAAACTCCAAGAGGTGCATATGAACCTACAGAAGCTCGTCAGACAGTAGGACGTGCAGAGAGAATCGCTGCTACAGATGCTAATAAGCAGATTACTCAAGGTGAAAAATCTTTGGGAGATGTATGTGAAATTTTAGACTCAATAAAACAAGATACTAATTCTATAAATAATGCTTTAATCAATAAAGCAACTACTTATTTAACAACACCTGGACAAGTGATTCAAGATACTAAGACTTTAAATGAAGCGTTTAAACAAGCTGGAGAATCTGATTGGGATGCATTTATGAAAAGTCTTCAACTTGCTATTACTAAAGGTTTTCTTAATGTTATTACAGCAGGAAAGAAAACTTTACCTAAAGAAAGAGATTAATTATGGCAAAGAAACAGTTAAATTATATAGTCTATTCTAAAGAGAAAATCTCTCCTCAATCATTCATTGATTTTTGGCAACCAAAATTGAATGAAAGTGACAAGAAGAAGATAACCATAGAAGAATTTATGGATATCGCTAATGAAGTGAATGGATTAACTAATCTTGAAATAATTTGGTCCAGTTATGACGATTTTGAAAAAGAAACGTATAAAAGCGAATACGAGAGTAAGAATCTTCCATATATAAAACCAGGTTGGTCGTTATCATTTCCTTCAGACGGTACCAATGTATTATTGGAACAGATTTTCCAAGATAAACAATATCTTGTTCAAGAAGATTTCCCTTCTTATTGGAGTGATAATATGACTAAGTTACTTGCTGACGAAGATTATGTTCCTGACAATATAGTTGCTTACGATGAAGAATTCAATGTAAATACGAAAGTTCAACCTGTAAATATACGTGTTTGGATTTATTGTAAATCGATTGATTCAGTAATTGATGTAAGTCAATTTATTATGAATTGTAATGTAAATAAATCGTTTAAAACAGGTGATTTTAGTTTTACATTAGTTCCATTCAGGGATGCTAAGAAAGAAAATGTTTTTGGTGCAAGTTATCAAGATGTCTTTAATGTAGTGACAAAGGAAGGAAATGATGTTAAGTCTTATCTTGAAAAAGTTGTGCAAGCTAACGATATTGTTTTTATAAGATTTGAGAGGCTAAAATTAGAAGGTGAAAGTGATAGTGAAGACGCAAATACAATTTTCGTTTCACCTAACAAACTTGCAGAGACTGATGGTTCGTATAATGTATGGGATATGATTGGATTTATTGACGAATCAAGTACACAATATTCGTCAGAAGATAATGCAAAAACGACTACTGTGAGTGGTAGAGATATCTCTAAGTTATTCGAAGAAGATGGTAGTTACTTTATCCCATTAATAGATGTTGAGAATACAAACCAACATTGGGTTTATTTGGGTCGTCCACAAGATTCTTGGTATAAAAGAAATGTTCTTACTGGTAGCTATAATTATATATGGAGTTATAAATACAAGAGAATTAATGAGATAATCTGGTTTGTAATCAATATAATGTCTAATATTGGTGTTTGTAAGAACGAATTGTTCAAATCATGGAAAGACAAGAGAATTCAAAGTTATCAAGTTGAAGGGCTTGAAACTGCAAAGGTGAATGGTATATGGCAGATTGTCAAGACTTATATGAGTCCTGAAGTCCAACAAAGAATTGTTGTTGATTCAAGTATTGGAAATCCTAATGGGACATTAATGGATTATATGAGTAGGTGTTGTCAGTATCCATTTGTAGAATTCTTTTTTGATACATACATAAATACGATTGACTTGATTGTTAGACAACCACCGTTTACAGAGCATGCCATAATGGATGCATTCGAGAAAGGTAGTTATATTACAATAACTCCAGATAATGTTTTGTCATATAATCTAAGTTACGATTCAAGAATATATTCGTGGTTTCAAATTCATGTTCAAAACAACAATATTCTTGGAGATAAGCAACAAGTGAATCTTGCTTTTGTACCTATTGTTTATTTGAATGAATATGCAGAATTATGGGGCAATCGAAAATTGGAAATAAATGATATGTACGCTCAGATGCGAGTGATAAATGGATATGAAGGACCAGAACAATTTGTTACAATGCAAGCAGCGTTGTTGAATGACCTTATTTATATAGTTGAAAGTAATGCTTATCTTCCGTTTACAAGGACTGGAACAATTGCAATAAATGGAGATAGAAGAATAAAAGTTGGTTCATTTGTATTGAATGAAAGCACGAATGAATTCTTCTATGTATTGAGTGTTTCGAATGAAGTGTCGTTTACTGAAGGAGGAATAGATAGAAGAACAACGATTCAAGTTGAAAGAGGAATGTATGTTCCAATTCTTAAAGGAAGTTCGACATTAGGTACGAGTAAGAGACAAGATAATTCTCAAGTTGGAGCAAGTAATGCATCTGTCAATGAAGCAATTTCCCCTACTGGAGGTTCTTTTAAACCGTCGTATTTTAAACTTGTGGATTTGAAAGAACTTAGACAAGCTGCAAAAAGTGCTCAACAAGGAAACCTGACGACAGCAACGAGTCCGATTGTAGACAAATCTCAATTTGAATATTTTTTGAATAGAAAAATGTATGGAGGATTAAAATAATGGCTGGAAATAAACCTAAATTTCAATATAACGATTTGGGACCAGTAACAACTGGTTATATAATGATTCCCACTCAAATAGATAGAGACTCTTATATAGAAACCTGTTACAGAACAAATAAAGTTTGCGTTCTTGTAGAAGGAGGTCTTTTTAAGACTGATGTTTATATTACAAATGAAGCTATACAAAACATTCAATTTCCTGAAGAGCCAGGTGAAAAAGGAACTCAAGTTGTAATAGCATCAGGTGCATTCAGAAACCAACCAATAATAATTGGAACTCTACAAGGTAATGATGAAATTTTTGCTTGGTCAGAAGAAATTCAAAGATTCAGAAAGACATCTGAAGATACAGATATGTTGTTTTGTATGGACCCAATTAACAGAGAGTGGAATTTGAATTTAGTTGGTAAATCTAAGCCGATTAATTTGAACATCACTATGGGTGGGAATGTAGAACATAAAATTCGATTACAATCTTCAGGAGAAATCGAACTTAAAGCATCTGAGAAAGTTAAAGTTACAGGATATAAATCGATTGAAGCTGAAATAGTCAATGTCAAGAAAGAAGTTGAAAGTCCAGGTGAAGAAGTTAGAAAGATAGTCTTTGATATGGAAAAATTTGATTTGTATAGAAGGACAAATCAAAAAGAGACTCATCTATTGATAGATGATAATCAGATAGATATCAATCTACACGATAAGCAGGAGCATATAACCATAGATGATAATAATTTGATAATCGGTTTCAATAATGATGAAGAACAAATCCAATTAACTAAAAACCTAATCAAACTCATTACTGGACAGAAAGTAGAAATAAATGGAGCTAAAGAACCGTTGACCTTAGCAAATACACTTATTCAAATGTTGAATAATGTAGAAAACCAGATAATGACATTAAAGAATGCTTGGAATACAGCACTTGCAAGTTCGGCAGCGATGGACGGCGGTAAAGCCGGATTTGGTGCAGGTGTTGGTGCTGTAGCGGCTGTAAGTCCATTGCAATTCGATAATATAAAAAGCACAGTGACTTTTTCAGATTAACGAAATAATTCGTATCTTTAGGCGATAAAGAAAATATTGTATGGCAAATTTAGCACAATCAGCAATTCAAAAAGCATCAGGGATTATCGAAACTGCAGGACGAGCAGTGTTAGCATCTCAATTTCCAAATGATTTTGAGGTATATCTCTGTACACTTGAATTAGCCGATTCTCAGAATAACACAATTGACTTTTTCACTTTTCCTATTAATCCTAACAGTATAACCAAAACTGAACCTAAGAGAGAAACGATAAGGAATACTGCAGGTGGAATAACCGTATTGAGTTCACCGACTTTTACTCCTCAACAAATAAACATTAGAGGAGATTTCGGTAGGACTTTTAAAATCTTATTATCATTAGGAGGAGCTGCAAGTAGTCTGACAGGTGCAGCTTATAGTATGTCGGCAGGTAAATGGTCGTTGACAGATATTTCTGGTAAAGGTACTAACAGTTTGAAATCTGCATCTTTTGATGCTGGTATCAAAACTGGATATGGATGTATAAAGATATTGCAAGCTATAATTTCAAAAAGCAATGGAGTAGACCAATTAGGTTTACCATTGAGATTGTATTTTTATAACATGGCTTTAGGTGAAAGTTATTTAGTTGTAGTGCCACCAGCAGGATTATCTTTTTCTCAGAATCTTCAAAGGAATATGATATGGGATTATAATTTATCAATGACTGCAATTGCCCCTTTAGAATCTGTAGCAGGAGCTAAGAAAGCAAAAACAGCTTTGACGAAAATTTGTGCAGCAGGTGCAATCCAAAAAGGAGTCAATGACCTTGCTGCGTCAATTGCTAATATTTTGTAGCTATGGATATGTACGAAAAATTTCTTTCAGTTACAGGATACAACATAAAAGATTTCTTTCAATCCTATGTTGATTTTTGCTCTGAATATTATCCTTATATTGTGGATTATTATCAGGGTGGGGAGATTAATGCAGATTCTTTTTATGAATTGGATAAATTAATTGCACAAATTAACATTATTGAACCATTGTTTCAATTGCATGAGAATAAGTTGGACGATATTTCTATGTGGGAGCTTCTTGAAAGTTTTTCTGAAATTGTTACAAAATTGACAACTATAAAGAATTCTGATAGATGGTTGAGAAGTGCTTCTGTAGGAAGAACGAATACATTACAATTAGAAAAGCAATTAAGAACTGGTGAGACATTTGAAACTGTATCTGAACAACTTGAATTGGAAAATCCTGAAGATGATTGGGTGGATATAGTTGTACCTCAATATATAATTGAAGAAGATTATATTACTGGTCAAGGTAGTAATACTTTTTCTGTGAATTTAAAGAATGTAGGTATTAATTATGTTGATAATGTGGTTGATACATTAGTCGATGAAAATATTCTTGGTAAAGATTTGTCTACTGAATTTGTGTTTGAGAATGAAGATTTGAAGATTATCAAATTCCAAAAATCTATGGAACAAGCTCTTCGGATTATTCTTGAAGCAGTTAAAGGTTGTATTCCTGAATTTACTGATTACGGCCTTCCTTCTGATTTTATTGGTCAGACTACAAATGCGATTCAATATCCGATTATATTTAAATCATTGATGAATATGTTCCAAAGAGATAATCGTTGGGCGAGTGCTGAGTTGATTGATTTGAAGAAAGTTGAAGATAGTATCTTTATGAAAGTTAGAGCTACTACAGTGACAAAAGAAGATTTTTTAATTAATGTTCCAATATAATATGTTATGATAACAAAAGTAAGTAACACAATCGCAAATCTGAAGAATTTGTGGATTGAAATGTTTTTGAACAAAACCGATAAAGTTTCTAACATAGCAGACGGTTCAGTATTAAATGCAGTTGCATTTGGTACTGCTAAAGTTGCTCAAAAGGCAATTAAAGATATTGCTATTGTAGAAGCACAGATATTTCCTACATCTGCAACTGGTACATATTTGGATAAATCAGCAGCATTGTTTGGTGTAAGTCCTCGAAAACAAGCTCTTGGTTCATCTACTTATATAAGAGTATATGCTGAACCTGGAACATTATATGAAGTAGGTACAACTTTCGTTTCTAAAAATGGTATTAGATTTATTGTAGATAAACCATTTACAGTTGATAATTCTGGTTATGGATATGTAAGTGTAAGAAGTGTAATTACTGGGTCTGCTACGAATGTAGAAGCTAATAGTATTACACAAGTTTCTCCAAGACCATTGACACATATAGAATGTACTAATGAATATGCAGCTATTGGTGGACGTGATTATGAAGATGACGAGACTTTTAGAAACAGAATTATAAATTACAATAACAGACTTTCAGAAGAAACAGTGGAATCTTGGACACAGATTTTCCAAGACCTTGATGATAGAATTCTGAAGGTTATGAATGTAGGATTAGGTGAAGATGGAAAGATTCATATTTATCTTGTAACTCAGAATGGTTCTTTCTTTACAGATGATGAGCTTGAAGAATTACTTGAAAAAGCTACTCCTTATTTTGGTTTAACTGAATTAAATTTATCAGGTGAGTCAGTAGGTATTGTTCTTGAAAATGCAAAATGGATGTATGTTGGAGGAGAACAAGGTATTGATTTCCGTGTTGAATTATCCCCTAATACAAATATTGCTGATGCAAGAAAGAATATTCAAATTGCTATGACGAAGTATCTTGATTTCCGTTTTTGGGAAGCAGGAAAAGTTGTGCAATGGGATGATTTACTTCAAGTCGTTAAAACTGCGGAAGGTGTGAAGTATGTGCCGGATGAATATTTCTTCCCTTATTTTGATGAAGAGGTACCTTTGAATATGTTACCACGTATTAAAGGATTCAGAATGCGAGACTTGGAAGGAAACATTTTGTATGATTCTGGTAGTAGTCTTTCTAATATTTTTTATCCAGCAGGAGAGAGTGATATTTATAAAGGTTCACAATCTGCAATTCTTTCTCAGAAATATCTTGTTTCATTTACTGTAACTACATTGAAGAATGTTGCAGTTCCTGGTGCGTTTATTACTATTGGAAACAAAGTTATTACAACAGATGAATCTGGTACTGCTAATGTATTACTTGAAAATGGTGAATATACATATACATTGAATAAAGCAAATTGGATTCAACAGACTGGTGAATTTGTAGTGTTAAATGGTCCAATTTTTATAACAATTAACAATTTTGAAGCAACTCCTTATAAAGTAACTTTCACGATATACGAAGGTGAAGCCCCTATGGAAGGTGCAGAAATTAAGATTGGAATCAATACTCTTGAAACTGATGATACAGGTATAGCTTCTGTAGATTTAGAACCTGGAACATATAGTTATACAGTATCAAAAGCTGGATTCAAGACAATTGAGAGTGTTTTGACTATCGAAAATAAACCAGTAGAGATTTTTGAAAGAATGTTTCTTGAATCTCTAACAGTTAATTTTGCTGTTATCGATAGAAGAAGGAGTATTTATGTACCTCAAGCAGATATTACAGTTACAAATACAACTCAAAAGACAGATGATGAAGGTCAAGCTCAAATAGGACTTCAAGCAGGTCAATATGAGATGCGTGTAATGAAAGAGGGATATCAAGAATACAATGAAACGATTGAGGTAGTAGGAGAAAAACCAAATTGTATTCTTGTTGAACTTGACGCTATTCCTTATGAAGTCAAGTTTACTGTTCTTGATTCGGAAAATGATATGGTTATTCCTAATGCAACAGTTTCAATTAACGAATCTACATATCTAACAGACGAACATGGTGTAGTTATCATAAGTTTACCTAACGGTACTTTTACTTATACAGTGTTTAGAAGCGGTTATATGTCGTATTCAGACTTTATTGTTGTGGATGATGCACCTATATCTAAGATTATTAAATTAAACAAGGCATTCTATACTTTAAAGCTGATTGTTCGTGATATTGAGAACGGTAATTATATTCAAGGAGCTGAGTTGAATATCAATGAAGAAACAAAAATTACAAATATAAATGGTGTAGCAACTGTAACTCTTGGTAATGGAACTTATGATTGTGTAGTTACTCAAAGAAATTATAAAAGATATACTGGACAAATTGTAATTAAAGACCAAGACGTCGTAGAAACTATTTATCTCGAATTGAGAGACACGGTAATAACATACACCGCAACGGACGCGATAACGAAAGCTCCTATTTCCGGTGTATATATCGAATTGATAAACAAGGGGACTGGAATTAAGGTGGATTTTGGCTATACGAATGATATAGGCGTGTTACAGCTTGGAGCGGAAGCAGGGGAATACACTTGGAATGCGACACACAGATATTATGATGCGGTAGAAAACCAGTCGATAACGCTTGAAAAATTGAAGGATATAGACCTTCCCTTTACTATGACAAGAAGGGAAATCGAACCGGAAGTTGACGTAATAGAGAATATTCCCGGTGTGTCCGGTGATGCTACTACAGTAAGATTCAGTGGTGAAAATACAGCCGAGACGTTATCCAATGACAGTTATTATTACATAGTTCATACACCGGAAAATTTCGTTGTTCCTAACAAAGGGGTGACGTTCGATTTAATGGAACATGTAAAGACTTTCAGACGTGCAGAAATCGGTGGTGAGGACGAGCCATACGATTTTGCAAGTGGAGGTGCTGAATTGAAATTCAATGTATCGAATGACGAAATAGCTTCTTTGGAAGGCACGATGTTGACAGTGCAGCCGAATATGACACGTGATGCAGAGCCAAGAACTTTCTATGTGGACGTGACGATAACGACCCCGGTAAGCCAGGTGACTGTAAAGATAACTGCTGAACAGAAAGCCGCTCTGAACTTCAATCCGGTTAAGGCCGGAATTGTTGTTTCGGTAAAGAACATGTACAACGACAATGTACGAGAATACACGACGAATGCGGCAGGAAAGATATTTCCGGAAGTAATGCCGGGAATTGACTATCAGTTGACAATAAAGGAGAAAGGTTTCTATGAGAATGAAGGTCTGCTAATCAAGAACTGGGGCTTTGGTGCGAGTGTACCTACACTGATGGAAATTACATGCTCGAAGAAGGCAGAATTACGGGTGAAGCAGCAGAACACATTAAGACCGCTTGAAGGTGCGGAAATAACCGTGTCCGGAATGTCGTTACCTCAAACCGTGACATCCGGAAGTGACGGTTCGGCAAGCGTGTACATCTCACCTATTGCAATGAGCTATGAATGTACAGTAGCAGACCATACGAAAAAGACCGGAACATTCACACCCCCGTTGTCGGCTGATTATATGGATATAATCATGGGTTATGCTGCAATGACATTCAGTCTGACATTGACAGCAAGTAACCCCTATTCCAAGGCGGCAGAAAGTTGTCCAGTAACGGTTACGAGTGCATGGGGTGGAACATCTTCACAATCATATAGTTTTTCTGGAACAACGGATGCAAGCGGACAATTGACATCACAAGGAAATGGAAATTTCAATATACCGCCTGGAAATTATACGATAACCTATGGAGGAGGAAACAGTAATTTCAACAGCAAGACAGAAAACATCTATCTGCCTACGGACAAGACGCATTCAGCAGTATTAACAAGAAGAACGATTTCAGTCACTTATACGGTAAAGGAAATAATACCTTCTATTTCCACGACAACAGCAAATCCGGTAAAAGCCGGAATGATTCTTGCATGTTATTACAATGACAATGGCGAATCATCCGGTGATAATGTAACGACGGACGCAAACGGAAGATTTGTAAAAACCGTGTATGCAGGTATTGCAGAGCGTTTCCAGATACAGCCAGTCACTTTTTACGAAGGTAACGGAGCCGTAGCGACGTTAAATTATTCTGACACAAAAACAAAAGACCTTGTATATACATGCTCGAAGAGAATTCCGGTATATATCACCTCTAATTTATACGGTGAGTTAAGCGGTGCATCAGTAACATTCAGTGGAATGTCTGTCAATCAGACAGGAACGACGAATACGGATGGAATAGTGCAAATGTACATTTCTCCAGTAAATATGTCTTACAGTGTAAGCAAGCAGCATTACAACACAAAGACTGGGAATTTCAAACCTACTGGAACAGAAACAAGAATGGATATTGAATTGGAAGCAAAGGAATATCCAGTTACTTTCCATGTATCAACACAGGGAGTTTTACCACCGGATGGAATTTTGGTACGTATAACAAA